>ERZ860388.1089-NODE-1089-length-19084-cov-4.006411_pt1 | contig 19084 bp, 15 predicted proteins | sample MGYA00509978_ERZ860388 | MGnify/ENA primary metagenome ERZ860388 (study PRJEB30046, sample SAMN00715225) | human gut metagenome | study: EMG produced TPA metagenomics assembly of the A metagenome-wide association study of gut microbiota in type 2...
GGTGGTCCCGCCCCTTGCCGCTGGGCGTTCCCCGACCGATGAGTTTTTATTATTGTATTGAAATATTGTTTTCTTGAAATATTGATAGCTTGATTTCTTGACAACTTATTTTCTTGATTTCAAGATGTCAAGATTGTAAGACTGTATGAAAGTAAGACTGACAGAAAGAAAGACAGGTAGGTAAACATCATTCTATCATTCATGTATAGACAAAAAAATATTTTCTCTTTTCAAAAGCCCATGTAGTTTATGAGGGACTTGCGAAAAGAGAAAATAATTGGTAGAACCTTTAAGGGAGATTAATTGTCGTTTTCGTCCATCTTCCGAAGAAGTTTTTCTATTAAGCTGTTAAGGAAGGCTGTTCTATCCCTTTTGCGTTCCCTGATGGTGAGATAAGTACGGTAGTAATCACCTAAGTCTATTTTGAAAGATGCCTCTATATAGGTCATTATTTCCTTTATATCCGCATTTCCATTATTCAGCACTCCAGCAGCATATATGGCATATCCTAATTCAATGGCAGCAATCTTTGTGCCCGTCCATCGAAATGGATTATCAGGAAGAGAAGCCCGGCTGGTTTCTACTACTTCTATCCTTTCTACGTCTTGCAATCGCTGTTGCAGATAAATTTCCAGCATATCATAAGCCAACATCTTAGCTACTCTATGGTCACAGCAGGTAGAGAACAAAGGATCTTTGTCAAATAGCCCACAATTATGGCATAACTTGTAGTTTTCATGCCCTCTAAGAAAGTAGTATTTATCCAAATGTGTCGCTTTGGAGCGATAATATTGGTAGAAGTCGAGGTTATTGTTACAGAAGTCTACGATTGCTGCCTGTTTTTTTCTATAATGTTCTTTGACTACCTCTTTATTACCATTAGGCTTTCTCAATTCAAGCGTATAAATATCATTGTAGTATATCAATTTGCTTAAAATTAACGGCTTAATATTTTTAAAGAAATATATTTCTTCCTCGTTATCCCGAAAGTTATATTCATGTATAAACTCTCTTAATTCTTCAAATAGAGGTCTTATGCAATTAATCATATGCAGAGCTTTGTCTGAAGTCACATCACTATCCATACATGATATTTCTATCTCTGTATTGATTTTAGATATTATATTATCTGAAAAATGTTTCATGTTTTGATATAGGCATAAATATTTTTATTACACTAAGAATGTGATTGCATATCAATTAAATTTATTTACTTGTTTATCTGCAATTTGTATATATGGCAGCTATGAATAGTTACAGCAATTATACATCCTATTATAAAAGGCATTGAATTTAAAAGTAATCCATATATTATGTATATAGAATTAGCTATCAGAGCCAATATCCGCAAACGAAAAACATTTCTCATTGTCATTGATAGCAGATTAAAAACCAATCCTGAATATCCGATAAAGTCTATCATGTTCAATATTATTACACAGAACTACTTACATCAATTTATATGTATATTTATTAGAAACATTTATTTCTATACTGATATTTTAAAATAGCATCTAAGGAAATAGAATATTATACTCTTATTTCTACATAAGTCACAATACTTAAAATATGGAAACAGCATTGCTTACAGACTATAAGTTATCATCATTCAATTGAAGCATCATTATTTTTTCGGTTCTCTCAAGAACATTCATAGATAGTGGAGCTTCTTTGTCCATAAATCCCATTTTGTAATACAATTTATGTGCCCCAACTAATTTATTAGTAGTTTGCAACCATAAATTGGAAATATTATTTTCTTTGCATCTTGCAATACATCTTTCAATTAGTTTAGTTGCAACTCCTAATCTACGAGCTTTTTCCGTCACAATTAACTTAGCAAACTCAAATTGACTTTCATCTAATCTTTTTAATGCTACACACCCTACTATTTCATTACAATATTCAGCAAAGAAAACAAAGCCCCCATTTAACAAATACGCCTCTCCAGGATTATTAATAGTGAATAAATCTTCTTGCTCCAATTTTCCGTTTAACATATCTGCCAACCAGTTACCAACTAAAGTGGTAAATGATTTTCTCAAGGACGGTTTATAATCTAATATGTTAATAGACAAGGTTTTTTCTTTTATATCATAGATGTGACAACTATCCATTTTACTATCTATTCGAGCCAAAATATTTAGAATATCAGGATGACCTTCTTCCAATATATTTTGTAAAGCAACTGAGAATTTCTTCCATAACTCTTTTAATTGGGGAAGCTCTGAAATACCCTTTTGTGATAAGTGAATTATTTTAGACCTTCTATCATTTACATTTTGTTCGATTTGAACTAATTTTTCATTCTCCATTTCCCTGATTATATTTTTAACTGTTATATGAGAGAAACCAATAATATTAGCCAAATCTAAAACCGTTAATGGCTTTTCAGACACAGATAATGCGTAATAGACTGAAAACCAACTTGCTTTAAACTGTACATTTGCATCACTATACAGTTTATTACCATCTATGTACAACTTATCGCTTATTCTTCTAAATCTTGTTGCACCTGCTAAATAGCCTAATTTTATAAACTCATCCATTTCTTTTAAATTTATGAAAGTACTTTTGTATATCGATGCAAATTTATGAAAGCACTTTCATAAATACAAGAATTTCCATCATTAAATTTACATATACACCAATAGACTCATGATTTCAGTGCAAGGTGCAAGCGTATATGTATATATACGGCTTGCACCTTGCACTTGAATTTATGTATTCACTATCAACGATTTGCATAATTCAAAAGTAATGTGTAAATTTGAACCCAAGATATAAGCAGACAGACCCCGGACAGAAGCGGACTGTTTTTAAGGACTAAAGCGTGACTGATACAAAGCTTATAATTCCGAAAGTATTGATTTTTAGGAGAATATACCGCAAGGTTCACGAACCAGGCGGATCACGGAGTAAAAATGATAAGAGTAATTCGAGGTTTAATCGAGTTACTCTTATTGCATTATAAGATGGCTTATTTAAAGATTTGCATATTTGTGAACTACAAAACTTGTTCACTTTACAGTTTCCACAATCTTCTTCTGTGTAATAACCTCACCATGCGATGGATAAAATAAAGTCACACCTAAATTTACAAGTTTTCTCAAACTTTGGTTGACTTGTAAGTAGTCCTCGGCCTCAATCGGAAAGGGGGCTTTCCCAAGTAGTTTCATGCTATTCATATTCATTGCCAAGTCGCCAATATAAGCATTTCCATTATCAAGCAATACGGATATAGAATCATGGGAGTGTCCGGGCGTTAAAACAATTTTTCCCTGAACACCGATATTTCTTAAAGAAACATCATCAATATCTGAATCCACTATAACATCTGCTGCATCGAAATCAATTGGTCGATACTGATACTTTATAAAAGGACGTGAGATTCTATCTATTATCCATAGTAATTTATTATATTGCTTTAATTTTTTATAATCTGTAAATCCGGCTTTCAAATAAGGTAGCTGTTCTTTATGTACAATTAATTTTGCCTCAGTCATTTTTCTCAATTCCTGTACGATAGCAGCATGGTCATGATGATGATGAGTTAAAAGGATATATTTAATTTGCACAGGTGCAATTCCTATTGAATGCAATTTTTCAAGAAAAACTCTTAGTAGTCCGTTCCACCCTGCATCAATGAGTAAAAATCCATCATTGCAAGGTATTAGATAATAGTTTGTTGAGTTATATGTTATTTTCATATCGAGAGAATGATTATATAATTTATCTATAACCACAAAATACGGCAATATTAAAGACAAGAACCTTGATCTGAATCAAGATTTTCACTTTAAAATAATTTTTCTGCAACTCCGACTTTCAATTTCCGACATTATCAGTTTAGCATTCTCTTTATCAACCAACCCTCAGAAGGTACTACTATCTTTCCGCTCCAAATTCCGAACGGAAGCACTGCACAACAGCAATATACCGGTAATACTGATCGCTATACCTCCGATAATAAAGATATTCTCCACTCCCAGCCTGTCGGCTATGAATCCGGTTAACAGCAAACCGATGACAGAAGGAAACTGGCTGATACTTCCGTATAAAGAAAAGATACGGCCCAGATAGGAAGGGGCAAACTGAGTTTGCAGCAACGCCGTAAAAGGTCCTGTATATAAAGGCACGACCAGCCCTTGTATCACCGTCAGCACAGCATACGTAATAAAATAAGTAGAAGGCAACGCTCCACATAAAGCCAGAGACAGGCCCAGTCCGAAGTATCCTATAATAAGCAGGATCGATTTTCTTATTTTAGGATTCCACACACCCAGTATCGAACCGCCGACAAGCAGCCCTATACCGAACAACATTTCTATCAGACTCACTTGATAAGGAGTACCATTGAAATATTGCAAAGTCATTAGAGGCATAACAGCCACAATCGGCATAACAAAGAAAGTAACCGCAATCTCCGAAACCATCAGCCAGCTCATTCCCCGATTGCGCAGAATAATCCGTGTACCCTCATACATTTCATGCAATATATTCCTATTGGTCTCTTTTTGGATAGGATTGGGGATAAAAACAAACAGCAGAGAGATGCAGGCCAGAAAAGCACCAGCCACATCCAGCAGCATTACGACACTCATATTGAACGCCAACAACAAGGCAGCACCCAGCATCGGCCCGCAAATAGTACATACCGACTGAATCACTTCATTGATCCCTGCAATACGTACCAGCTCGGAAGGCGGAGCTAACAAAGGAATCGAGGATTTCATTGCCGGTGCATGAAAAGCACCGCCTATCGACCGCAGCATCAACAACAAATAGATAGACCACAGTTCTACCATATCCAGATAGAACAACAGAGCAATGACCGCCGAACAGAGGGCAACGAAACTGTCAGCACCTATCATCGTCCATTTCCGATTCCAGCGATCGACAAAAACACCCGCCATAGGGCCCAAAAGTATCTGAGGCAGTAACCCGGCAATGGCAGCATACGAAAGGACTTCTGCCGAACCCGTCTCCATACCGATCCACAGCACCATCGAGAACTGCGCAATCGAACTACTTAATATAGAGAACAATTGTCCGGTCCATATAATGATAAACTTCTTTTTCCAGTTATTGTTTGTTGTTATTGTTTCCATCTTTACCTTATATATTATAAAAGCGCGGCAAAGATACAACTTTAAGAAATAGCGGAAATGAACATTTGTTAATAAAAAGATGGCTATTCCGGACAACTGTTTACTGAAAAAATAGCTTATTTTTGCAAAGAATGCAAGATTAGTCAAATGGTTGAATCAGAAATAAATAAAAGATATTGCCAAAGCTGCGGAATGCCGCTCCGCTTCGACGTGGAGGAATATTTAGGCACCAACTCCGACGGTTCGAGGAGTGATGAGTTTTGTTATTACTGCCTGAAGGATGGGAAATACATTGTCGATATATCCATGTGGGAAATGATCGATATCTGGATAAAATATACAGATAAATATAATGAATACGCAGACACGGACTATTCTCCGAAAGAGCTGAGGGAGATACTGGACAAACGCCTTCCCACACTGAACAGATGGCGGCAAAAGCAAGAGACAAGCAGCCTTCATCATAAGATGATTCAGAACATAATAGTGTACATCAACGGTCATCTGACAGAGGTACTGGATACCGACACGCTGAGCTCGATGAGCGGATTGTCCAAATTTCATTTCAGAAGAGTGTTCCGCACCGCTACCGGAGAGAATATCGGCAGTTACATACAGCGTTTGCGCATGGAATACGTTGCACATCTGCTGATCTCTACGGACTATACGCTAAAGCAAATCATAGAACAAACGAGTTATCAGACTAAATACAGTATCGCCAAAGCTTTTAAGAAACATTTTGGTATATCAACTTCTCAATACAGAGAGAAGCACAGACCGAACGGTGAAAATCCGGCAACAGACATAAAACCGGAGATAAAAGTGATCAGCCCGATAAAGATATTCTGCATCGAAGTGGGTGAAGCGTATAAAAACAAACTAAAATACAGATTACTTTGGAATAAACTACTGCATCATGCCGAACAGTATGAAGCAGACCCACGATATGACAAGTTTATCAGCCTTAGTATGGACGATCCGTCAATTACGCCTACGGAGAAGTGCCGGTTCTATCTGGGCATCACCCTTCACGATAATACTAAAGCGAGACCGGCACCAGGAATCATGCAGATTCCCGGAGGGCGATATGCCGTGTTCAGGCATACGGGGAGCTATTCTTCCTTACACAAGGTGTACAGGAGCATTTATGAGGAATGGTTTCCGAAAAGTAAATACCATCCCCAAAGTACATTCAGCTTTGAGATGTATATGAATCATCCGTCTACCACGGAAACGTCGGAATTACTAACAGAAATATATATACCGGTCATACGGAAATAATCACCATTAAAACAGAATCTATGGCAAAGATATCAGAAATCATGCTTTTACAGCAGCCGGAACAGCCCGCTTTGGCTATTGAAGTACAAACCGACATGAAAGGTATGTCACAGGCTATCGGAGAGAATTTTGTAAGAATAGACTCTTTATTCAAGAAACAGGGAGAAGTAACCACGGATATCCCCTTCGTAGAGTACCCCGACTTCGAAAGTCTGACCGAAGATCGTATAAAAATGATTATCGGACTGAAATCTTCGAAACCTTTACAGGGTGACGAAAAAATACAATCTGTCATCCTCCCCGCCAGAAGAATAGTCGTATGTCTGCACAGAGGAAATTACAATGAACTGGCACAGCTGTACAATGAGATGACCGAATGGATAAAAACAAATGGATACAAGGCTTCGGGAACATCAATAGAGTATTATTACAGCAATCCGGATGTACCCGAAGAGGAACATGTCACAAGAGTTGAAATGCCTTTACTCTAAAAGCAAGAGAATAGTTGCCGTAAACTCTTACCAAACAATAAGAAGCAGAGAAGCCGTCATACAGTATCACCTTGTCTGATAAAGTACCGGCATTCCCTGCTTCAATAGTTCTTTAGAAATTAGCCTTGCGTTTCTTCACTTCTTCTACGAGTTTCGTAAAGGATTTCTCCTTCTTACGTTTTTCATGTTCGGAAGCGGAGAAGTGCCATGCTTCTCGTCTGAGTTTCAGATAACTCTCATATACCTTATGATCTAACGTACCATTATGTACCGCCTCTAAAACAGCACAACCCGGCTCGTCGATATGCTTACAATCGCTGAAACGGCATGATTCCGCATAGTCGGATATTTCAAACATTTCGGTGAGCGAATCGGGATTGTCAATCGCCAAACCAAATTCCCGAACCCCCGGAGTGTCGATTAAAACACCTGAGCCGTCCATCAATACCATTTCCCGACGAGTTGAAGTATGCCGCCCCTTCCCTGTAGACAGGCTTATATCAGAAGTATTCAATACCGATTTCCCACAAAGAGCATTCACCAGTGAGCTCTTGCCGACACCCGAAGAGCCGACAAACACAACTGTTTCGCCTTTTGTTATGGATTCCCGCAACCGAAGAATCGTTTGAGGTTGACGAATACTTGTGATAAATACAGGAAACTGACGGGCAATGTGTTTGATCGCTTCATCTATGTTCTGTCTGTCACAACCTAAATCGGCTTTATTGAGCACTAATACCGGTTTGATTTTTTCTTCCATTACCTGGGCTATGAAACGTTCCGCCCTGCGAACATTGAAATTATCATCAAGGCTTTGCACAATAAATGCCTTATCGACGTAAGAAGCAATGGCCTGCCGGTCGGCTACCGTTCCGTTCTTCTTGCGATACAACGCCCGTTCACGAGGCAACGTATCAACTATAATCCCTTTGTTTGCATCGAATGGCTGAAAAATCACCCAATCGCCCGTACAAGGATATTCATCAGGCATTCTGCCATAAATCATATTTCCTGTTAACTCGCACAAATGTACACCATCCTCTGCAACTACTTCATAACAGGTTTTATGTGTCACGATGATTCGTCCATGAGACATATCTTTAAATTGTGAGATTTGTTTTTGCCGGAATAGATTATCACTCCAACCATATAATGACAGATTATTATTTTCGTTACTCATTATCTTAATATATATAGCATACACGTGAAAGCACAACAATGCTTTCGCTATTGTATGCGGGTATAAAAACTAAAGTTATATAATATAGGAAAATCACTTCCGGAAAGATTATCCGAAAGTATGGAAGTTCGAATCTGTTAAAGTGAACAGATTCTTATCAGACCAAATCCGATGTAATAAATGATGAGTTAAACATCCACTAGTTTTAATGAAACATTATAATTTTAATGCGTCAAAGATATGAGAAATAAATAACAGAGCCAAATGAATGATGAAATATGTGTCAAAAGCCAATGGATACGCGGCCTGACGTTTCCATTTTCCATTCTCTTGATTTTTTGTCGTACTGGTATTCCGCACCGACACTTACTTCCGTATTCTTTTTCACATCGACCGAGATAGAGGCTCCTACCCCTGTATGTGGAAATAACGGATTATAAGCCGGAGGAGGTGTATTTCCCCCCATAAAATATTGTCCCCAGACATTTAACCGGACATTTCTGGCTAAAGAATAATGCATTCTCGTATATATTCCTGCTATGTCTTGTCTCGCTATAGGCAAAGCCAAATAGAATTGCCGGCTTAAGACTCCTCCCGCTTCAACGAAAAATCTTTGAGAAGGAATCCAGCGCATTCCGGCATTTACCGCTACATATTTCCCCAATCCCAGATAAGTCTTTTGTTCTGCACTCCCAATAAAGGAAAGCTGTCCATTCATAGAATGCTGACGAAAATTATAAAAATCCGTCAATGTCGGATTACTTTCCAGCAATGCCGGAAAATCGTAAAAATAGGGAGATAAGCCCGATGCAGGACTTGAAGGTGTCAGACCGTATGTCTGCATGGACTTATCATCTGTTGCGAGCTTTTTAGCCTCTATATCCGGTAACTTCGGTTCTATATTTTTTGCTTCGGGCAACTGGTGTCCGCTTACTTCCGCAGAGCTATTTTTCTTTTGCACATCTATTTTATTCTCCTTTTCTATAGTTTGAGAAAAGGCAGTAGCAACACAAGCAAAAGACACAAAAACAAAGACAGCAACTGTTCTAATCATAATATTCTCCTTTCTTTTATCAGGGGCTATATTATTAATACAACTATCCGGTTAAAAGCTCAATGATCGGTAACATATTTTTTATTTTAAAGCAGAGATAGATTGATAGACAGCTTTTGCCATTACCTGCGCCCCCTTTTCGTTCGGATGAATACGGTCCGGAAAGAGTTCGGGCATTCCGTCCATCGCAGTATGGAGGTCTATAACAGACAGGTCGTTTTTCTTGGCGAGCTTCTTGATCATCGGAATGATTTCTTTAGAGATAATATCATCGTTGATGCCGTCACCTGTAAGATAAGCTTTGGAAGGATAGCAGAGATAAATCTTCGGCTGTGAAGGAAGGCCCTTGAAAGCGTTGATCATGGTCTGCGCATCTTTCATGAAGTCTGCTTTGTATTTCCAGTTGAATGATTTGCTGTCGTTTGTTCCGAGTTTGATAACGACGATGTTAGGATTAAAAGCTAACGCATTCTTATAAGCAGGTTCGTTCATATAAGGATGATCTCCTTTGTTCAACATGGTACGGGCGCTCACTCCGAAATTTTTCACCCAGTAATTGTCGCCCAACATACGGGCCAGTACGGAAGGATAGCTGTCACGGCTGCGATTCTTTATTCCTGCTCCGAACGTAATGCTGTTGCCGATGCAAGCCACACGGACGGCATCTTTGCGAGGAGCCTTGAAACTACGCAACCAAGAAGTCAGTTCGTTCTGCATTTCACTCTTGTAGAGGAAATCTTCACGAATTCCCCAACCGTGTCCGCCCGTAGGATAAATATGGAGAACGGAAGGAACACCTTTCTTATTTAAAGCCAGATAATAGTTGACTCCGTTGGCAGGAGGAACTACCTTGTCATCATCGCTATAAACAATGAAAGCACGGGGAGTCTCTTTGGTCACTTGCTTCTCGTTGGAGAATTCTTTTTCCAAATCGGCAGAAGCGTCCTTACCCAACAGATTGTCATGAGAGCCCATGTGAGTGAAAGATTTGTCCATCGTAATCACCGGATAGAAGAGAATCTGGAAGTTGGGACGAAGTGCTTCAGGCGCATGTGTAGCGATGGTCGAAGCCAGATGGCCTCCGGCAGAAGACCCCATGATACCAATATCATTCGGATTCAGATTCCATACGTCAGCGCTGTCACGTACCATTTTCATGGCTGCTTCGGCATCGGAGATCGGGAGGGTGCGGTCGCCTTTCGGCATCCGGTATTTGAGAACAATCAATGCAATTCCTTGTTTGTTGAAATACGGCGCCCAATCATACCCTTCGTGATTGACCGCCAAACCGGAGTATCCCCCACCCGGACAGGCTACCACAGCACGACCTGTCGCCAGTTCCGGTGCCGGCAGGAAAACACGAAGAGAAGGCTGTTCAATATCAAATGGTTTTGGCGTACTTTGTGCCGAGACTTGCAGACCTGTCAATAGCAGGACCAGCAATACAAAAAGAGAAGAGAATTTCTGTTTCATAGTATCTGTATACTTTGATTAATGAATATTTGATGTGCGAAGATAGTAATTTTATGTATCTTTGCGCCTCCTTTTAAATAGAAAAAATGATATGCAAGGAATTAAGAATCTGACACACGGCCCTATCAACCGCCAACTTTTCAATCTGGCGATGCCTATCATGGCAACGTCGTTTATACAGATGGCATACAGCCTTACAGACATGGCATGGGTAGGACGATTGGGCAGTGAGGCTGTAGCCGCCATCGGTTCGGTAGGAATCCTGACGTGGATGTCCGGTTCTATCTCCTTATTAAATAAGGTAGGGTCCGAAGTCAGCGTAGGCCAATCCATCGGTGCGCAGAATCAGGAAGATGCCCGCCAGTTCGCTTCACACAATATCACGATTGCTCTGATCATTTCGATCTGCTGGGGCGGACTGCTTTTCATGTTCGCAAGCCCCATCATCCGCATCTATGAACTAGAAGAGCACATCACAGCCAATGCCATCGAATACCTGCGGATTATTTCCACCGCATTGCCGTTCATATTCCTGTCTGCTGCCTTCACAGGTATCTATAATGCAGCGGGACGAAGCAAAATTCCATTTTACATCAGTGGGACGGGACTGATTATGAATATCATTCTCGACCCTCTGTTTATCTTCGGCTTCGGACTGGGAACAAACGGTGCCGCCTACGCTACATGGCTCTCGCAGGCAACGGTTTTCGCCATCTTCATCTATCAGCTGCGTTTCCGCAAAGACGCCCTGCTCGGCGGTTTCCCCTTCTTCTCCCGACTGAAGAAGAAGTACACACGGCGTATTCTGAAACTAGGTCTGCCTGTAGCTACCCTAAACACCCTGTTCGCCTTCGTCAATATGTTCCTCTGCCGTACCGCATCCGAACAGGGCGGACACATCGGACTGATGACTTTCACCACCGGCGGTCAGATAGAAGCCATCACCTGGAATACCTCCCAAGGTTTCTCCACCGCACTTAGCGCCTTTATTGCCCAGAACTTCGCCGCCGGACGAATAGAACGGGTACTGAAAGCCTGGCACACCACCCTATGGATGACGGGAATCTTCGGAACTTTCTGCACGCTGCTGTTTGTCTTTTACGGCAATGAGGTCTTTTCGATCTTTGTCCCCGAACAGGCAGCTTACGAAGCCGGAGGTGTATTTCTGCGTATCGACGGATATTCGCAGCTGTTTATGATGCTCGAAATCGCGATGCAGGGAGTGTTCTACGGCATCGGGCGTACCGTGCCTCCTGCCATTGTCAGCATTGTATGCAACTATATGCGCATTCCGCTTGCCATCCTGTTTGTACGGATGGGCATGGGAGTAGAAGGTATCTGGTGGGCAGTATGCGTCACAACGATTGCCAAAGGACTGATTCTCTTGGGATGGTTCACCATGATCAGGAAAAAATGCTTAAATCTGCCTTCCGTGTCAACAAGGTAGTCGTGTCGTTTGTTATTTTACATATACAAAGATCGTCCGGAGTTATTTTAACTTAAAAAGTATGACCTTGGCAAATAATATGTATCTTTGCGTTGTTAATTTATTAAAGTATTATTTTATAAACCTATTTAAAAAACATTGCATTATGAACAAGATGAAATGGATGGTTCTCTTCATGAGTATAACCATGATATTCAGTGGCTGCGCAAGCATGAACAATACGGGCAAAGGTGCCGCAATCGGCGGTGGTTCGGGTGCTGCATTGGGTGCTATCCTCGGCGGTGTTATCGGTAAAGGCAAGGGTGCTGCCATCGGTGCGGCTATCGGTACTGCAGTAGGTGCAGGAACAGGTGCCCTTATCGGAAAGAAGATGGATAAAGCGGCAGCAGAAGCAAAACAAATTGAAGGCGCACAAGTAGAGCAGATAACTGACAACAACGGATTGCAGGCAGTAAAAGTTACATTCGATTCAGGTATTCTTTTCACTACCGGTAATGCAACTCTGAGTGCTGCTGCCAAGTCTGCATTGAGCAAGTTCGCCAACAACGTACTCAACCAGAACAGAGACATGGACGTATCCATCTACGGATATACCGACAATCAGGGCTGGAGAAACAGTACTGCCGAACAAAGCCGTCAGAAAAATCTGAACTTGTCACAGGAACGTGCACAGAGTGTAGCCAGCTACCTGTTAAACTGCGGCGTTTCTTCCAACCAGATTAAAGGTGTGCAGGGAATGGGCGAAAGCGATCCTATCGCCAGCAACGACACAGCTGCCGGAAGAGAACAGAATCGTCGTGTAGAAGTTTACATGTACGCAAGTGAGCAGATGATTAAAGATGCACAGGCCGCTTCCAATTAAAAAAATATTGCGTTATGCGCGCAACCTGCTGATTTTCTTCTTTGCATCTACCATTCTGGCTGTGATCGTCTACCGCTTTATGCCGGTGTATGTCACTCCGCTGATGGTCATCCGAAGTGTACAGCAGCTTGCGTCAGGAGATAAACCCACGTGGAAACACACGTGGGTTTCTTTTGATAAAATATCTCCTCACCTGCCGATGGCGGTCATCGCCTCCGAAGACAACCGCTTTGCCGAACACAACGGATTCGACTTCATCGAGATAGAGAAAGCGATGAAGGAGAACGAAAAACGGAAACGGAAGCGCGGAGCAAGTACCATCAGTCAGCAGACAGCCAAGAATGTGTTCCTATGGCCGCAATCATCTTGGATACGCAAAGGTTTCGAAGTTTATTTCACCTTTCTGATAGAGTTGTTCTGGTCGAAAGAACGGATTATGGAGGTATATCTCAACTCCATCGAAATGGGAAAAGGGATTTATGGCGCACAGGCTGCCGCAAAGTATAAATTCAACACAACAGCTGCCAAGTTGAGCTCAGGACAGTGCGCACTGATTGCCGCTACGCTCCCTAACCCAATACGGTTTAACTCAGCGAAGCCTTCGGCTTACCTATTGAAACGACAAAAACAGATATTGCGATTAATGAATCTGGTTCCTAAGTTTCCGCCTGTAGAGAAAAAGGCGGTCGATAAGAAAGACACCAGGAAGAAGAAAAAGAAATAAAGCAATCCCTTTATCACAGTCTATTTCATCAAGAAACAAGACAAGGATAAAGGGATTACTTTTTTCTGTTATTATTTGAGATACAGACTATGCCGGTTCCTCACACCTCTCGATATACGCCAATGGTTCGCCTTTATCTACCAATGCTCCCTGCTTGGCACATACCTCGATCACACGACCGCTAAAATTCGCCAACACCTTATCATATGTATGCCAAGGAGTAGCAATATAACAAAACACATCGTCCGGACCATATTTATGTCCCACTTCGGGCGGCATAGAAGGCGATTCCACATCGATCTCCCAAATGATCTGCCCTTTCTCCATTGCCGTCACCGGTTCGGCTTTGGCACGTTTCATCCGTTTCACTTCTTCTTCGGAGAATCCCTGTTTTGCCAATGCGGCATCTTTGGCACGCTGCAAATCATCTTCGAAACGTTTCTTGGCAATACCCGATTTATAATCCCGATATTGGCGGTCGTGCATTGCCAGTTCGAAAAGTTCTTCATCATCCTGTCCGAAATCCCAGCTTTTTTCTGTCATTTCCTTACGATACTCGTCCAGTTGATCCGGATAGTTCTTCTGCGGGTCTTCGTCCGTAAATTCGTATCCTTTTTCTTTTGCCAATGCGATAATCTCCGGAGCAAGTGCACCGGGCAAACGACCACTCTTACCTAGAATCATATCCCAGGTATGGTTGTCGATCATCGTCCAACGCTCCTCTCCCTTGATCAGAGACATCACATTCATCAATGCCACATTCTTCACATATTGGCTGAACGGAGTCACTAATGGAGGATAGCCGAGTTTCGGCCACACATATTCCACTTCGTCAAACAGCATCACGAGCAAATCGTCGATGCTCAGTTCCGGTTCGTTCTTACCTCTCAATATCAGATTGATGCCGGAATGCACTCCTTTCAGATCGGCCATCATAGAACCCATCATACCTCCGGGAAGTCCGCATTTCAAGAGCAAAGAAGACATATGCTTGTTGGTAGGGTCCATAAAATAACCCAGAAAATCGTCAATGAACTCCTGTGTCATGGCACGGGCTTTCATGTAGGCTTTCATATTAATCTCCGGTACCTGAAATCCCGCGTCTTTCAGCATAGCCTGCACAGAGATAACGTCCGGATGAACTTTCCCCCACGAAATCGGCTCCATTGCAACATCAATAATATCCGCGCCATTCTCACAAACTTCGAGGATAGAAGCCATCGAAAGTCCCGGTCCGCTATGTCCGTGATACTGGATGATGATTTCGGGATGCCGTTCCTTGATTGCTTTCGTCAGACGTCCCAGCATTTCGGGGCGACCGACACCTGCCATATCTTTCAGACAGATTTCCGGTGCTCCGGCCTCTATCAGACGCTCGGCGATAGCGGTATAATATTCTACGGTATGTACGGGCGAGAACGTAATACATAACGTTGCCTGCGGAATCATCCCCGCTTCAAGGGCATAATGAATGGAAGGAATAATATTTCTGACTTCATTCAAGCCGCAAAAGATACGGGTGATGTCCACTCCCTGCGCATGTTTTACTTTATACATTAACCGGCGCACATCTGCCGGAACGGGATACATTCGAAGACCATTCAGACCACGGTCGAGCATATGAGTTTGTATGCCGGCTTCGTGGAAAGGTTTCGTGAAAGCCCGGACGGCTTTGTTCGGGTTCTCGCCATACAGTAGGTTGACTTGTTCGAACGCGCCTCCGTTGGTTTCTACACGGGAGAAACAACCCATTTCGATAATTAACGGAGCAATTCTTACTAACTGATCGGCACGCGGTTGATACTTGCCGGACGACTGCCACATATCCCGATAAACGAGACTGAATTTGATTTCCTTTTTCATTGCCGTAAATAGATGAGATTTATATTACTTAGGTTAACTAGTTGATACAAATATACTGAGTTCTCTGACATAATAACAAATACAGAGAGAATAAGTTGGGGTATAAAGACATGTTTAATATCATATTGTCACAAAATCAAAGGAGCAAGCGAGTTTTTACCCGTTGCTCCTTACCAGAATTAATTGTTTGACTAATGTGCTATCCCTATTTATACAAAATCTTTCAACTCTTGTTGCAAACGTTGGCGTGTGAAGAATATGCGGCTCTTCACCGTTCCGAGGGGTAGGTCCAGCTTCTCAGCGATCTCACGGTATTTAAAACCGGATACGTGCATTGAAAATGGTACTTTATATTCCTTCGGCAGCGCGTTGACGATGCGGTGCATCTCTTTTAAGTCATAAGCGCCTTCCGTACTTTCAAATCCTGAGTCTTGGGGGAGATTCAAATGATACAGATTGTCGGTCTGATCTACGAATGTCTGGTCACGTACGATTTTACGGTAGTTATTAATAAAGATGTTACGCATGATTGTGTACATCCATCCTTTAAAATTTGTATCGGGAACATATTTTTCCTCGTTATCCAAGGCCTTTAATGATGTTTCTTGCAATAAATCATTTGCTTCTTCACGATTGGCAGTTAATTTATAAGCAAAACGAAGCAACTCTTCCTGAACTCCAATTAAATCTTTTCTGAAACTTAAACTTTTCATACTTTAAGGGTTTTACGGTTAATATTTCGTTTCTTTCTTGACGTTTGCAAGTTTAAAGGTATTTTATGAGTCAAACAGGGGGAAATTCGTCATTTCTTAGGGGGTGAAACTGTCAAATGATAGATTTTAGGTGCTTTTTGATAGTTTTTAGGTGGTTTAGGACGTTTTTTATTCTCTTCTTCTTGCTTGGCAATACAAAATAACTTACTTTTGGGTAGTATTATTAACTTAAAGTAAAGGACATGACTATACTTATTATCGTAGGAATAATCGTACTGTTGGGAATCATTTTTGCTTCCATGTACAACTCATTGGTGAGACTGAGAAATAACCGTGAAAATGCTTTTGCAGACATCGACGTGCAGCTGAAACAGCGCCACGACCTTATCCCGCAACTGGTGGATACCGTGAAAGGATATGCCGCACACGAAAAAGATACCCTCGAACGGGTGATTCAGGCACGTAACGGTGCAGTCAGCGCCAAGACAATCGACGAAAAGATAGCAGCAGAGAATCAATTATCTTCCGCTTTATCGGGATTGAAAATCACGTTGGAGGCTTATCCGGACCTGAAAGCAAACCAGAATTTCCTGCAACTGCAAGAAGAAGTATCCGATGTAGAGAATAAATTGGCTGCTGTACGCCGTTACTTTAACTCGGCCACGAAGGAATATAATAATGCGGTTCAGACATTCCCGTCCAATATCATAGCAGGTATGGCAGGTTTCCGCAGAGAAATCATGTTCGACCTAGGTACCAACGAACGTGCGAATCTGGAACAGGCCCCGAAGATCAGTTTCTAAAAACGAGCACGTATGCAGTACGTCGGAATCCAAACACAGCAGAGCCGGAACAACCGGCGCTCTGTTCTTCTGTTATTTCTATTTCCCTGCCTGGTAGCAGCATTGCTTTATCTGGCCTGCTATCTGCTGGCCGCTATGGGGCACGGTGAAAGCATGGAAGTAAGTATCCTGGAATTGGCTAATCCTCTTTTCATCAATGCCCTCCCCTATACGATGGGGGTCGTATTGATTTGGTTCCTGATAGCTTTCTGGGCGAATACGAGTATCATCAAAGCCGCCACAGGCGCCAAACCTCTCGACCGCAGAGAGAACAAACGTGTCTACAATCTGGTCGAGAACCTCTGCATGGCAAACGGAATGAAGACTCCGAAAATCAATATCATCGACGACGATTCATTGAACGCTTTTGCCAGCGGTATCAACGACCGCACCTATACGGTCACTCTCTCGAAAGGGATTATTCAGAAGTTGAACGACGAAGAACTGGAAGCAGTCATCGCCCACGAACTGACTCACATCCGCAACAGAGATGTGCGCCTGCTGATCGTCTCGATTGTATTTGTCGGAATCTTCTCGATGCTGACGCAGATCACTTTCTATACTATTACGCACGCGCGCATACGTAGCAACGGGAAAAACGGCGGAGGAGCTATCCTCATCATACTGATTGCCTTAGTAATAGCCGCTGTCGGTTACTTCTTTGCCAGTCTGATGCGCTTCGCCATTTCACGGAAGCGCGAATATATGGCAGATGCCGGTTCGGCGGAGATGACAAAGAATCCGTTAGCATTGGCAAGTGCCCTGCGCAAAATTTCCGATGATCCGGATATAGAAGCGGTAAAACGTGGGGATGTGGCGCAATTATTCATTCAGAATCCGGGCGACCAGTCGAAAAGTGCCCTCAGCGGACTTAGCGGCCTCTTTGCCACGCATCCCCCTATCGAGAAACGAATCTCCATTCTGGAACAGTTCTAAAGATTTCTGTTTAATTTTCATTAAAGAAAGCAGGGGGACTCCTTATTTTTAGTATATTTGAGTGTTATACATATATACACTAAACTGTAACTGATATGAAAACAAGAAAACAAATCCTTATGCTACTGCTGGTTATGCTAGCAGGAATCCCGACTCTTTCGGCACAGACCAAGAAGGAGAAGAAGGAACAGAAGAAAGAAGCTGTCAGACAGCTGATCGTATCAGAAGACTACAAGATAGACGTCAACACTGCTATGCCCATGCGCGGACGTTCTATACCTCTGACTTCACAATACTCACTGCAAATCAGAAATGATTCGGTATTCTCTTACCTCCCTTATTACGGACGTGCTTACAGCGTTCCTTACGGCGGAGGAAGCGGGCTGATATTCAACGCTCCCCTCAAAGAATACACGATGGATATGGATAAGAAGGGAAACGCCGTTATCAAATTCTCCGCCCGAAGTCCGGAAGACTTCTTTGAGTTCAGGGCGAAAGTGTTCCCCGACGGCACCACCAGCATCGATGTCACGATGCAGAACCGTCAGGCAATCAGCTACCGGGGAGAAGTGGATCTGGACAAGAAGTAAAATCTTCAAGAATTGCCGTCAGTCTCTTCACTACCTTTTAATATAGGAAGGCAAATGTGGTATTTCACGGCAAGGATGCGTGTAACAAATACCACCGATCCGCCAACGAGCTGACAGACATAAGATTCCATCCCTGCGGCATCGCACAGCCAGTAAGCGATGCCGCCTACTACACACGCCATCGCATAGATTTCTTTTCGGAAAATCAAGGGGATCTCATTGATAAAGACATCACGAATCACACCTCCTGCGGCACCTGTGATACTACCCATGATGATGGCTACCCAAAAAGGATAGCCCAAAGCGATACTTTTCCCCACACCGACCACCGTAAACAAAGCCAGTCCGATGGTATCGAATATAAAAAAGGTATTATTCAGACGGATCAGCCAGCGACCGAAACAGATCACCCAGATCAAGGCAAGTCCCGTACAGATCAAATAGATAGGGTTCGTCATCCATCCGGGCGTCACATCCAGCAGTACATCACGGATGGTACCGCCACCGATAGCGGTAG
>ERZ860388.1111-NODE-1111-length-18837-cov-15.378820_pt1 | contig 18837 bp, 20 predicted proteins | sample MGYA00509978_ERZ860388 | MGnify/ENA primary metagenome ERZ860388 (study PRJEB30046, sample SAMN00715225) | human gut metagenome | study: EMG produced TPA metagenomics assembly of the A metagenome-wide association study of gut microbiota in type 2...
ATTCTTATCTGCCCCTTGAAGTGAAACTTATATTCAAGTATCTCGGTGAGCCTTAGATAGTTTGAATCCGGCAAATGAAAGATTTGTATTTTTTGTAAATAAAATGCCAATATATGTAACGGGTGATAAGATATGATGTAATGCTGTATTACATATATTCTTATCACCCGTTTCGTTATATGATAACTCACTTCCCGAATCCCTTGTTTACCTCATCATTCTGCAAGTCCACCACTTCATATTCGGTGCTTCCCTGTGCGTTCCTTCTCGTGCGGAATCTGTATTTCTCCAGCGACAGTACCAATGTCTGTATCGCCTGCCTGTTCACCTGTATCTTTCCGTAAATGGCAATCTTGCTGAGTATGGCTGCTGCGGGCATCCACTTCACGCAGGTGTCTTCGGGTTCCGGTTTCCGGAAATATACCAGCAGATTCTCCTCCACCGGATCTTTCATGCGGTGCATTTCGTTGTGCCGGTTCAGTTCGTCTATCTCTTCCCCTTCGTACCAGTATTGATATCCCCCGTTCAGCAACGCGTATGCCTGCGCATATATCCCTTCGTAATTGACGGGTGTTCTGTAATCCATCGAAATGACAGAAGAGGGCAGAAATCGTCTGTTTCCTCCTATATCCTGCAGGCACAGCCGGTTGTTGGTGCTGGCAATGAAGGACGCTCGTCGTATGAAGGATAGTGTCTGCATGTCGTATACTTTTCGTTCTGTGACGCTCTCCTGCGTGATGGTTCTTTTGAGTCCTGCCAGGTCACTGATTCTGGCTCCGTCAAACTCTTCCATATTGATGATGAGGTGCGTGCTTAGCATCAGCTGGTGGTCCTTGTTTTCCGGATTGGCCATTCCGTTCCGGTAATATTCCCTCCACTCAGGTGGCAACAGTCTTCGTATCCATGTGCTCTTTCCCTTTCCCTGCTCTGAGTAGAGTATGATGACGAGATGGTTCACCGCCTCGTCCTGCAATGCGCACGCCAGCATACCCACGAACCACTTTCTGAAACTTTTCTTCCAGAACTCCTGGTCTTCGGTCTGTACGGTTTCTGCCAGCTGTCCGATGTAATCGGTCACTCCGTCCCATGGCTTGAGCTTCTCAATGTAGTCCGTGAAAGGATTGAATTCCCTGGGATATGAAGAGTTTACAATCGCCTTCACGTAATCCAGCGAACACTTGATTCCTGCCAGTTGCAGTTCCAGGAATATGGCGTTGTAGCTTGTTGCTCTTACGGGTCGTAGCTTGCCTATCCATTTCTCTGTCTTCTCGTTGAAGTCGAGATACTCCAGTCGGTCCATTATAATGTTCCTTCGGAAATCATAATGCGTTTTCAGGAAATCGAGCAGCTGATGAATCGTGTCGGGCTTCTCCTCTTCCTTGCGCATGTTGGCTTCCGTCGTCCTGTCGGTATAGATGTACGCGTTGTGTATGGGCGCTGCCGCGTTGAACTCTTCACTGCCGAATTTTTCCTGTGCCAGACGCATGACCACTTCCTCTTCCAGACCTTTCGTATAGCACTTGTTTCCTAGTGCGAAGATGAAGCAGTCCCGTTTTCCCGGCTCAAACTTTGATATCCTCTTCACCGCAAGCACTGCCTTGTTGAATTCCATCCTTTCCCAGGGTTCGGCTTCCGCCTTTCCGCCCTCCGGCTTATCACTCATCACTTTATCACTCACTGTCTTTTCACTTATCACCTTACCACTTATCACTTTTTCACTTACCGTTTTTTTCCTTCCTGGTCGTGGCTTTTCGGGTGGAATGATATCCGCCAGTGTCTCGTCCACCTCTTTCATGAGTTCTTCATTGAGGTACGCCTTTTCATCGAAAGACGTGAAGAATCCTCTTGATATGTCCTTCCCGCTTCCGTCGACTTCCACATCCAGCAGTTTTTCGTAATATTCCTTGCAGGTGTCATACATTATTCGGTGATGCTTCTCCAAGGTGGAGAAATCCATCCCCGTTTTGGCAAGACTTTCTCTTAGAGTCGTGGCATACTTCGTGCGCATGAATACGAATATCTTGAATCCGTGTGCTTTGGGAGTCAGGAAAGAAGCCAGCGTATTGGGATCTCCATTGATTTTCTCCCTCAGTCCTTCCAACTTCTCTTCAGGTTGGTCGTCAATATCCAGTAGGATGATGTGTGTATACCTTGTAATGCTGTATGCCTGCCTTTTCTCCCTGTATCCCGCTGTAACGGTATAGAAAGGCAACTGTTTTTTCACATTATTCGCCTCTTCCATCTTTCCCTGGCTGACGAGCAGCCTGATTTTGAATATCAGTTTTGCATGTATCCCTTTGGTGATGTTTTCAATAACTTTTCGGAGTGTTATTTCTCCCCGTACATTGCTGAATCCGCTGTATGCGGTAACTGGAATATTTTCCATTTGTTTTTAGTTGTTTAAATCTGCCTTATTGGCGGCACGAAATAGGGGATAATAATCTGAATGGCAAAAACGCCTTTTTAGTGAGAAAAGGCGTTTTTGCACAATTTTGAACGTTTACTTCTTTATTTTTACTTGCTCCTCCTTTTCCTGAAATTCTTTTCTCAGATTAATGATTTCAGTATTAATGCTTTTCAGAGCTAGAACTCCTTTTTCATGCTTTCCTTTTTCAAAGAGTACGATGTGCTCCAGTTTCTTTGCCAGATCCATGGTTCCTTTGATTCCTGCTTCTTTCTTGTGGTGCATAAGCATGTTTATCCATGGAGTGAGGAATTCCTTCCTTTCTTCGGCCCCGACCAGAATCCGTTCTCCAAACGCCTCATTTTCAACTAACAGGATATTGATCCTGTCTTCTTTCTTTTCAATTTCGATGTTGTAGCCATCCTTGCAGTTGAGTTCAATACTCAAGATTGTGTTTTTTTAGTCATAAAATCACAATTTTAGAAGTTAGTAATTTATTTTAAGTTTACTGTACGAAAGCAAAATTAACGGTTCTATCTGTAATATCTGTCATTCTTTTCTGTAAAAGTGAATATTTTCTGTTCTATGTGTTATACACAAAATGGTAAATAGGTATGGAGAGCTACTACCTATTACTTATAGAATGTGTGTAACAAGGTATAAAGAAAAAGTAGGAAAATACGCGCCTATGGGTGTGTATACGCGGGTACATTATTATAAAAGAAACTGTGGAATGAGAGATTGCCGGGGCAGAAATGCAAGAATAATGAAATAGGGGATAGGATAGGAGAGTATGGATATGGTGTTAATAATGATTGTCGTAAATGATGGGTGTTTTTTAATCGTTCGTTTAATGTGCGCAAAGATAATGCCCAGAAATGAAACAACAAAATATTCTGATAAAGAAAAATGAAATATTTTCTTTTTGCCTATATATATTACTAATATATAGCCTGTTACCTTTGAAATGAGATTGTAATTTTGAGATTACTTTCTTGTTGAAAGAATCTTAGTATGAAAACAACCTTCCAACCTGTCTTTTAAACGAACGATTAAAAGACAATATATCTGTTTAATTAATTAGTTTATAGCTCTTTACCTGCGATGTGTCATGGTAATGAACAACTACGGGAAATCAATGGGCAAGAAGAACACAAAACTTGCCATATCTTACATAAAGTGTTCGCAAGTGATTGAAATTCAAGTGTATGCAAGAACTTCAAAGCCCCGAGAGAACACCCTTTTCTGAAATAACCCTTGAAATGGAAGCGGATAAAGAGACTGAAATATGGTACGCCATGCGTGCCACGTACCGTAGAGAGCTTGATGCTATGCGCTTGCTTGAAAAGGAAAAAATGGGTTGTTTTATTCCTATGCAATACAAGATCAGCATAAAGAAAGGTAAGAAAGTCCGTGCTTTGGTTCCAGTTGTCCACAACTTGCTGTTTGTCCATGCCTGTCCTTCGGATGTGAAGCGCATCAAATCGCAGGTAAGCTATTTGCAATACATTACGGATACCCGTAGCGGTCAGAAGATTATTATCTCCGACAGTGAAATGCAACGCTTTATTGCTGTAGCCGGTACTTACAATGACCATCTCATGTACTTCCAACCGGATGAACTGAATTTGTCCAAAGGTACAAAAGTACGTATCACGGGTGGTGGCTTCGAAGGACAGGAAGGTATTTTTCTGAAAGTAAAAGGCGCACGTGATCGCCGTGTGGTCATCGAGATACAAGGTGTTATTGCCGTTGCGCTTGCTACGATTCATCCGGATCTTATAGAAGTAATCAAATAATTGACGATCAGCCGTTACCATTGAACAGCTGATAAATCACAAATTATAAATCATAAATCATTATGTCTCTTTCTGAAGAAACACTTGCTCTTCAGCGTGCAGCGCACGATCTGATGTATTTAGGTATGGACGGTAATCCGGTCTATAGCGACGACCTTTCCCGTCGTAACGGTGAAGTTTATCGCCTGACTACGGCTTTGTATAATTCCGGTGTCAAAGGCGCTACTGTGGAAGAACAGGCGAACGTTTGTCTTGCTCTTCTGATGGGTTATAGTGCCTCATTTATTGATCACGGTGAAAAGCAGAAACACATCCAGGAGGTCTTGGACTATTGCTGGGATATTCTTGATGCTCTTCCTGTCTCGTTGCTGAAACTTCGTCTGCTCACCGCCTGCTATGGTGAGGTATTTGACGAGCCTTTGGCTGACGAAGGTCGTACTATCATTGCTTCCTGGGATTCTACATCGCTCACTGCTGAACAGCAAGAAGCTATTGAGGAGTTCCAGAATGTGGTGGATAATCCTTATCCGTGGGAATATATTGATGAATAAAAGCTGTCTCTTAATAATATGGAAGTTCTAAAAACATTGATTGAAGGTGTTGTAATCATTGAACCTCGTCTTTTTAAAGATGGTCGTGGCTGTTTTTTTGAGTCTTTCAATCAGAAAGAGTTTGAAGAAAAAGTTTGTAAAACGACATTCGTACAAGATAATGAATCTAAATCGTCTTATGGTGTCATTCGTGGATTGCATTTTCAAAAAACTCCTTTTGCCCAAAGTAAATTAGTTCGTGTAGTGAAAGGAACAGTGCTGGATGTTGCTGTTGACATAAGAAAAGGTTCTCCTACTTTTGGACAACATGTAGCAGTTGAGTTAACAGAAAATAATTATCGTCAGCTTTTTATTCCACGAGGTTTTGCTCATGGTTTTTCCGTTTTGAGTGAAGAAGTGATCTTTCAATACAAGTGTGATAACTTTTATGTTCCCCAAAGTGAATGTGCTTTAGCATGGGATGATCCGGAGTTAAATATTGATTGGAGAATACCAGCAGAAAATGTGATTTTAAGTGAGAAAGATAGAGCACATCCTAATTTAAGAAATAGTGAATGGTTATTTGATTATTCTGAAATTTTGTATTGATATATTAAGGTTGAAAAATAAGTTTATGATATATATATTATGAATAGCGAAAACAAACAACGAGTTTTAGTTACAGGAGGAGCTGGTTTTATAGGTTCTAATCTTTGTGAGCATCTTTTGGCTCATGATTATAATGTTACTTGTTTAGATAATTTCTCTACAGGTAAAATAGAAAATCTACTTCCTCTGTTAAATGAATATCCTAATAATTTCAAGTTGGTTGTGGGGGATATTCGTTGTCTTTCAGATTGTCAGAAGGCAATAGAAGGTGCTGAGTATGTTTTACATGAAGCTGCATTGGGTTCAGTGCCTCGTTCTATAAAAGATCCGGGAACTACGAATGCTGTCAATATTGATGGCTTTTTGAATATGTTGATAGCTGCTCGTGATGCAGGTGTGAAGCGTTTTATGTATGCAGCCAGTTCATCTACCTATGGTGATAGTAAGAGTTTACCGAAAGTAGAAGATGTAATAGGCCGGCCGTTATCTCCTTATGCTATTACTAAATATGTGAATGAGCTCTATGCGGATGTTTTTGCTCGCACCTATAATATGGAGTGTATCGGTTTGCGCTATTTTAACGTATTTGGACGTCGGCAAGATCCATTTGGGGCTTATGCTGCTGTAATTCCTCTGTTTGTGAAGAAGCTGATGGCTCACGAAAGTCCCATGATCAATGGGGATGGTGAATATAGCCGTGACTTTACTTATATTGATAATGTCGTCCAAATGAATATGTTGGCGATGACTACTACTAATCCTGAAGCAGTAAATCAGGTGTATAACACAGCGTTTGGTGAACGTACTACTTTAAATCAATTAGTGGACTACTTAAAAGAATTTTTGAGTGAATTTGATTCAGAGATAGCTAATATTGAGGTTACTCATGGTCCAAATCGTTTAGGCGATATTCCACATTCCTTGGCATGCATAGATAAGGCGAAAAAATTACTTCACTATAACCCTAAGTACAGTATGCGTGACGGACTGAAAGAGGCTGTCAAGTGGTATTGGGAGAATATCTGATTGTTTCTCTTTCTTCTTTTTTTGAATCATTTTAATTTTTATAAATACTGAAAATCTTATGGATACAGTAAAAATAGCCGTAATCGGTCTCGGTTACGTTGGGCTTCCTTTGGCCCGTTTGTTTTCAACTAAGTATACGACTATTGGTTTTGATATGAACCGTGCGCGTGTTGACGCCTTGATGGCAGGACATGATGCGACACTTGAAGTTTCTGATGATTTGTTGCAATTGGCAATAGCTAATGGTTTTAAATGTACTGCTGACATAGAGGATATTCGTGACTGTAATTTTTATGTCGTAGCTGTTCCTACTCCCGTTGATAAAAATCATAATCCTGATCTAACTCCTCTATATGGAGCAAGTACTACTGTGGGAAAAGTAATATCTAAAGGCGATATTGTGGTATATGAGTCTACGGTATATCCAGGCGTAACTGAAGATGAATGTATTCCAGTGGTAGAGAAAGTGTCCGGTTTGAGATTTAATATTGATTTTTTTGCAGGTTATTCGCCTGAACGTATAAATCCGGGAGACAAATTGCATACAGTAGAGAAGATTAAGAAAGTAACTTCCGGTTCTACTCCTGAGATAGGTAAGAAAGTGAATGAGGTATATGCCTCGGTTATTACGGCAGGTACTCATTTGGCTCCTACGATAAAAGTGGCAGAAGCTGCAAAGGTTATTGAGAACTCTCAACGCGATATTAATATTGCTTTTGTTAATGAACTTTCTAAAATATTTACCCGTATGGGTATTGATACGCAGGACGTGCTTGAAGCTGCAAGTACAAAATGGAATTTCTTACCGTTTAAGCCGGGTTTGGTAGGTGGACATTGTATAGGTGTTGATCCTTATTATTTGGCTCAATGTGCACAAACCTTTGGATATAATCCGGAAATTATTCTTGCTGGTCGTCGTATGAATGATGGAATGGGAGAGTATGTAGCTAATCAAGTAGTGAAGTTGATGCTGAAGAAAGGTATTCAGGTATTAAATTCTAATATTTTGATACTTGGCTTTACATTTAAGGAGAATTGTCCGGATGTTCGCAATACGAAAGTGATTGATATCTATAAAACACTACAACAATATAATGTCAAGATTACAGTTTATGATCCGTGGGCTGATATAAATATTGTTAAAGATGAGTATGATATTACTATAACAAATTTAATTCCAGAAAGAAATTTTGACGCTATAATATTAGCGGTTTCTCACGATGACTTTTTCGAATTAAACCTTCAATCTTTATTGATGTCACATAGCGTTGTTTATGATGTTAAAGGGGTACTAATGGAGTATTCTGCTCGATTATAGTTGTCTTGTTGTAAAATCTATTTTTATTTTAATGAGTTTCATATGCTGATTTGATATAACGTTTGGAAAAGTAATAATGACAAGTAAAGAGAGTATTATTAATAGTTTTATATGGGTCTCTGTTGAACGGATAAGTACTATTGGGCTTTTATTTATTGGTACAATTGTTTTAGCTCACTTCCTGTCTCCTAGCGCATTCGGTCTAGTCGGGATTCTGACTATTTTCACTGCTATATCTATGATGTTGATAGATTCAGGTATGGGTGGGTCTTTGATAAAGGAAAAAAATGTATCTGAGAGTGACTATTCTACACTATTTATATATAATGTTGGAATTAGCATTATTATCTATTTAATTTTATATTTTAGTTCTGGTTATGTAGCTGAGTTATATTGTCTCCCTGAATTGAAAGATTTATTGCGTATTCTTTCTTTGACTATTATATTTAATGCAGTGTCAATTGTCCAACGAATTAAGTTAACAAGGAGTTTTGACTTTAAAGTTATGTGCATTATTACAGTTATATCAATGTTGTTTGCCATTTTAATTTCAATATTATTAGCATATAAAGGTTTTGGTGTTTGGGCATTGATAATGCAACAGGTTTTACAAAGTTTATTTAATTCTTTGTTCTATTTTATTTATGTACGTTTTATACCTTCTTTTGTTTTTGATCGAAAGTCGTTTAGAAAGCACTTTGCATTTGGAGCTAATCTAATGTGTGCAACTTTAATTAATACAGTTAATACAAATATTTCATCGTCCATTATTGGAAAGTTTTTTTCATTACAACAGACTGGCTTTTTTGCTCAAAGCAATAAACTTTATACAATGCCAACAAATATAGTAAGTTCGATAGTTGATAAAGCTGTATTCCCTATTTTAAGCAAAAAAAATGATTTAAATGAAATTATTTCAACAATTAGCATGTTGTCTAGGAATATTTATTTGATTACATTTCCTCTTTTTTCTATAGTCATTGTGCTTTCATCGCCTATAATTGTAACCTTTTTGGGTGATGAATGGCAGGAGGCAGCTTGGATATTATCAATACTCTGTTGTGGTGGAATACCTTTAGTAGTAAAATTGATGTTAAGAAATGCTCTTAAAACACTTGGGGAAACATATTGTATTTTTAAATGTGAATTTATATGTTTTATCATAGGTTTAGTGATTCTTTTAGTCTCAGCTAGTATTTCATTCAGAGCAATAATATGGGGAGTTGTGTGTAATAATATAATATTAATGATTGCATTTATGATAGCTATTAGTAAAAAAATTAACTACTCTATAAAGATGCAAGTGTGCAATATTCTTCCATTTTTATTATGTTCTATTGTAGCTTCTATAATGCTGTTTTTTGTTATGCATATGATTGAAACAAGTATGCAACCTGTGTTTGTATTGCTGATAGGGTTATTTTTAGGTGTAATATTAGTGGTTCTATCTTATGTTGCTATAATGAATAGAGAAGCATTAAACTTGATACATCGTTTATTTGCCTATTTAAGATGAAACTGTTAAATAATTCAATAATAGTATTTTTTCTTATTGTTTTATTATTGATTGTAGTTGTTTTATACTACATAATCGAACTAGATAATAACTATTATAGTTCTTTTTTGTTATTAGTAACTGTTTCTGTAGCCTTCTTCTCCGTCTTTTTATTCTGTATTTCAAAACAATTTTATATTAAGTTGCAAAATGAATATTTTCGTATTTGTAGCTTCTTCTTGTTGGGGTATCTGATTGTAAGCTTTCAAAGATATATAGATATTCTTGTTGGGTATGAAGATATTTATAACGCCTTTCTTTTTGTGTCTCCATTTTTGATTAATAGAGCAGCATTATTGAGCCTATCAGGTTTGTTGAGTTTTATTTTGGGATATTTGATTTGCAATCCGCAAAGTGGACGAAAAAAAAATGCTTTAATTCGAAAACAATATTCGATAAATTACTTAAACTGTATATTGTTTTTGGCAGTCTGTTTATTTGTATATTATAATGGGGTTGATTATCTGCTTGGAAGTTATTCACAGGAATATTTGGAGAGTAAGCAGGGTACAATTTCGGCTTACTCAGAAGTTATAGTCCGTTCTTTGATATTTGCGATATTAATAATTTATACAAAACAAGGAGAAAAAAAAGATAGTTCTTTTTTTAGTTATATTTGTTCATTGGGTATTTTCTTTCATGTTTCTCTTTTTATTTATCTTGGACTTGTACTAATGTCAGGTGATAGAGGTCCAATTATAACAATTATATCTGTTTATCTTTTTTCTTATATAATTAAAATACGTCCTAAATTTAAACTGACAACGATATTTTTTCTTTTAGTTGTTGCTAGTATAGGTATGACTTTACTTGGTGTTATTAGATCTATGGATAACTCACTATCTTTTGGTGAACGAGTTGTTTATGCGTTTGAAAATGAGAAATTTATCGATGATCGCAGTATAATTAATTCTACTTCAGAGTTGGCTGGGTCAGTACGTTGTCTTCATTATGCAGTAGATTATGTACCCAATAAGCATTCATTTCTTTACGGCAGTTTTCAACTGCGTGATGTCCTTTCTATTATTCCAGCGTCAAATGCTTTTACAAATATGTTCATGGACAACTCTATGCAATATATATCGAGTGCATATTTTATTACATATATTCATCAAGGTAAGTATTATAAATATGGAGATGGGAGTATGGCAGTTGCTGATTTATATCTTTCTTTTGGGATTTTGGGAGTAATTAGCGGCTTCTTTCTTTTTGGAATGTTTGTAAAAAAAATAGAGGTTGTATTGTTTTCGTACAATCCATCCGAAATTTCATTCTTTTATTATTCTTTGGCATATGCATTTATGGGTTTAGCAATATATATATCAAGAGCTACCATATTAATGCCGCTTAAATATGCTTCTTTTACTTATATTCTTTTACTTATTTATCAAATGTGTTCTTCTTTAAGTAAATTGAAAAAAAGAAGATGAGTATATTACTATTGTTATTTTAGAATGATATTGTATGAAAATTGCTTTAATATCTACTAGTAATTTAGAAAATATAAATGGTTATTTTAATAATGTCAGAACTAGAGTGAGGCATTTGAATAATTATGAAGGGGTTGAATTAGACGTTTATCTTGTGCGGCTTAAACATGATTGGTTGTTAAGGCTTTTACTTAGACGAAAAAAGCAGAAAGAATCTGACTATGAATTAATTGATGGAATTAGATACAATAACCTATGGATACAATATACTTTAATTGATGTAATATTAACTTATATATTAGGACTTAGGAAAATTATATGTAGAAGGAAATTAGAAAAATTGGCTAATCAATTTTCAAAGTTTGAAATATTGTTAGCACATTCCTTTGAAGGTAAGTATATTGCATATTGTACTAAGCAAAAATATGGTATTCCATTTATTTGTGGATGGCATGGCTCTGATTTAAATATAACTCCTTTTCGAAGTAAAAAAATTTATTTGTTACATAAATTATTAATACACCATGCTGATTTTAATTTGTTTGTGAGTAAAAAGCTACTTGAAAAGTCAAATGAGATTATAGGTGGTACAAACAAAGGTGTTTCATATAGTGGGATATCTCCAGAATTTTTTCGTATGTCCCCAACTACTATATCTCAATTGAAAAATAAATTTCATTTATCCAAAGGTTTTACAGTTGGATTTGTGGGATGCTTAAGAGAAATTAAAAATGTACTCGTATTACCTGCGATATTTAAAAAGCTCCAAGATAGAATTGAAAATATAAATTTTGTAATAGTAGGTGAGGGTGAGCTAAGAGATAAACTGATAAATAAAATGCGGGATACTGCAGTGAATAATGTTTCTTTTTTAGGAAAAGTTGATCCTAGTAATATGCCTAAAATAATGAATTGTCTAGATATATTAGTCCTTCCAAGTCTGAATGAGGGTTTACCATTAGTGACTATCGAAGCCATTGCATGTGGAGTACCTGTTGTTGGATCAGATGTAGGTGGAATTCCGGAAGCTATAGGTAAGAAGAATGTATTTCCATTAAATACAGAATTTGTAGATAAAATATCAGATCGTATATTCACAATTTTATTAGATAATGAACCAGCTCCAATATTGCCTAATTATTTTTCTTGGGTTAAAACTATTGATAATTTAGTGCAAATGTGCAAAGAAATAGTAAAGACTGGAAATAAGGAATAGTGAATTCTGCAAACATTGGTGATTCTGTTGTTAATAACTTGTAGCATTATGTTGAAAAAAGTATTATTTGTCTCTGTTTTTGGATTGGATGGAATTGAAAGTAATTCTAGACTAAAAAGTGTATATGATTTTGTTTCTGGAGATAAGTTAGTGGTAACAACTGATTTTAATCATCGTTTGAAAAAACATTTTAAAAGCAAAAGAGATGGTTGTATTCATTTACATGTTTTGCCTTATAAAAGTAATGTATCTTTTATGAGGATCTTAAGTCATATTATGTTTGCTTATAAACTATGGAAATATCTAAATAGTATCAAAGAACGGCCTGATTGTATTTACTGTGCTATGCCAACTTCAACTGCTGCTTATGTGTGTGGTAGGTTTTGTAAGAATAATAAGATTCATTTTGTAATAGATGTTATTGATTTATGGCCTGATTCTTTTTTATCACTTTTGGGATACAAAAGGAATTTTATTAAGTGGTTTTTATATCCATGGCGTTTATTGACAACTCAAGCTTATAAGTTTGCCGATGTGATTATTGGAGAATCAAAGGAATATGCAGCAGTAGCGCATAGTTTTAATACCGTTGCTCCAGTATATTCATTTTATATTGGGATTGACATGGATAAGATTACACGTCAAATATCTAATAGTCAATTATTGTTAGATAAATGTGAAGATGAAATTTGGATTGCATATGCAGGTAGTATGGGGGTTAGTTATGACTTTATGACTTTAATTGAAGGTGTTGCATATTTGAATAATAAGTATAAGTATAAATTGTTTTTTATTGGTGATGGAACCGAAAGAGAAAACGTTGAGAAACTAATCAGAAAACATAATGTAAATGCTTATATAACGGGCTTTGTAGATTATGGAGATCTTCTTAAGTATTTGAGCTGTTGTGATATTGCTGTTAATATATTTCGTAAAAATACAAGAGTCGTTCATAGTTATAAGTTTAATGATTATGTTGCGACCAAATGTTTTATCTTAAATTCTCTGATCGGAGAAACTGCAGACATTATTTCTTCCTATAAAATTGGGCTAAATTTTACATTTGAAAGGGATTCTTTTGTTATGACTCTACTTAAAGTGGTTGATAATTGGGAATATTATAAATATTGGAGAGAAAATAATAATAGACTGATTGATGAAATCCTTGATAAAAAGATTGTGTATGAACAGTTAAATGAAATATTTTGTAAAGAGTAATTTGTTGATGATTGATTTTTAATTAGTGTTAAATAATCGTTCAAAATTATATGCTAATATGATTATTTTTTTTCTATCTTAGCGTTCATGGCAGGATGAATAAAGAAATTAGACCTCACTCCCGAAGCTCTCCAGAGTCTTGAGTTAGGGTATCGCAATGGCAAAAGCCATTGTTTTCGTATGCGTTGCATGGCTGTTCTCCTTAAAGCAAAGGGATTGAGTGTGGCTACCGCAGGTTCTTTGACTGACATGGCTTTGGCTTCAGTCAACCATTGGGTAAAACGGTACCAAGCAGAAGCTGTTTCAGGCTTGTACACGAAACTTGGGCAAGGTCGTAAGCCACTGATCAATGGCACGGATGAAGAATCAGTTCTTGTCGCAATTAAAGCCGACCGACAAAATGTACAGGTGCCTAAAGCGGCTTGGGAAGCGTCAAGTGGTAAAGCGGTGAGTCGCCTTACATTACAGCGTCTTTTTTAAAAGTTTGGCGGACGATATAAACGTATAAGGAAACGGCCCAAGGGTAAACTTTCCCAGGTTATTTATGAGCGTAAGCGAGAGAAGCTCCTTGAATTGGAGAATCATGCAACTAGCGGAAAGATTGATTTGTACTATGGGGATGAATCGCATATGTGTACGGAAGGATATGTCCCTTATGAATGGCAATTTCTAGGAGAACAAGTCTGTATCCTTTCTGAGCGATCCGCACGATTGAATTGCTTTGCCATGATAAACAAAGAAAGTGAATGTTTCCAATTTAGCACGCAAGAAAATATGGATACCCGGAAAATCATGGAGTTTTTGGAAAACTTCTCCCTTAAAATACGTAAAGAGACATTTCTAGTACTGGACAATGCCAGCGTTCATCATTCCAAATATTTTTAGGAGCGAATACCATTTTGGGAGAAGAGAGGATTCTTCTTGTTCTATCCTCCGACTTATTCCCCACACTTGAATATTGCAAAAAACATATGGAGAATGCTCAAGGGGCAATGGATTAAGCCGGAAGACTATATTGGTAGACAACATTTTCTACGCAACAAAAAAAGCGCTCGTCGTACTGGGGAAGAATCTCTTTATTAATTTCAAACATATTGATAACTAATTTTGATGTACTACTTATGATAAAAGATATTGCAATATTGGGAGCGGGTGGTTTTGGACGTGAAATAGCTTCCCTATTGAAACGTATAAATCAACAACAGCAATGTTGGAATTTTATTGGTTTTTTTGATGATGATGTTATAAATAAGCCTATTGGACATAGAAATGAGTATGGAGAGGTTATAGGAAATTTAGATGCTTTAAATGTTTATTCTAAACCTTTATCTGTAGTGTTAGCAATGGGAAAACCTCATTTGTTGAAGAGTGCATATGAGAGAATTTCTAATTCACTTATTGATTTTCCTAATATAGTTGCTCCAGAAGCATCTATATTGGATGTTGATAATTTTTCAATGGGAAAGGGGAATATTCTTTGTAGCTTTTCTTCTATGAGTTGTAATGTACGTTTGGGGGATTTCAATGTATTTAATAATAGAGTATCTTTAGGTCATGATGTTTCTGTTGGAAGTTTTAATTCTTTTATGACAGCTTCTCGTATAAGTGGTGCTACTAAAATAGGTACCTTGAATTTTTTTGGAGTTTCAGCTGTTGTACTTCCAGGACTCAGTGTTGGTGTGGGAGTCACTATTGGAGCGAATAGTGTCCTAATGAGAAATGCTAAAGATGGAACTTTGTATATAGGAAATCCGGCTAAAAAGTTTGATTTTAAATAATAAATTAAAAACAAAAGAATTATGGAACTAAATGATTTTATTGAAAAGTTTGCGGAGCAGTTTGAAGAAACTGAGAATACTATTTTTACTGGAAATACCAATTTTAAGGAGTTGGATGAATGGACTTCTTTAACTGCATTGTCTATTATAGCAATGCTTGATGAGGAGTATAATATTTCACTGAAAAGTGATGATTTATTGAAATCATCAACTATTGAGGAACTTTTTGAAAGAATAAATAAGTGAGATACTAATGACAGATAATTTGAATAAATATAATGAAGTGTTCTATAGAGTTTTTGGAGTTAAAGGAAATGAATTAGAACAATTGAAATTGAAAGAATCAGAAGGTTGGGATTCCGTAGGTCATATTAATTTGATTGCTTCCTTGGAAGATGCTTTTGGCATAAATATGGAACCAGATGACATGTTTGATATATTTTCATATAAAACAGGAATTCAAGTCTTACAAAATCAATATAATATAAAGTTTTAGTCTAAATCTGATGTTTGATTTTTCTTTATGTTTGTCGCACACAGCGTTTGTCACCAGTAAAAATGAAGTCTATAAATATGGCGATATATTGTCTTTGTCTAGTGAGCTAGGACAATATTTACATCCTCATTCATTGGTTTTTATATTGTGCAGTAATACAATAGGATCAATAATTGGTTATGTGTCTTCTCTTCAAATGAGTACTGTTCCTTTGCTGCTGAGTAAGGAAATCGATAAAATATTGTTGAATAATTTACTGAATAAATATTCACCTCGATATATGTGGATTCCTAATGAGATGATATGTGATTTTAGCAATCATGAAGTCTTATTTTCTTCACATGAATATTCGTTGTTGAAGCTTGAAGGGAACATAGTCAGTTTACCTACTAATTTGGCTCTATTACTTACGACTTCAGGTAGTACTGGATCTCCTAAATTAGTACGTCTTTCAAAGGAAAATATTATTGATAATGCGAAATCGATAGCGCAATATTTGAATATTAATCAAAAGGAAAGAGCTATAACATCACTACCAATGCATTATTCTTATGGGCTTTCTGTTATAAATAGTCATTTAGTGTCTGCTGCTACTGTTTTGTTGACTGAATATTCTTATATACAACGTGAATTTTGGGATTTTGCTGTTGAGCAAAAAGCTACATCTTTTTCAGGAGTTCCATTTACTTATGAAATCCTAAAAAAAATGAGATTTTGGAATAGAAATTTACCGTCTTTAAAAACTTTAACTCAAGCTGGAGGAAAATTGAATAATGAGTTGATCGAGTATTTTGCTCAAAATGCCCGATTACGTGATATTGATTTTTATGTAATGTATGGTCAGACAGAAGCTACGGCAAGAATGAGTTATTTGCCATGTCAATACACTATTGAAAAACTTGGTAGTATTGGGAAGGCAATACCCGGAGGCGAGTTTGAAATAAGAAATGATTCGATAATCTCAGATGTTGATACAATAGGTGAACTTGTATATAAAGGAAAGAATGTTTCTTTAGGTTACGCTGAGTGTTTAGATGATCTTATGCGAGGAGATGATAATAAAGGAGTTTTATATACTGGTGATCTAGCATATAGGGATAAAGACGGATTTTATTATATAGCAGGGCGTAAGAAACGTTTTCTTAAATTGTATGGAAATAGGATTAGTCTTGATTATACAGAAAGTTTATTGAATCAACAGTTTGGTAATACTTTTGTCTGTGTTGGAACTGATAATAAGATGATCGTCTATACTATAGATTCGAAAATAGAAGAGGAGATTATTCCTTTTCTTGTAAATGTGTTAAAATTAAATAAAGCGGCTTTTGAAACTCGTTACATTAAAAGTATCCCTCATTCCGAGTCAGGGAAGATTCTGTATTCGGAATTACCAAATGAATAATAATCTATGGCTGATATAAAAATAAGTAATATAAAATTAACAGGCTTGGTAGCTTGTGTTCCTCCCGCAATAGAAGAAAATCGTTTCTTAGCTTTTTTCAAGGAGGGTGAGGCTGAAAAAGTAATTGCATCTACTGGAATTGAAAGAAGACATATTGCTGATGGTAATACAACAAGTGGTGATCTGTGTTATAAAGCTGCCGAGAAACTGATTGATAACTTAGGATGGAATAGAGAAGAGATAGATTGCCTTGTATTTGTTAGTCAGACTCCAGATTACATTCTACCTTCTACTTCATGTATTTTGCAAGGACGTTTGGGATTAAGTCAGAATTGCTACACAATAGATATATCTTATGGTTGTCCCGGATGGATATATGGATTGAGTGTGATTTCCTCATTAATGTCTTCTGGTTGTATGAAGAAAGGATTACTACTTGTTGGTGACACCCCATCTAAATTTAAGTCTAAAAATGATAAAACAGCTTGGCCCTTATTTGGTGATGCAGGTTCAGCAACGGCTATAGAGTATTCTTTAGGTGCGGATGATCTTTTCTTTACGTTTTCAACTGATGGAAACTCTCATCAAGCAATTATTATAAAAGATGGTGGTGCGAGACATCCTGTAACAGAGGCTTCTTTAAAAGAAATTTATTATGGAGAAGGTATAGCAAGAAGACCATTGGATAGTGAGATGGATGGTATGGCTGTATTTGCTTTTGGGTTGAAGCGTGCACCGGAATCAGTCCTAAGAATCTTAGAGTATAGTAAAGTAGATAAAGAAGATATTGATTTATTTATTTTTCATCAGGCAAATCTTTTTATGAATGAAAAGATACGTAAGAAATTGAGTATTCCTGTAGAAAAAGTTCCATATTGTTTGCGGGATTTTGGAAACACAAGTTGCACTACAATCCCTTTATTATTAGCTTCTAAATGTCCTGAACTTTTAACTGAAAAGAAGAAAATTATTGCTACTGCATTTGGAGTTGGTCTGTCATGGGGAAGTACTTTATTGAATTTAGATAAGATGAAGAGTTTGGAACTTATAGTATATTAAATATGTATAATCCTTTTGACTTGACTAATAAAATAGTTTTGGTAACCGGCGCATCTTCCGGAATTGGTCAAAGTATCTGCGTAGAGTGTTCTCGAATGGGTGCAAAGCTTATTCTTGTTGGGAGGAATGAGGAGAGGCTGAAAAAGACTTGTTCAATGTTGGAAGGTACTGGTCACTTTTATCATTGTTGTAATTTAGTTTGTGAAGAAGATATACAATCTCTCTTGAAAAAATGTTCTATGGTTGATGGTGTAGTACATTCAGCTGGTATAGGATTAACCCTACCTTTTAAATTTACATCATCGGATGAGTTAAAAAGGATAATGGAAATAAATTTTCATGCTCCTGTATTATTAACGCAAAAAATGTTAAGAAGTAAGAAGATACAGAAGGGGGGATCTATTATTTACTTGGCTTCTATTGATGGGGTTTTGACTGGACATATAGGAAATTCTATTTACTCAGCTTCGAAAGGGGCATTAGTAGGGATGGCTAAGGTACAGGCAGTAGAGCTTGCAGCACAAAATATCCGTGTGAATTGCATTTTACCAGGAAGAGTAGATACTCCTTTAATAAGTAGAGATAATATATCAAAAGAACAAGTAGAAGCAAATAAGCATTTGTATCCTTTAAAAAGATATGCCCGTCCTGAAGAAATAGCTTATTATGCTATATACCTTTTGTCTGATGCCAGCTCTTTTACGACTGGTTCTAATCTGGTTATTGATGGTGGGTTTACTTTACTTTAAGTAAAGATTTTGTTTTTATATTTATGTTGCATAATTGCTTTGAGATTATATTTGATTGTTGATATATTGTGTGGTATATGATAGTGGATATTTGCTCTTTCATAGTGTAGTGGGCTTTTTTATTTTAATTGAATTTATGTATTCTCATTATTTAAAACGATTGATTGATTTTCTTGTAGTTCTTTCTGCCTTACTTATCATTTGGCCAATCTTACTTATTATTATCATTTTCCTTCATTTTGCAAATA
>ERZ860388.1118-NODE-1118-length-18771-cov-4.343075_pt1 | contig 18771 bp, 15 predicted proteins | sample MGYA00509978_ERZ860388 | MGnify/ENA primary metagenome ERZ860388 (study PRJEB30046, sample SAMN00715225) | human gut metagenome | study: EMG produced TPA metagenomics assembly of the A metagenome-wide association study of gut microbiota in type 2...
TATGGCATCAGCCTATATAAAAGAGAAACATCCAGCGTTGGTTGCCATCTGCTACGACGTGTTGCGGATTAGTTCGATGCGGCGTGCGGTGACCACGCTGTTTTTAACTTCCACGGTTTCATAGGTATATATATCGCTTTTGGGATGGCGGGAGCCTGCCGCGCCATACCACAGGTCGTTTATCTCCTCTGCTTCCGGAACAAGTTCTTCGGGCAGTCCGGATGCCGTCCGGCATTTTAAGAACATATAGAGGTCGTCCGCCATTGTCACTCCCAGTGTGACGTCTTTCCTTAAATTATGGCTTGCCGGATTTTTCATTTCTCCATGAAAATAAGTAGTGTTGTCTTTCTGCCCGTTATCCGCCCATGATATAATTCTGTATTTTCCCGGCGGCACTTTATCCAGATTCATCACATACTCGTCAGAGAGCTTTCCCCACGGGTTCGGTTTTGACACCGTCTGTATCTGTCCGTTTTGCAGGTAACTATATTCCAGTTTGTCTCCGTTGTCTGTCGCGTGGAGTTGAAGTATGCCCTCCGTGTCAAACAGGTACACGTGAATCCGCCGCACCTTTTCGCCGAAGAGATTGCCGTTGCCGGTATGATGGGTGAAGTAGAAATCGAGTCTGAGTCCCGAAAAGCAATCTTCCGTGTTCTCTTTGGTGCATCCTGCGAAAAGAGATGCAGTAATCAGGAGTATTCCTATGAAATATGTTTTATTCATTCTTTCTTTTATTTTCTCCGGTTAAAGTTCTACTTCCAAGTCTTTGTCTCTCCACTTGGAGACACGAAGCCCGAGTGCTAGATCTGCGCCTTCAGGTTCGGGCACGTGAGACGTCTGATCGAAATCTTTGATGATGGGATCTGACTCCGTCACTTTATCACCATCGGTAATGCGAACGTCCAAACCCAATGACCATGGGGTGATAACGACATCATCAAGGTCGAGGGAATAGCAATACCCCGGCTTAAATGCGTTGATAATTTCATTATTACTTTTGTCGCTGAATGCCCTGACCGTCAGCCAGCGTTTTATCTTATCGGTACTAAAGCCCATAATCAGATGAGGCATTCCGTCTTTGATTTGTTGCAAAGTAGCGTCTGCCGCCACCGATTGGGGAAAAAGATGAAAAGCGTTCACCTTTGTAGTCTCTGATGTTCTTGCGTCATACATATTGGACTGCTGTCCTCCTTTCTTGTATTCAGCAAAACCTGTGGTCATGTTCCAGTCGGAGATACCATCGTTTGTATTCTTTATGATAGTGGCGGCGTTGAGGCTCGGCTTGAAATAATTCATATAAAAATAGAATCCGGTTGGCGTGCTGTTGATATCGAAGCCGTCGGGGAAGGGCGACCGGATGAGCCGGACACGATAGGAATAGATAGCGGCAGCGGTAGCGTTCGTTCCGTATTTCTTCCTGAAATTCTCCCGCGCGCCTGCTTCGGCTACGGTGATATCGGCTTCGGTGAAGTTCTTGATTTTGTCTCTGCCTGCGGTTCCGTCCGTCCAGTCGAATGAAGCGCCTGTGGTTGCAGGGTTGGTGACCACGATTTCGCCCGGTATGATTTCAAACCGGCTCAATACGGGAGCCACTTCCACGATGGCTTTCACCTTGACGGAGAAAGGATCCGATTCCTCGGGGATGACGATAATTTCTTTGGTAACTCCTTCGTAAGGAATCTCTGTCCGGTTCATGGTAGGGGCGGGCGGGTCGTCCTGGCTGCTCACCTGTAACTGGTTGATAAGCGGATTCTCCTCTTTAAACCGGTTTATCGTCACTTTCACGTATTGGGTTGTTACCGGAATCTTGGGTATGGAGAGTCTTGCCAATTCTCCGATGGCGGTATTCCTGATGCCTGCAATCTCTGCATCGGTGGCTGTATAGGTGAATATAGGAGCGGCTTCAAGAGATTTATATAAATCGACTTTCAGCGTTTTTACCTCTGTGAAAGGCAATACATATCCCTCTCCGTCGTTGCCGGTGATAGGGTCATCTACGGCTCTGGTGGAGACGCTGCCTAACGATAAATTAATTTGTAGCTCGATGCCGGAGTCTTCCGGCGAAGCAACGCGGCTCTCCTGGCTACAACCTGTCAGCATGGCAATCAACCCTACGAAAAAGACTTTTCTCATAATTCTGCATCAAAAAATGAATCTTATACTAACCGTTACAGGGTGCGGTTATCACCCGTTGCCGTCATTCTTTCCGGGGGAAGGGAGACGGCTTCGTGAAGGGAAGTGGTAATCAGCCACGTCCCCCCTTTTTTATGCGTCGTTTAACGTCCGGTAATGGTCGTAATTACCACTCGGGTTTCACGTTGACAATGGTCCACTCGGTGATCTTGACAAGAACGTCAAGGTCTTTGCCTACCGGTTCCGGATTCGGGTCTGTCGGGTCTACGGGTTCCGGTATTTCAGGACCAACTGTACCGTTAGCGGTAACTTTCAGCTTGGCGGAATATTGATTGATATTAATATCGGCGGCATCCAACACGTATACTTTGCCGGCATCGAAAGAGGTAACCAATGCATCCGCAGCTTTCAATGCACGGATTGTCAGCCAGCGGGGGGTGGTTGTACCGTTTGCTTTAGTGGTAAGTTTCAGAACGAAGTGCGGCATACTTGTTTTTACATCGGTGGTACTGGCGGACGTGCCGTTTGTCGCTGTTTGAGGGAATAAATTGTATGCGATAACTTTGTCTGCTTCTACAGTGGTATCGAACATTTTTTCCATATCACCATCTACTTTATATTTATCCTTAGCAGCATCGTTCCAGTTACCTGCACCGTCGTTGGCATTTAAGACCAGATTTCCACCTTTGGTGAGAGGTATATTATTCATATAATATTCGTCAATACTTTCAATCGTGTATGCAGCATCGTATTCATACGTGACAGTGTATGTGAAGCTCCATGTCGAAGGATCCGCAACTCCCGGATTTGCTTTTCTCCACGCTTCTTGAGCGGCTTTCTCTGCCGCTGCAATTGTGGCATCGCTTACATGGGCTTTAGCCTGGTCTTTTGTTCCGTTTTCAACTCCGCTTGGTAGTGTACCGCTTGTTGAACTATTCACCTTAATGTCTGATGCCTTGCCGTGAAACTCGAAACGTGATAATACAGGCGCTACTGAAACTTCGACACTGTAAAGGTCGTTCGTATTGTCGCCTGTTCTTTCCCCTCCTGGTGTTTTCAATGTGATATCTTTAGGTATACCACGATATTCCATCTTCGTGTATCCTATCTGTAAGTCATTGATGTCGGCAGCGTTCTTATCAACGTTCATATAAACGTTCACTTTAGTCGTAGCGCTGGGAATGTTGCTAATATTAACGGGTTTGCGGCCTGCAGCAGCGGCATCCTGGTCGTCACCTTTTGCCGTAGCTACCTGCTCGGGTGTAAAGTCATACGTGCCAAGCGAAGCATTGGATGCGTTGAAGTACTCGATGGTAATGTTTTGAATATTGTTTCTGACCGCTGTTATTGCTGTGGTCACTTCGTCATCGCTCATTCTCGTTTTAGGCAATACGCCCTTCGTATGGGCTTCATCCAGATACATCTCCGTCCACTCCCGGTTTACCGCATTGCTCCGGCTGTACTTCGAGAGGGAGAGCATGTTGCGGGAAGTTTTTTCCATTGTACGGAGAATCTCCTGCGCGTCGTCTATAAACACATACTGCGAATAGATATGGTTACAGGGAAGCAACAGACCGACGGGAGCGGCGAACGAGAGGCGGCAGTCACTGCGGTCGGTGGACATACGCTCATAACGCATATCGGTGGACACCCTGACGGGAAGGTCCTCCGTATCAGAAAGGGTATGCACACACAGCCGCTTGTCACCCACACGCATGCCGCCGGGGGTAAGACAGATGTCCTGAAGCACGGCGTTTTCATCCTCCAGCGACAGGGAGAAATATTTCTCCACCAGTCCGGGACGTCCCTCAGTGCCGGTAATCTCGTCCGCCTCCAGCCTGCGCAGGCTGACATGGCCGGAATCGTTCATGATACGCTCGAACTGTTCCACAGCTTCCAGAAACCGGACCGCCGTGTCCTTGTCAACCATTTCCTTGGGCAGAAGGGAGCCGCGACAGAGGCTGTTAAAGTCACTCCTCTGCCGGCTGCGCTCACGCGTGGTCTTCGTCAGATACAGGTAGCATTTGTGGTTCAGGTACGGGCGCTCGTTGAAATGACGCTCATAGCTTTTCGACAGGAAGCTCTGTTCACCGTCCCGGAAATCAGGACGGTAGGTCTCCTTCGTGAACCAGTCCTGCTTGCAGACAACCGAAAAATCCGGCAGCACTTTGACAGCCTTTACCCAGGACGAGTGGACAGCCTCGTATTCGGCCGCAGTCATAGTAAACAGTTCGGGAAGTTCCACCTCAAAGGCCACGGTCAGGTCGGCGTCCTTGCTGACAATGCAGCCGTTTTCCACAGACAGCAGGGGGAACTTACGCTCAAGCGTTTCAGCTTTCAATACATTTCTCATTTCTTTCTTCTTTTGGTCAGTAATCGGAATAATCTCCTGCGGTGGATCAGATAACAAGGATGGCGTTTCCCCGACAGCAGCTTCATAAGGCCGTGTTCACCATACCGGGCATTCAGGCGGAAGGTCAGCCAGACCAGCAGCGAACCGGACAGGAGCCCGAAAGGAATGCATATCCACTGGTTCACACCGGCTATATAAAGGATGACCACCACAAGCAGCACCGCGACAAGCCCGCCCGCAAAAATAAAAAGGTACTGTGATTTCAGGCCCTTGAACTCCAAAGGATTACCCGCGCCTTTGTTTATCTCATATTCCATAGCCTCTAGAGGAAGAAGGAACGCAGAATAGTGGCGGCCACAATCAAAAATATACAGGCGAAAAACCAGCTGGCTGCCGTCTTGCTGGTGTCGGGATCGCCGCTTGAAAACTTGCTGTAGGTCTTGATACCCCCGACCAGCCCAAGCACCGCGCCGATGGCATAGCACAGTTTGGTTGCCGGATCGAAATACGAGGTCAGCATGCTTGTGGCTTCGTTGATGCCCGCAAGCCCCTGCCCCTGCGCAAAAGAGCCGACCGCAAAAAACGCGAAAAGCACTGAAAAAAGGATTCTCTTTCTCATTGTAGAATCGTTTAAGATGAGACATAAATTTGAATTCGAACGCAAATATAGAAGGGGGCTATAGGCAGTAATACTAACGTTTCACCAGATGTCGTCAGATGTCAGCAGAAGTCCCGGAAAAATTTACCGTCCTGTCCTCAAAATCCCTTATCAGATTGATTATGCTGACAGACGACTTCATCTTTTCACCCATATTATCCCATGCCTCCCGGAGACGTCCCGTTGCCACGGCAATACAGTCGACCTTCACACCCTTGAAAAGCTCAACATCCCGGTTCCTTTCAATCCCGACAAAATTGCGCCCTTCCAGCAAAGCCGCAACAAGAAAACTGCCGCTTCCAAAAGTATTGTCCAGCACAATGCCGCCCGGAGACGTATATGTCCTGACAAGATACCGTCCGAGGGCGACAGGTTTCTGGGTAGGATGGATAACATTCCCCTCGCTTTCAGCAGTTTTGAAATATATGATGTCCGTAGGATACCTTTTCCCGTCACTACATACACGGACCGGACTAAAATCCCCGTAACTTCCGCTCTGCTGACATTTCCTGACACCTTTGTCATAAGGTACTCCTTCAAGCATTTGAGGATGATACACAGGACGCCTTTTATAAAAAACGCATACGTCCTCATATTTTCTAAGGGGCTGTCTTTTCGCGTTAAGGAAATTGGTCGGTTTTGACTTTTCCCAAACCAGTTTATACCTGAACATTTTCCGGTTACTAAGCATCAGTTCCGCCGTAAACAGTCCCTGGGAGGTCAGCACTATCGCCCCCGTATCCTTGACTATCCTCATGTACTCTTTCCACAACTCACACAGCGGAATAACACTGTCCCATTTATTCCGGGTCGTTCCGTAAGGAAGGTCACACAGAACCATATCCATACTATTGTCAGGAAACCGTCTCATATATTCCAGACAGTCCCCCTCAAGCACGGAGTTCACAATATCCTCCAATGCAAAAGTGCTTCCCTTCTGACCGGCCGGTTCTTTTCCCGGACAATTGCAACAGGGCTTTCCCTGCGTATATAAACTTTCATTCATCTTCTTCATACGGAATCAGACCCGTTTTCTCCAGTCGGCTCCGACATTTTCCCCTTAGCGACAGTCCATTTTCATCCGGTTCATTCCCCAGATGCAGAATGACAGCGTCCAATATTCCCCATCCGGGAAACAAACCGGGAAGCGTTTCCGCTTTCAATACATTTCTCATTTCTTTCTTCTTTTGGTCAGTAATCGGAATAATCTCCTGCGGTGGATCAGATAACAAGGATGGCGTTTCCCCGACAGCAGCTTCATAAGGCCGTGTTCACCATACCGGGCATTCAGGCGGAAGGTCAGCCAGACCAGCAGCGAACCGGACAGGAGCCCGAAAGGAATGCATATCCACTGGTTCACACCGGCTATATAAAGGATGACCACCACAAGCAGCACCGCGACAAGCCCGCCCGCAAAAATAAAAAGGTACTGTGATTTCAGGCCCTTGAACTCCAAAGGATTACCCGCGCCTTTGTTTATCTCATATTCCATAGCCTCTAGAGGAAGAAGGAACGCAGAATAGTGGCGGCCACAATCAAAAATATACAGGCGAAAAACCAGCTGGCTGCCGTCTTGCTGGTGTCGGGATCGCCGCTTGAAAACTTGCTGTAGGTCTTGATACCCCCGACCAGCCCAAGCACCGCGCCGATGGCATAGCACAGTTTGGTTGCCGGATCGAAATACGAGGTCAGCATGCTTGTGGCTTCGTTGATGCCCGCAAGCCCCTGCCCCTGCGCAAAAGAGCCGACCGCAAAAAACGCGAAAAGCACTGAAAAAAGGATTCTCTTTCTCATTGTAGAATCGTTTAAGGTGAAACATAAAATTGAATTCGAACGCAAATATAGGAGGGGACAAAAGACCATGATACAAACATTTCATCAGGTGGCAGCAAATGTCAGCAGATGTCATATCTTGCAAAGCGCAGACGTCTTTCAGCCCGATTGAAAGAGAAACAAGCCTGTTAATATCTGCCAGAGAACCATATTGATAAAAGCAATTTAATTCCGGAGCTTGTCAGTTCTCCATTAACAGCATCAAAGCTTATAAGAAGTTCTTTCTTAAACGTAAAACAAAAAGACGTTTACAACAGCCGGTTTTCCATCAAAAGAACAGAAGCGAAGAAATGCCAATGAAACATTACGAAGAAAGGACAATTCCATGTTTTCCGGAATATTATTGCTATCTTCGTGGCAAATAAACTGACAGGACAATGGAAACAGTTCAATATGATTACAAACAGATTCTGCAGCGCATCGTTGCAGAAATCAAAAGTTCAAGAATCCAGGTTGCACGCAAGATAACCAGTGCAACAATGGAATTATATTGGAACATCGGCAAGGAACTGTCCGCACAACATTTGAGCAAAGGATACGGAGCACAAGTGGTGGAAATGCTTGCTTCTGATTTGCAGAAAGAATTTCCCGGAACTACGGGCTTTTCTTCGAGGAACCTCTGGGAAATGAAACGGTTTTATGAACGATATTGCGGGGAAAGCCGGAAACTGCAACAGAGCGTTGCAGTTTTACCTTGGGGACACAACCTGTTGTTAATGAGCAAGTGCAAGAACCCGGAAGAAATATACTTTTACGCGACAAGGAGCACGGAACTGGGCTGGACAAGGGATGTGCTGCTGAATTATATCAAAGCGGACGCTTTCTCAACAAGGGAGGAACAACCCAAATTGCACAATTTCAAGGAAACCCTGCCGGAATGTTTACAGGAACAGGCGGAAGAAATGTTGAAAAGCAGGTATAATCTGGAATTCCTGGGAATCACAAAACCTATACTGGAACTGGAATTGGAAAGAAGGCTCGTGGACAAGATAAAAACGTTCCTGCTCGAAATGGGAAAGGGGTTCAGCTTTATCGGGAACCAGTACCGCCTGGTACTGGAGGATAAGGAGTATTTTGTGGATATGCTCTTTTTCAACCGCTGTACCCGGTCCCTGATAGCGCTGGAATTAAAAATAGGTTCATTCCAACCTGAATATGTGGGGAAAATGAACTTTTACCTGAACCTGTTGGACAGACAGGTAAAGATGCCGGACGAGAACCCGTCCATCGGTATTATATTGTGTGCGGACAGGAACAATGTGGAAGTGGAAGTGGCCTTGCAAGGCTCAACGGCTCCGATCGGAGTTTCCGAATACAGTTACCTGATTCCACAAAAACAGATCAAAGAGTTAATCAACAACGAATTGTCCGGAAATAAGGAATAGAAGAAAACAGCCGCAAGGAAAACAAAAAAATAAAAACGCATCCCGGCATTTGTTCCGGGATGCGTTTTTGGTATACCCGAAAGGTCACAGATATTGCTTCCAACCGTCCGATACAGGTACGACAGATTTTGTTTTCCGCACGGGCAGAGGGTTCCCGTTCCCGTCCAGATATTTTCCCATCAGACTGTCGATGACATTCTTATTCTCGACCTGGGAGGAAAAAATCTCAAACAGGTCCGTTTCCCGGATGGTGTGCAGGGTAAGGGCCGCACGGAGAGATTTCTCCTCATCCTTGTCCGCATCATTCAGTTTAAACAATACATTGCCGGCATTGTCAAGATCATCAGGCGTTACGGCCCGTGAGACGGCATCCACTGCCGGGTATGTCCCGTCCAGTTCTTCCTGTTCCTCTTTCAGCATTCTCATCTCCTCCAACGGTAATTTACATTCCACTTCTTCCTCAGCGACATCTTCCTCCTCACCTATAAAATCCGCAGCCGTTTCCAACGGCTGGCTCATATAGGGGGCAACGCCCTTTCCGGTATTCTCATCCAGATAGACAAAACGAGTGCTGCCCATAATACCGGATTCACCGCCCGGTTCCGACAAGACGTTTTCCGGCTCTTTCTGTTTTACGGGAGGTAACTTCGCATACAGCAGGTCGCAAATTTCACGTATCTTCTTTTTCTGCCCGCATACCTTATATAATATATAACAGGCACAGGCAAGGCGTATCGACAAATAAACTATAGTTCCCATTCCACCGGTTTTTGGGTCGCTTCCCGATTATACATTCCGTTAATTATATCCTGATACCTTTTCAGATGGTCCGACAGTACACTGTTCACAAATGTGGGGACAGACATTTCCGGTGCAATGACCGGAAGCACCCTGGCCAGGACCTTATACAGTGAATCATGTATATAAGTCTGTCTTCTGGCTCCCGTCAGTTTCTGTTGCAGGAATTGTTCCCGGTAATCATCAAAGCCGTATGCCCGCGGTGTTTTCTTCCCCGCGAACGGTTTCTTCTCAATGGAGGCATCCGGTTTCTTTTCTTTTTCTTCCGACACTCCGGAGGCACCGGCATCTTCTTCCGGCCGTTCATCCTGTTTCCTTATCTTTTCCAAGGCCGTTGTATCTCCGGCTACCATACGCTTGAGCGCGTCCTCGTCCACATTATAGACGGATCTGTTCTTGTTTGCCATAGTCATGTCCGGTTAAAGTCCGAGTATGGTTTCCATTTCAGCGGCAAGCAAATCGAGGTTGCTTCCTTTCAGAGCGGCGGCGGAAGGCGGAAACAGGGTGCTGCGGAATATCTGCCCGTTCAAACCGACATCCTTTTTATAACGCTCCGCAGCCGGAAGAACCGTATTCAATACAGGTAGTCCCAAAGAACGGATGATTTCCATATAAGCGTCATACAAGTCCCTGGAGACGCGCTTGTCCATTTTATTCCAGAACATATGGATATCACGCAAGGGGACTCCCTTGTGATGAAGCAGATATTCCCGGATGGACAGGACAAATGACATGCTGCTCTGCATGACCATCCTCTCCTGGGTGATCGGGGTAAAAACATAGTCCATATTGATGATGGACTGGAAAACGCCTGTGGTATTGACCGTTCCGGGAAGGTCCAAAAGGACAAGGTCATATTCGGTATCGGAACGGTCTATAAAACCATAGGCAGTTTCCTTGGCCTGTTCGGGCGTGGAAGCCAGGATGTTGTAGGCCTTTCTGCCCGTATCCCCGAACTGCTCCACCAGCAAACTTTGCAGACGAGGGGTCTTTTCCACATTTTTTATGTCCCATTCACGCATAGTCATCATACTGTGCTGGGGATAGTCACAATCTACCACAAGCACGTTCTTTGCCTTATGGTAATGGAAATAGCTGGCAAGCAACACGGTTAACGTTGATTTACCGACTCCGCCCTTCTGATTGCTGAGGGCTACAAATAAAGGTTCCTTCTTCATAACTTCATGAAATTAAGGGTTAATGACTTATTTTATTTTCGCCTGTATCCTTACATCAAATGACGCCGCACAATACTGTACGGCAGCATGAATACGGCTGTGTATCACTATTTCCATACATGGGCGGTATCGCATCCAACCGGGGTACACAGTACCGTCCCGTCACAGTCTGCACCACATCAATACGACTTCTCTTGTGCCGGACCGATACGATACATGCAGCCTTGCGTCACACTAAAAACGGAATGTACCTTTGATGCCAAACGTTAATATTCGTTATGCACGACTGTATCTATACAAAAGCTGCCTCATGGCATCGATACGCCTACGTATCATTGCATCGGAACGGTGCCGTATCCATACATGACCAACGTCACATTCAACCGGAATACACAGTATTGTCCCACTACCATAGGCACCGTATTGATAAAGCATTTTTTATACCATACCGTTCCGTCCCTTACTGCATTGCGTCACGCCAAAAGTAGAACGGATTTTTGATACAATAACTAAAATCCGCTTCACCCGACATGACATGTCATCAGATGTCATCACTTGTCACATAAACTTCTATTTTACAAACACTTAATCCGTCATAACTTTGCAAAGTCGGAATAAGACTATGGAGGAAACCATGCTTCATCGGACTACAGCACGCCGTGAACGTCGCGCAGCAATCCGACGAAGGAGGATTCTATGTTCAAACGAACATAGCAAGTTGTGTTTTCGTCCGACAGGAAGTGTCCTGTCCGACGAAAACCACTTGCCCGACCTGACAGTCGGGGAATTTCCTCCAAAGTCGGAAATTCCGGAAGAGAAAAAAGGACGGACCATAATTATGCAAAGAGTATGAAGGAAGAATCGAGAGCAAAAACGGGCAGAAAGCCCAAAAGCGATCCGGCGGACTACAAATACAGCTTCCGCCTGAATGCCGGAGAAAACACGCGGTTTGAAAAGTTGGTTACAGAATCAGAAGCAAAAGACAAAACACGTTTCATTAAAAAAGCCATCTTTGGCGGTACAATCAAAGTGGTTAAAATCGACAAGGCGACAATGGATTACTACATCCGCCTTACGGAATTTCACAAACAATTCCAGGCTGTCGGTAACAACTACAATCAGGTCGTACGTGCCATCAAGACCAATTTCGGGGAAAAACGTGCGATGTCGCTACTTTACCAACTGGAGAAAATGACACTTGAACTGATGCTACTGACTAAAAAAGTTATAGCACTAACCGAAGAATACCAAAAGAAATGGTTGCAAAAATAAGTCACGGAGCCAGCCTCTACGGGGCACTGAATTACAACCATGAGAAAGTAGAGAGAGGAACGGCTGAAATACTCTCCGGTAACCGGATGATTTCAGACCGCCCGGGGCTACCGAGCAGGGACATGCGCCTTGCATTGCTCTCATTTGAAAATTACCTGCTCGCAAACAGGAACACGGAGAAACCTGTCCTGCACATCGCACTCAGTCCGGCACCGGAGGACAAACTAGATGATGAACAGCTGGCAGAACTGGCACAAATGTACATGCAGAAAATGGGATATGGCAATCAGCCATACATTACCTATAAACACGGTGATACGTACAATACGCATATTCACATTGTAAGTGTATGTGTGGATGAAGAGGGACGGAAAATCAACGATTCTTTCGAGCACCGCCGTTCCATGACCGCCTGCCGGGAACTGGAAACGGATTTCGGATTGCGTAACAGCGCGGACATGGAAGAGCGGAACCTGAAAGCGGAGCTGAAAAAGATAAAAGCATCCGAAGGCGATATACGGCACCAGATAGGAAATACCCTGAAAGCTGTATTAGGGAGTTACCGCTTCCAGACATTCGGGGAATACAGTGCAGTATTGTCCACCTTTAATATTGAAGCCAGGCAGGTACGGGGAGAATTCAAAGGCGAGCCTTATACCGGTATTATCTACTCGGCAACCGATGATAGCGGGAAAGTGGTCAGTCCGCCTTTCAAGAGTTCACGCTTCGGTAAACGTTTCGGGAACGAACGCCTGGAAAAGAAAATGTTTTCACACACCACGGATTTCAAGGATGGTAAATGGACACCGGCTATTCATGCACAGGTGGCTTATGTCATGCGGCACGCACGTTCCCGTGAAGAACTGACAGGACTATTAAAGAAAGCCCGCATTGATGTGATATTCCGGGAAAATGAAAAGGGACGTATCTACGGTGTCACGTTCATCGACCATAACCGTCGGGAAGTATTCAACGGTTCGCGTATGGGCAAGGAGTTTTCTGCTAGCATTTACAATGAACTTTTCAAATGGTGGGACGGTATACCTGCCACAGAACGTTCTGCACATACCGGCACCGAACTATGGCAGCATCATTCGCACAAGGCGGAACCGGGAAGCGCATTGGAACAGGCCGCAGGCATATTCTCCATGGAAACCAATCCGGTAGATTATGAAGAAGAGGCCCTTGCGCGCCGCATGAAGAAAAAGAGGAAAGCGAAACGAAAGTCTCGCGGCGTCTAAAAAGCAGTCATTTATATTAATCCATTTTATACACAATTCTTATGCAACAAGAAGATGATTTGAGAGCACTCGCCAAAATAATGGAATTCGGAAGGGCAGTGAGCATTTTTCTTTTGATGGTACACGTGTATGTGTATTGTTATCCGAGCATTACCAGTTGGAATTTAAATCTGGAAGTGATAGACAAGATAATTATGAACTTCAACAATACAACCGGTATTTTCAATTGCGTCTTATGGAGCAAACTGGCAGTTACCCTGCTGCTGGCTGTCTCGTGTCTGGGGACAAAAGGCGTCAAGGGCGAGAAGATCACCCGGCATAAAATCTATGCGGCACTTTTCGCAGGATGCATCCTTTTCTTTCTCAACTGGTGGATATTGGATTTGAGCCTGCCCCATACGGCTGTCACCGCACTTTATGTCTTCACATTGGTTTCCGGTTATCTTTGCCTGCTGATGGCAGGATTATGGATGAGCCGTTTATACAGACACAACCTGATGGAAGATGTATTCAATCTCGAAAACGAATCTTTCCAACAGGAAATCCGGTTGATGGAAAATGAATACTCGGTCAACTTGCCGACTAAATTCCAGTATCAAGGAAAACCTCATGACGGATGGATTAATGTGGTAAATCCCTTCCGCGCAACCATAGTTTTGGGGACGCCCGGTTCGGGAAAATCATACGCAGTGGTAAATAACTACATACGCCAGATGATTTCAAAGGGATACAGTTGTTACATTTACGATTACAAGTTTGACGATTTATCCATAATTGCATATAACACATTGTTAAACAATATGGATAAATACAAGATAAAGCCAAAATTCTATGTCATTAATTTCGATGACCCGCGTAGATCACACAGATGTAACCCTATCAATCCGGAGTTCATGACGGACATCTCGGATGCATATGAAGCAAGCTACACAATCATGCTAAATTTGAACAAAACGTGGATTGAGAAACAGGGGGATTTCTTTGTGGAATCACCCATCATTCTTCTGGCGGCAATTATCTGGTATTTAAAGATTTACAAAAACGGCATCTATTGTACATTCCCGCATGCGGTGGAATTGCTGAACAAACCGTATTCTGATTTATTTACTATATTAACCTCTTATCCGGAGCTGGAGAACTACCTTTCACCCTTTATGGACGCATGGAAATCAGGAGCTCAGGATCAGCTCCAAGGCCAAATTGCAAGTGCCAAAATCCCGCTCACCAGAATGATTTCTCCACAACTTTACTGGGTGATGACAGGTAATGATTTTTCCTTAGATATCAATAATCCGAACGAGCCGAAACTGCTGTGCGTAGGCAATAATCCCGACCGGCAGAATATCTATTCGGCGGCCCTGGGATTGTACAATTCCCGCATTGTAAAGCTGATCAATAAAAAAGGACAACTGAAAAGTACGGTAATCATTGACGAACTACCGACTATATATTTCAGGGGACTGGACAATTTGATTGCCACGGCACGAAGCAACAAGGTAGCGGTCTGTCTGGGCTTTCAGGATTTCAGCCAGTTAAATCGCGATTATGGTGAAAAAGAATCCAAAGTGGTGCAAAATACTGTGGGCAATATTTTTAGTGGACAGGTGGTCGGGGAAACAGCCAGGACACTTTCAGAGCGGTTCGGAAAAGTACTCCAGAAGCGGCAGTCCGTATCCATCAACCGGCAGGATGTATCCACCTCAATCAACACGCAACTCGACTCTCTTATTCCTGCCTCCAAGATAGCAAACCTTTCACAAGGAACATTCGTTGGTGCCGTATCGGACAACTTCGGAGAAAAAATAGAACAGAAGATATTCCACGCCGAAATCATCGTGGACCACGAAAAAGTCAGCGGGGAAGAGAAAAATTACAGAAAAATACCCGCCATCAATGAATTTAGGGACAGGGAGGGAAACGACATCATGATGCAGCAGATCGGGCGGAACTATGACAGGATCAAGGCGGATGCGCAGGCAATCATCAATATGGAAATGGAACGCATTAAAAATGACCCGGAACTCTGCAGACGGCTGGGACTGGAGAATGAAGACGACAAAAAGAAGGGAAACGGGAAACAGGAATAAATGCGTATTTCCCCTCCATGGTTTTGAAAGATGAAACATCCTCCGAAAAACGGGGGATGCCCTATATGTATATCATGCTCCCTTATTCACACAATCCCGTATTTCCTCAGCTTGTAATACAGGGCAGTCCGGCTGATGCCGAGTATACGGGCGGTAAGGGTGCGGTTGTTGCCGGTCTGCCCAAGTATCCGAAGTATCTGCTGCTCCTCCTTTTCCGGACGGACAGTCATGTTTCCCAATTTCATGTCCTGATCCAGATTCAGTTCCTGTGCGGATATCCGCCCCTCCCCGGCAAACACGACGGCACGCCGGACGGTGTTCTTCAGCTCGCGGATATTCCCCGGCCAGCCGTATTGCCGTAACACGGCAGCCGCTTCCCGGTCGAAGCCCTGAACCGATTTCCCGTATCTCGCGGAAAACTGCTTCAGAAAGAATTCAGCCAACGGAAGGATATCCTCCCCGCATTCGGAGAGCAGGGAAACCCGGATAGTGAACTCGTTCAGCCGGTGGTACAGGTCCTCACGGAAACTCCCTTCCGCAATGGCCTTCTCCAGATCCGCGTTGGTGGCGGCGATAAGGCGGATATCAAAGGGCCGTTCCCTGACTGTCCCGACCGGCATGTAACGCTTTTCTTGCAGGGCGCGAAGCAGTTTCATCTGATTTACGGGAGCAAGGTTACCGATTTCATCAAGGAACAACGTGCCACCTTCGGCAGCCTGGAAAAGTCCCGCCTTGTCACTGTCCGCACCGGTGAACGCCCCTTTGCAGTACCCGAAAAATTCGGATCTGACAAGGTCATCGGAAACGGCACCGCAGTCCACGGCTACAAAAGGCTTGTGCCTGCGCAGGCTCCGCTCATGAATCTCGGCGGCAATATGTTCCTTACCCGTACCCGATGCTCCACGAAGCAAGACGGACATGTCAGAACGGGCCACAGGGCCTATCAGCCGGTACATCTCACGGGCCTTTTCACTTTCACCACGGTAGAATTCCGTACTGCCATGCTGCGGACGGCTGAACTCTTTTTCTATGACTTTCCAAAGCCGGTCCGGATGTACCGGCTTGCAAAGGTAATTGGAAGCCCCAAGCTGCATGGCTTCCACCGCATTCTCCACCTGGCCGTAACTGGTCATAATAAGGAACGGAATGGAATAATGTTTTCCTTTCATCCACTTTAGCAGCTCCATACTGCTGCCGTCCGGCAGGCGCAGGTCAGCCAGAACAAGGTCGAACTCTTTGGCCTGAAGTTCCTTACGGGCTGCCGAAAGTGTAGCCACATGAGCGGTTGCCATACCCTTTTTCTTCAGCCAGTTACTGATACTGCGGCTGAAGACAACATCATCCTCTATAATCAGTATATTTTTCATTTGCTTATTTTATATTCTTCTTCATATTTTCAGCACAGGCAATTAGTTTCCCTGCTGCTTCTCCTACTTTATAAATACACCTTATCTGTTCTTCCGTCCAGAGTTCCGGTTCGGACAGTACAATAGCCTGCAGTTCCTCTATCGGATAATCAAGGCGGACACTTGTCCACAGGGGAAGGTTCTTGTGCAGAATCTCACGGACTGTCTGACGATCATCCCTTTCCAACGCCCCGTGCAATCTGTCAAGATCCTTGCGGCTTTCCCAGATGAAGATACCAAGCATCTCCCCCTTGTTGTCCTCCCCGGTCAAAATCAGGGAAAAATCCGGTTGCCATGCCGTCCGCCTATTTTCTCTGACAATTCGGGAAACGGTTTCCAGCAGCTCATTCATCCGGAAGGGTTTACGGATACATCCGGCAAATCCCCGGGAAAGGTACTCCTCTTCCGGATCCATATCGGCAGTCACGGCTATGACCGGAATTGTTCCGGCCCTTTCCATATTGGATGAACGTAACAACTCCAGCAACCCGAACCCGTCCATGTCAGGCATGCGGATATCCGTCAGCAACGCATCATAATCCTCATCCCGTAATTTTGCAACCACCTGCCGGAAATCGGTATAACAGTCACATTCAACCCGGTTTCGCCTGAATATCTCACGTGTTACGGAAAGCTGTCTCGGGTCATCATCAAGAAGAAGAATACGCAGGCCTTCCATTTGATAATCAGACGGAAATTGTAACTTCTCCTTCAAGGAACTACTGTCAGCAGGGAAAAGGGGCAGAGATACGGTAAAACAACTGCCTTTCCTCGGGTGACTCTCTACCCCGATGGAACCGCCCAGCTGTGAAACAAGCTGAGAAACGATGGCAAGGCCAAGTCCGAAACCGGAAACACCACGGGCATTGTCAAGCCTTTCGAACGCATTGAATATCCGCTTCTGTTCCTCATCATTCATTCCCGCTCCCGTATCCTGTACTTTAATACACAGTTCGCCGACGTTGAATGTCACCTCCAGCCGGATATATCCTTTCCCGGTAAATTTCAGAGCGTTGGAAAGCAGATTATTCACAATCTGCTGTAAATGTCCCTTGTCACAACTGACAACAGCGTTCATGCCGGAATACCGGGTCAACAGTTGCAATCCTTTCTTTTGAACGAGCGGCATGTAATTGTTGGTAATCTCCCTGAACAGGGTTTCCAGACAAAAAACGGAAATATTCTCCCGTGCCTGTCCTGTATCAAGCAGATAGAAATTCATCAGTGTATCAACCAGAGAAAGCATATAGTCCGATGCATGCCGGATATTTTCGGCATATTCCTCCTGTCCGGCCCTTTCCTTTTCACCGGGCAGCAGTTCCGCCGTTGCTCTGATAGTGGCAAGGGGAGAGCGCAGGTCATGGGCGATAGTCAGCATCATACGCTTCCTGGATTGGAGGAGTTCCATGTTTTCCAAGTTGGAAGCTTCCAGCTGATGTCGGTATCGGTTCCGCCGGTTCAACTCCCGATGTATGATGATATAAAGTAAAATAGTCAGCAATGAAATAAAGACGGCAAGAGTGGAAACCGTATAAAAGGACCGGTCTCGTGCCCAAAGGAACTGCATGTAACGTTCCTCAAGGCGCCGGTCGGTCTCCGATTCAAAATCCCTGATGATACCATACAACCTGCAATTTAATGCCATATTGTTATTGTACAGACGCTCCATTTGTACCAGCAGCCGTTCACGCTCAGTCTCCTGCCTGCCGGTCAGTTCCTTGTTTAGAGAATGAAGCATACTTGCAGTTGAGATCTCCCGGTCTTTTTCTGCAGGTTGTAGCCGTTCCCGTTTTTCCTTCTGTTCCGAATAAACGGATTTTCTCTTCTTACGTTTGAGGAAGGACCAAAAACTTTTCTTCGAAACTTCCTCTTTGACTCCAACAGACACTTTCTCTTCGCGGATATGGGATGCAATCACCGGGATTTTCCGGTTTATGATTTCACCGGCTTCACGAAAACGGCTGAACGTATGCATTACCGTGTCAAGCAACTGTTCCTTTCTCGCCAGAAGCAGGCACAGCGAATCTATATGCACCCGTTGTCCGGATGCATGGACATATTGCTTCAAGGACTGTAATGTGCCGCATACCTCGTTTCTCCTTTTCTGATAAGTACTCCGGTCATTCTCGTCCCACACACTGACCGTCTCTCCATAAGTAGCCAGATCCAGCAGGCCGGCGTAGGCTTCTCCGGTCAGATGCCAGAAATGAAGCAGTTCCTGTTCATCCTGTTGCAAACAGTTTCGCTTCATCTGTTCCTTACGGAAGAGACAAATGGTCAAGACAAGCAGGAATATCAAGATAATATATCCCGAGAATATTTTAATTTTTAAACACATAATAATCTATACTTACATCCTTCATTCCTGCTTGACTACCCCCAAAATAAGTAGTGAGAAAAAATTCCCTAATCAGCCATATAATATAT
>ERZ860388.1124-NODE-1124-length-18681-cov-3.685923_pt1 | contig 18681 bp, 14 predicted proteins | sample MGYA00509978_ERZ860388 | MGnify/ENA primary metagenome ERZ860388 (study PRJEB30046, sample SAMN00715225) | human gut metagenome | study: EMG produced TPA metagenomics assembly of the A metagenome-wide association study of gut microbiota in type 2...
CCAGCCGTAAAAGCGGTGACCGATGTGGTAGTAACCTCCACCAATGCCAAGCAAATCGTGGAAAGCTTTCCCAAAGATGAGAAAATTATTTTCGGGCCCGACCGTAATTTAGGGAATTATATCAACTCAGTTACCAACCGGCAGATGTTATTATGGGACGGTGCCTGCCATGTGCATGAACAATTTTCGGTAGAAAAGATTCTGGAACTGAAAGCGCAATATCCCGATGCTGTCGTACTTGCACATCCCGAATGTAAAAGTACGGTGTTAAAGTTGGCCGATGTTGTCGGTTCTACAGCCGCCCTGTTGAAGTATGCTGTTAACAGCAGTGAACAACGGTTTATTGTAGCTACCGAATCGGGTATTCTGCATGAGATGCAGAAGAAATGCCCGGAAAAGACGTTTATCCCCGCTCCTCCGAACGATAGTACCTGTGCATGCAATGAGTGTAGCTTCATGAGATTAAATACGCTGGAGAAGCTCTATGACTGTCTGAAGAATGAATCACCGGAGATATTAGTCGATCCGGAAGTGGCGGAAAGAGCGGTGAAGCCGATAAAGAGGATGTTGGAGATATCGGAGAAGTTGGGATTATAGATTATAATAAAATCAATAATGGCTTGCAAGTTGGTTCTTCGTTGCAAGCCATTATTGGTTTTATCTTATGAACAGTATTTTAGTAGCTATTCCTTCTTTTCCTTCTGCATTAGCGGCTAATACGAAATAAACTCCTGAAGGAACTCGTTTTCCTTGTTGATTTTTCCCGTCCCATGTGAATTGCCCCCCAACAGAAGTTCCCTCATGAATTAGTTTACCACTGACATTGGTTATTTTTATATCAGTATCTTGTACAAGTCCTGTGATAGTAATAACTCCTGTATAATCTGGTTTTACGGGGTTAGGGTATGCATATACATTATCTTCTACAAAATTATCTTCTGGTTCTGTTGCATCGCTTTGATAAGATACTAACCCTTTACTTGTACCAATAAAAACTTCACCAGTATGTGGATGGATAGCGATAGATTGTATATTATTTGATAAAAGAGGGCTATTTTCTGCTGTAAAATGATGAATTGTTTCCAAACCATCAGGACTTAATAAGTATATTCCATTCATTTCTGTTCCTATCCATTTACGATTTCCACCATCTACGGCAATTGCATTTATTTTATCATTTGCCAATAAAAAATCTGCCAGATTAGTTCCATCATCACGTGGAACCTTTATTTGTGTACAATAAAAATCATCATCAAAGAATTTATGAGGATTATTGAAGATAATTGGTCCTTTATTTGTTCCAACCCAAATAATCCCATTTCTATCTATTGCTATACATGTAGTGTTGTAGCTTAATATAGCTCCATCTTGGTTAGTGAATGTTTTGATGAATTTATGTCGGTGATTATTGATGTCTTCTAATGTATTATTGATATTTAAACAAAATATTCCACAACTTATCTTAGTTGAAACAGCCCATAACCATCCACGATTATCGAAAACTATATATTTAAAATTTGTATTGTCTACTATTTCTGGATAACTTAAACTTATCCATTCTTTATTTGGCTTTAATACATGTATTGGATGTTCTACTTCACAATTAGCCATCCACAGATTATTATCATTAGTGTATGTAAGTCCATTAACACGTACGAAATTCTTAAAATATTCAGGATTAGTTATAGGAGAAGCTACTTCAAGCGGACTTTTATAATAGCCATCCTTATAATCCTTATAAGTATAAAAATTAACAAATTTCTTATCATAAAATTCGTATAATCCTTCTGTAAAAGACGAGGCAAAATGATGTCTCTCATCTGTGGGATCTTGAACTACTGAACTTATATTTCTATATTCAACGCCAGTTTTTTCACTTATTCCGTCTTCTTCAAAATAACTCCATGTATTATTTTGAAGCACCATTATTGTACCTACATAGCTCTCTTCCGTAGTTCCTCCTCCAGTTATAAACAATTTTTCTCCTTCAAATTTCATGTAATTAGGAAGGTTTCTTTTAGGACTATCCGGAATGATAGACGGTACGATTGTTTCCATGGTATTGCTAATTTCATTATATTTTAGTCCGATAAGTCCTTCTTCTTGTCCTCCAGCCCAATAAATTCCGTTTTCATAGGATAGATGTGTTATACCAAGATAATGATCCAGATAGTGGATTTTATCGATTTTATCAAATAAAGCTAATGAATTTTCATTGCTTGCTATTAGCTTATCTCCATACGTATACATGGAACTATAATATCCTCCTATAAGCTGTGAATAACTATAGTCTGACTTGTTAATAAGAAATATTCCATACCAAAGAATATCTCCTATAATATTATTATTATAGTTTGCTAAATAGGAATATACGGCATCGGATACTTGATTCCAGTTATTAATATCCAATAAATTTTCAGTTAACAAACCGGTCAATAACCCTTCTGAGGATGCAGCAAAAATTTGAGTATCATCTACGGCACAAGCATTAATCTGTTTATTAAGAATGTAGGTATTAGTAATTTCCCTTTTCTTCAAATTTAGGACTATTACTCCAAAAGGGGTAGATAAATAGGCATATTCTTTAGCAAAACAGATATGATTGACGCCTTTACTTTGAGTCATGTTTTTATTCATATAATCCGGAAGATTATATACTGCATTATTATCGACAAGTAGATCTATGTTGGCATTGGAATATATGATTATTAAGGTTTTATACTCTTTACTATAGGCTATATATGAAATATCCGTATCACTTAAAAGATTGCCTTTCCAAAAGCATTGAACACTTGTATCTTCTTTATCATAGCAAAACAAACTTCCATTACCTATGGCATAAATAAAATTACCGGCAGGCTCTGTACGGGTGACATTGTGATAAGACAGATAATTTTGCCAACTACCGATAGCGTGTTGTGCATATAATAATGGAGTGATAATTAAGAATAAAACACAGATATAGATTATTTTCTTTTTCATAAATTGCTGATTAAAAAAGGCATATAGACTATCTATATGCTTTTTATATTAACTTGTTTATAATCTGTTTATTGTATGGAAAACAGGAATTTACATAGTTTATTAACAGCTTGGGCGCGGTGGCTTATTTTATTTTTTATTTCGTCACCGAGTTCGGCAAAAGTTTCATCATATCCTTCCGGAATAAAAATCGGATCATATCCAAATCCCGATAATCCTCGTTTTTCTTCTATTATTCGGCCTTTTATTATTCCTTCAAACTGATAAGTATTTTCATCAAGTATAAGTGAAATAACGGTTCGAAATTGTGCTCTTCGATTTTCTTTTCCTTCCATATCTTGAAGCAATTTCAACATGTTAGCTTCCGAGTTGTGTGCATCGCCCGCATATCGGGCAGAATATACTCCCGGCCTACCATTCAGAACTTCTACTTCCAATCCGGTATCATCGGCAAAACAATTGATTTCATAATGGGCATGGATAAATTGAGCTTTAAGTAAAGCATTTCCTTCCAATGTATCAGCTGTTTCCGGTATATCTGTATGACAATTAATGTCATTAAGACTAAGAAGTTCAATTTTATCTTTCAAAATGGCAGATACTTCTTTTAATTTGTGCAGGTTATTTGTGGCAAAAACAAGTGTTCTTTTCATTTTATTCAGTATTAATAGTAAGCAAATATAGAGATAAAAAAAATAGAATTTTTGATGTAATAGTGATTTTTCTTATGAAAATTGATTTTATGGAATAATATATGTTAAACAAATGGACTCTTTTATGTGATTTATTTTTTATTTTATTTATATTTACTAAAATTTAAATAAAACAAAATTATAATGCAAACAAAAAAATTACTTGTTACATCGTTTTTATTCCTTTTATGCATACAAATAAGTGCACAAGTGAAAGTTCTTCCAAATGGTAAAGTTGGAATTGGTACTAATGATCCTCAATATGGTGCTTTAGAGATTGGAAAATCCGGAGTTGATAATGGTTTGGCTATCTACGATAGTTTATCGACTACACCGCCATTGAAATTATATACTTTAGGTGAAATAGGATATTTAAATTTTGATGGTATACCAGCACAAGGAATAGCGATAAAAAAAAATGGGCATATTGGATTTGGATATAATCCAAATATTAATTCGTCTTTAAATCAGTTTATTAATGTACATATTCATCCTTCTAATCCAGCTGCTGCATTCGCAGCATATGTAAATTTACCATTTGACTATGGGGATGTAGTTTCTGTTGTTTCAAGAAGAAAAACAGATTTGGCATATGTTGTTCGAAATGGTATATCAGGAAATAATGAAATCGTTTATTATGCTAGAGCTGACGGTGAAGTATATGCTAAAGGGAGTTTTCTTACTGCATCGGATGGATATTATAAGGATAATGTTGTTGATATAAATAATGGGTTGGATAAGATAAAGAAAATTAGAGGGGTTACTTATACTTTAAAAAATCAAGATATTATTTTATTAAATCAAAATAATATAGAAGAAAATTGTTTACTAGATACTAATATTTTAAGATCTTCTGTTCCAACTGAAATCATTAATACTATTAAAACTGAAAGATTGAGAAAAAAAGCCGGTTTTATTGCTCAAGAACTGGAAGAAGTTTTTCCTGAAGCTGTATATACATTGCCAAATGGAAAGAAAGCAATCGCTTATTCTGAAATAATTCCTTTATTGGTAGAAGCTATCAAAGAACAGCAAAGTGAAATAGATGAATTGAAGCAATCTGAAATAATTCGAACCGGATCTGTTATTAGTGATGAAACTGACGAAACCGAACACATAGATACCAATTCATTAATGGATAATAGGCTGAATGCTAAGCTTTATTCTAATATCCCGAATCCTTTTAAAGAACAGACTGTCATTTCTTTCTTTATACCCGAGACAGCTTCTCAAGCGAGTATCCATATTTATAACTTACAGGGGAATCAGATAAAACAGATCCGTATAGAGAAGAAAGGGCATGGTTCCGTTGTCATCAATGGTTATGAACTGACTCCGGGTATGTATATGTATACATTGATCGTGGATGGAAAAGAGATTGATACTAAGAAAATGATATTAACCGAATGATAAGATGAAACGTTGTATTTTTATTATTGCTTTTGGGTTGTGGTATATGTGCCTGTATGCCCAAATACGTCATACCGTAACTTTCGATGTTGATAAATTGGCTATTGATCGCCAATATCAGTCAGATGGTTATGAGTATGCAATATTGTCGTATGAGAATTGTTCGGTTAGCGATAGTGTGGGTTCTCCGTCACTTCCTTACCGTATTCTTCGTTTTTTGGTTCCCAATGAACCTGCTTCTTTTTCAATCGATCTGAATAATACCGATAGCGAACCGATTGATTTGCCTGTTCCTTTATTGCCTGTTCAGGAAGGAATCCCCACCTCTGCCGATTGGAAAAATGGTGTCTTTTCTCCTTCCATTACAGTCTCTTCCGAAATCTATCCGGCAGATATTGTACAAATACTGAACGAGGGTTATTTGGATGGTGACAAACGTATCCTGACAGTAAAGGTTGCTCCTGTTCAATATGTGACTTCCACCCGCCAACTGTTGTTTCATTCTTCTGTTGATTTTACTGTCCGTTACAATACTTTGCTTTCCAAAAATGCAGTTAAAAGTATGTCTCCTATCGTTTCTAAACACACTTTAGCGGAAGCTGATCTTATGAATTTACTTGATTTTGTGGAGAATAGCTCGGATATAAATCGTATCGTATCATCTCGTGGATTGTCTCGTACATCCGTTCCTTCCTTAAATTTACCCTCATATGAATATGTCGTTATTACGGCTGATAGTTTGGCTCCTTATTTTAAGCGTCTGGTTGATTGGAAATGCCAGAAAGGACTGCATGCCGGCATTGTTACAATGGAGGATATTTTGGGTGATGCTTCCATAACGGGCGATGAGGTGTCCAATTTATCGGATGATGCGGGTAAGTTACGTCAATATTTAAGATTGGCTTACCAGAATGGAACTCAATATGTGTTTTTGGGTGGGGGAAGAACGGTAGTGCCGTTTCGGTATGGTACGGGACGAAATAATAAATGGTCTGAGACTGATAATGGTGAAGTTATTCTTGAAGGTGCTAAAATACCTGCTGATTTATACTTTAGCGACTTGAATGGTAATTGGAATGTTGATGGTGATCAATATTTAGGAGAAGAAACCAATGATGCGGTAGATTATTATCCGGAATTATATGTGGGGCGTCTTTTGTGTAAGAACGGGATTGAAATTAATAATTATATCGATAAGCTTTTACTTTATGAGCAGAATCCGGGTAGGGGGGATTATGCTTATCTGAAGAAAGCGTTTTATACACAGGCAGATCAAATGCAAAATAATAAAGAGGCAAATTCTGTTGCGAATAAGTTTAATGATATTTTTCCAACTTACACCTTGCTGCAAGAAGTTCCTAAATATGATGATGCTAACCCAACTTTTCCCACCGGAAAAGATGTTATTGATGCGATGAATAATGAGTATCATGGTTTTTTGAGTTGGTTTAATCATGGCGGTCCCAATGCTCTTACTATGAAATCAAATAAAGTGATGAATAGTGGCCATTCTCTTATGATTGCCACCGAAGGGGAATATGTTAATCCGTGGGTTAAAGTAGAACAAGGTAATGGCATTAATAATATGACTAATTTTAATCATCCCGCCATTGCATATTCAATTGCATGTATAGTTACCCCTTATGATGTATATTATACTCCCAATATACTTTATGATGTAAAATATAATTTAGGTGAAGCATTTACTGTTGCAGGAAAATACGGGTGTGCTGCTTTTTTAGGTAATACTCGTTTTGGTTGGATTGGTTCATCCACTAAATTGGAAAAGAAATTTGTGGATCGAATCAAGTCGTCTACCGGGAAAATCGGGATGGCGGAAGCTCTGTCAAAAGCCGATTATAAGGGAACTGATTTTCATTGGTTGGCATTGACTCATAATTTGATCGGTTGTCCCGAATTTGAAATGTGGACAAATATTCCCTCTCAGTTTGAAAATACTTCTGTTGCAAAAGCTTCCAATAGCCTAACGGTAAATACGGGAGTTGTTAATACTAACATTGCTGTAAGAGGACTTTTTAATGATAAACGTGTAATGTCTCAAGTAGGGCAAAGAGCCACATTTTGGGATTTACCTAAAAATTATATCGTAACGCTTTACAAGCATGACTATTTACCTTATGTATTTCCTATATATTTACAAAATGAATCGGTCACCGGAACGCATTATATAAAAGGAGGCAGAATCTTCATTGGAAATTCTGTAGATAGTTCGAAAGCTAATGGAGATTTTGTAATTAAATCCGGTGCCAATGTTGTTTTGGAAATATCCGAAGGTATTACGTTAGATGCCGGAACTGTAATAGAATCCGGTGCAATTTTTGAAGTTAAATTAAATAATTAATATCATGAACAGATTCTTCTTGTTAATCCTATTTTTAGTATATAATATGCATCTGTGTTTATATGCTTTAATTGATTCTCAGACTGTTGTTAATCAAGTTCAAGTGAAACAGATTGTACTTGGCGGATGCAAAGATAAACCTTTAAATGATCGGTATGAAATAATTTCGTATGATATGAATGGTTATTGTTTGTATAACATCACTCATAAGGATGTATTAGTAAATTCTTCAGGTAGTAATATAAATATTGAAGTTACCTTTTCGAATGATACTGTTTTTATTTGTGAAAAAGAAAAGACAGTAGACAATTCTTTAAAAAATAAATGCTTAAGAGATTTATCTTATCAAATTGAAGTGGGTTTAAAAAATGTAGCTTATTACGAAATATTTTTAGTATTTAAATCTGAAATAAGTTCAAAATCTTATCAAGTTTTTTATCTCTGCCAGAGTGTTGGTGATTATCCGGTTACTTCAAAATTAAATTATCAGTATAAGCCTTTTATCATGGATGGTACTTGTGAGTGGGTTATACACTCGTTTTATGCGGATGGCTATAGGGAAATAATAAGTAATGAAGATACTTTGATTACCGGAAAAACTTATAAGAAAATCTTTACTATCCGGTGTAAACCGCCTTATTTGAAGGAGTATGCCGGAGCCATTCGTGAAGATAACAAGCAGATATTTTTTATAGATGCACATAAGTGGGATACCGATGAAGATGGAAGTGAGATTAAGCCTGAAAAGATTCTTTATGATTTCAACTTGACTAATGGGGATCGATTTGAATATCTTTCTAAATATTCAGAAATTCAGAACTTTGAGGTATTACATGTTGATACCATATTATTGGAGGGAATTGCCCGTCGGAAGTATTATTTTCGTTCCTATCCTTTGGAAACTTGGACGGAAGGAATTGGCGGCGAATATATATTTACTTATCCTTTTCCATCTTTGATGACAAGTTTTAATTCTATGCTGGGTGGTGTCTGGCATAACGGTAAGGCTCTTTATTGTAATGGAGGATGTACTTGCGATGAGATAACTTCCATAACTGATCACGATTATGTACCTAATTTTCATATACTAAATAATCCGGTTGAAAACCGACTGTTGCAGATTAATGTCCATGCGTCGGATTTTTCCAAGCTTGACCTTTACTCTTTCGATGGTAGGTTGGTTGTTTCTGAGAAGATTACTATTGATAAGGAGATTTTGGAAATACCTTTGTTGAACTTGGTATCTGGGAATTATATTGTAATCTTTTCCCGAACGGACGGTAGTCGAGAATCTGCTAAAATTGTGGTTTTATAGTGAAAGATAGATGAACTTATTTCATGGATAATGTTGTGTTACGGTCGTAACAGTTACCGCGAAAACAAAATTGGAAAGAAGAACTTTAAACCGGAATTGCTGGTTGCAAAAACGGAACATCTGAAACAGAAGTTATTGCCTAAATACCGCATAGAAATGCGTTGCCTTTCATTGGAAGACATGTAAGAAAAAAACAAGGAGCAAACAGGTTATCATTAAAATCTTGTTTGCTCCTCATTTTTTATGGTTATATGTCTTATTTCACCCTCAGCCTGTCGAAACCTTCTCCGTATACTCCGATTACCGAGCTTTGAGAGATGAACGCATTCGGATCGATATCTTTCACCAATCGGAATATCTCTACCGACTGGCGCTTATAGGCGAGCACTACGAGTACTTTTACATTGTGCTTGCTATACCATCCCACACCATCAAGCACAGTCACTCCGCGATGCGTCTCTTTGGTGATACGATCGGCAATCTTTTCATACTCTTTGGAAAAGATGAAGAACTGTACGGACTGGCGGGCGCTGTTTACGATATAATCCAGCACGAAGCCGATGATAAGCAGGGTTACAAAACCGAATATTACCCTTCGCCAGTCGTTGAAGATGAAATAGCAGGAGCTGATAATGACGACGTCGCATATCATAATCATGCGTCCTAAAGTGACATCTTTGTATTTATTGACAATGGCGGCAATGATATCCGTGCCGCCGGTGCTTCCGTTGCAGTTGAACACTACGCCTAAACCTATACCACACATGGCAGCTCCTATCAGACAAGCCATGAAGTCCTGTCCTTCACCCAATACCTTGGGAGGAACACCGTCTGCTCCGTTCACCACCAATTGCAGAAACCACAAAAGGAAAGTGAGCATGAAAATGGCATACGTGGTCTTGATGCTGAATTTCGGGCCAAGTATTTTGATGGCAAATGTCATCAGTACGGCATTGATGATGAAATATGACCACTGGATGGGAAATCCGGTGGCATAATAGATAATGGCACCAATACCTGTCGTTCCTCCGGTAGTAATCTGATACGGGATCAGAAAAGCAGCCCAACCGAGAGCATAACTGAATAATCCGAGCGTGATGAAGATATAATCCCGGGCTTCCCGCATCACTTCAGCTTTTGTAGGTTTATGCATACAGATTCTATTTTAAATCACAACGTTTACGATCTTTTTCGGCACTACGATCACCTTTTTCGGTGTTTTGCCTTCCGTCCATTTCTGAGAGCGTTCGTCGGTCAATACGGCAGCCTGAATGGCATCGCTGGCGGCATCAGCCGGGAATTCCATGTTGAAACGGGCTTTACCGTTGAAAGAGATGGTATAATTTATCACGTCCTCTTTCAGATATTCTTCATTGAAAGCGGGCCATTGCGCATCACAAACGGAAGTGGTGTGTCCCAATGTATCCCATAGCTCTTCGCATACGTGCGGCGCAAAAGGTGCAAGAGTGATAATCAGTTGTTCCAATATTTCTTTCTTGCTGCATTTCAATGTGGAAAGCTCGTTGACGCAAATCATGAATGCACTGACTGAAGTGTTGTAGGAGAACTGTTCGATGTCTCCGGTCACTTTCTTGATCAGTTTGTGCAGGGATTTCAATTCGTCTTTTGTAGCCGGTTCGTCCGTTACGGTATATTCTCCGTTACGGTTGTAGAACAGTGACCAGAATTTACGGATAAAGCGGTGTACACCATCGATACCATTTGTATCCCAAGGTTTGGCCTGCTCTACCGGACCGAGGAACATCTCATACATACGAAGGGTGTCGGCACCGTATTTTTCAACGATCATATCCGGATTGACAACATTGAACATCGATTTACTCATCTTTTCTACTGCCCAACCACAGATGTATTTGCCGTCTTCAAGAATAAATTCTGCTGTCTCGTATTCGGGACGCCAGGCTTTGAAGGCTTCTAAATCCAAAATATCATTCGATACGATGTTCACATCTACGTGGATGGGAGTAGTATCGTATTGATCTTTCAGATTCAGTGATACGAACGTATTGGTATTCTTGATACGGTATACGAAATTACTACGTCCCTGTATCATTCCCTGGTTGACGAGCTTCTGGAACGGTTCTTCCGTGATGGAAACACCCATATCATACAGGAACTTGTTCCAGAAGCGGGAATAAATGAGGTGGCCGGTAGCATGTTCGGTACCGCCGACGTAAAGGTCGACGCTTTGCCAATACCGGTCGATAGCCGGGTCTACAAGTGCCTGGTTGTTGTGTGGGTCCATGTAGCGCAGATAATAGGCTGATGAACCGGCAAATCCCGGCATTGTATTCAGTTCGAGCGGGAAGATGGTGACGTGGTCGATTTTCTCGTTTTCCACTACGCAATGATGGGTAGTATCCCATGCCCATTTGGTGGCATGTCCCAATGGCGGCTCGCCTGTCTCGGTAGGCAGGAACTTGGCTACTTCGGGGAGTTCGAGAGGCAGATATGCTTCTTCAATGGTACAAGGCATACCGTCTTTATAGTAAACCGGGAACGGTTCACCCCAGTAGCGCTGGCGAGAGAAGATGGCATCACGAAGACGGAAGTTTACTTTTACACGTCCCAATCCGGTGGTTTTGATGTATTCTTTTGTTTTGGCTATGGCTTCTTTTACTGTCAAACCGTTTAATACCAATCCGCCTTCGGGAGTGCCCGGACGGGGAGAGTTCATCATGATACCCTCTTTGGCATCGAAACTCTCTTCACTGATATCGCATCCTTCGATCAACGGACGGATTTCAAGGCCGAAATGTTTGGCAAAAGCATAGTCGCGGCTGTCATGCGCAGGTACGGCCATGATGGCGCCCGTACCATAACCGGCCAGTACATAGTCACTGATCCATACGGGAATAGCTTCATTGGTGAGCGGATTGATGGCATAACTTCCCGAGAATACACCACTTACGCTACGGTCGGCGATACGTTCGCGTTCTGTACGTTTCTTGGTGCGTTCCAAATAAGCGTCTACTTCTGCTTGTTGTGCAGGAGTGGTCAGTTGCGCTACTAATTCGCTTTCCGGTGCAAGCACCATGAAGGTTACACCGAACACTGTGTCGGCACGGGTAGTGAATATGGTGAATTCAATATCGGAATCTTTTACTTTGAACTGCATTCCCGCACCTTCCGAACGGCCGATCCAGTTGCGCTGGGTCTCTTTCAGAGATTCTGTCCATTCTACGGTGTCCAGTCCGTCGAGCAGACGTTGTGCGTAAGCAGATACGCGCAGGCACCATTGGCGCATTACTTTCTGAATGACCGGGTAACCGCCACGTTCGGAAACGCCGTCCACTACTTCATCATTGGCAAGTACGGTTCCTAAATCCGGACACCAGTTTACCATTGTATTGCCAAGATAAGCGATGCGATAGTTCATCAGGATTTCCTGTTGTTCTTTTTCGCTTTTTGCTTTCCACTCGTCGGCTGTAAAGCTGAGTTCTTCGCCGCAGGCAACATTCATACCTTCCGTACCGGTGGTTTCGAAAGCGCTGATCAGTTCTTCGATCGGGCGGGCTTGTTGTTCGTCGTTACAGTAATAGCTGTTGAACATCTTGATGAATGCCCACTGCGTCCAATGGTAATATTCCGGGTCACAAGTACGTATTTCGCGGCTCCAGTCGAAAGAGAATCCTATTTTATCGAGCTGTTCACGATAGCGTTCGATATTCTTAACGGTGGTAATCGCAGGGTGCTGTCCGGTTTGGATGGCATATTGTTCGGCAGGAAGTCCGTATGCATCATATCCCATCGGATTCAGCACATTGAAACCTTGTAGTCGTTTGTAGCGGGCATAAATGTCCGAAGCAATGTATCCTAACGGATGTCCTACGTGCAGACCAGCTCCCGACGGGTAGGGGAACATGTTGAGTACATAGAATTTTTGTTTCGATTCATCTTCTTTCACCTGGTAGGTTTTATGGTCTACCCACTGCTTTTGCCACTTCTTTTCAATATCCCTGAAATTATATTCCATAGCGATAATCCTTTTGTTTAGAGTGATTTATTATGTAATGTTATTAATTAGGGAACAAATTTACGTGATTTGTCTCAAACTACCTAATATTTGTTTGGGTATTCCTGAGAGGGGGTATTAGATTATTTATGGAGTATATATCGTCTCATATTCAGTCTTTAAAGAACGAAATTTAAGAACCAAATTAATGAAGCGAATCTTTTGGAAGCACACCTTATGATTATTCATTTTTTATGGCAAAAAAGGAATTTAACTTATCAACAGGTTTTTCGGATTGGCCCGGAATTTATTGTGTGTGATAAGAAACCAATAAATGAGATTTGGAGCAGAATAGGTTGAGATTTGCAGAAAAATGCGATGCCGGATTATAGCATCGTAGCAATTTGATTCTCAAGAGCTTTCTTGATAAAAGCATTAATGGAAACACCTGCCTGTTTAGCCAATGTGGCAATACGACTATGAATTTCTGGTGTAATGCGGATATTAAGTGAGCCGGAATAACTCTTGTGCGGTTCAATGCCCTCTGCTTTACAATATTCCAGATAATCATCGACTGCTTCATGGAAAGCCTCGGTTAGTTCTTTTACGCTTTCACCTTCAAAATTAACAAGTCCGTCAATACCTTCTATTTTTCCAAAAAAAACACTATCTTTTTCGCTAAAATTGACTGATCCCGTATAGCCTTTGTAAGTCAATGTATTCATATCTTCCTCCTTTATTTAATAAATCCAGCTTCTTTCAGATCATTATAAACTTGTTTCATTGCATAGCCTTTTATGATATTTCCCGGATGTGGTTTATGTATCATAATGGGACGGCCCAATTGATTTTTGAATATTACTCTTGATCCGGAAGTTTTGCCTTTATTGGATTTTTCATAACCAAAATAGTTAAGCAGTTTTTCCATTTCATCAAAAGTGAAATCCGTTGGCAATGATTTAAAACGTTCTATTAGTTTTTCTTTTGTTCCCATCACATGGATGTTTTTGCAAATGTAACTATTTTATAGTTGCATACAAAGGATATTATAGTCTTTAACAGTGTATATCCGCTAATAATAACATTGGTATTTTGAAATTGTGGTATTTTTTAGTTGATCCTTGATCCGTACTAATGAGAATGGGGGGGATGGAAATGCATGGGTATAAAAAAAGGAGCAACGCCTTGCTCCAACCTTTGTTAACCTTAAATCTAATACTATGAAAAACACATTGCAAAGATACGGACATTAGCGAAATCTGCAAATTATCCAAGTAAAAAAGTATGTTTTATAACATCGTTTAAGAAAAAGCATTCTCTTGTTAATACTTGGTAGGAATTATCGGGAGTTTTTTATCATTTGATAATAAACCCTGAATGATTCATGATCAGTAGTAAGTAGTCGAGTAATAATAAGTCAAGTAGTTAAGGAAAATCCATCAGACGAATCATTTCTACTTGACTACTTACTACTGATTACTACTGATCATAAATCATTCAGGTACAATTGTATTTTTTTTCTGTTATTTCCTTTGTCCTTTCATTATTTCTATTTTACTTTGTGTCGCAAAGTACTTTTTATATGGATAAGAATAAGGCATTAGAATCGGTTACTGAGATAAAGGAGTTGATGGAAAAGTCCTCCAAGTTTGTATCTCTCAGTGGAATAACAGCTGTAATGGCAGGTGTATATTCATTTGTTGGCGCTTATGTAGTGGGCCGGGTTTTCAATTCAGAGGCTTCTTTGGCGGAGATGGTTGTTGTGGCTTCGCTGGTACTGATGGCCTCGGTTATTACGGCTTGTGTGCTTTCCGTATATAAAGCGAAGAAGACCGGGACAAAGTTATTCAGCCGATTGACATACCGGACTGTCTGGAACTTTTCGCTTCCGTTACTTGTGGGCGGATTGTTCTGTATAGCCTTGCTCTTGCACGGGAATTATGGGGTGATTTCTTCAGTGATGCTGTTGTTTTACGGATTGTCTCTGGTGAATGTATCCAAGTTTACCTATTCCAATGTGGCGTGGCTGGGATATGCATTTCTTGTTTTGGGCGTTATAGATTGTTTTTTTGAGGGACACGCACTGATATTCTGGACCATCGGATTCGGAGGTTTTCATCTGTTGTATGGTATATTGTTTTATTTGCAGTATGAAAGGAGCAGGTGATTGATGTTAGAAGGATTCCAAAATATAAACAAGGCTTTTGAAAGTAAAGTGCGGTTGGGGGTTATGGCGGTCTTGATGGTGAATGATGAGGCTGACTTCAATACGCTCAAAGAACTGCTTTCACTGACGGATGGTAATTTGGCGAGTCATACCCGCGCTTTGGAGGAACTCGGCTATATTATCTGCTCGAAAACTTTTGTAGGGCGAAAGACAAAAACTTTTTTCCGGGCGACACCTCAAGGGAGAACAGCTTTTAAGGAGCATATCGCGGCATTGGAGAGCCTGTTAAAATCTACTTAATACATTTTCTTTCACTTTGAGAAGGTAAACTATATAGAAAACTAAACCAGACTTAATTAATTTACTAAACACTATTCTACTATGGACAATTTGAATGAGAATTTAAACGGAATGGAGAAGCCGGCAGGATGTTTTCGTCGTTTCTCTAAAACAATCAAGGTGGTGGTTATTGCTGTATTGGTACTGCTGCTGTTGATACCGATGGTGATGATTGAGGATATGATCAGGGAGCGCGGACGGACGCAAGTGGATGCCATCGAAGAGGTTAGCCAGAAATGGAGTCTTGCACAGACCATAACAGGTCCTTATATCAATTTGCAATATCCTGTGGTGTCGGTGGATAATGGAAAACAGAAGGTAAGTATCGGTAATGTACTGCTGTTTCCTGATGAATTGTTTATAGACGGGCAGTTGCGTACGGAGATTTTAAAACGGGGTATTTATGAGGTAAACGTTTATCAGTCGGAACTGGTTTTTAAAGGCTCATTCAGTCTGGAGGAGCTTAAGAAAAGCGGAGTGGATCTGGACGCGATGAGGTTTGATAGAGCCGCTATCTGTTTTAACTTGACGGATATGAGGGGGATCAACGAGCAAATCAGTATCATGTTGAATGATTCGGTCTATATGTTTGAACCCGGGATGGACGGACGGGGAATAAAAGGTACAGGAGTACATGCCGTTGCCGATCTTACTGCTTTGAAAGAGAATAAGAAGCTTCCGTATGAGATGAAAATTAAATTGAAAGGTTCGCAATCCATCAATTTTAGTCCGCTTGGGAAAACGACTAAAGTGAATCTGAAAGCCAATTGGGGTACGCCGAGTTTTACCGGTAATTATTTGCCGGATAATCGGAATGTTACTGAAAACGATTTCTCGGCGCAATGGCAGGTTTTAAATCTGAACCGGAATTATTCGCAGGTGATAGTGGATTATCGGAATACGAGTGCACGGGATATTGATGATTCTAATTTCGGAGTTAATCTGAAAGTACCCGTGGAGCAGTATCAACAGTCTACACGCACTGCTAAATATGCTATTCTTATTATATTGCTGACGTTTACAGTGATATTTTTTACGGAAATAATGGAAAAAACACGCATTCATGCATTACAATACTTATTGGTGGGATTAGCATTGTGCTTGTTTTATAGTCTATTGCTTTCTTTGTCCGAACATGTAGGGTTTAATATCGCTTATCTGGTTTCGGCATTACTGACCATTGGTTTGGTGGGTGGCTATATGTTAGGCATTATCCGGAAAAAGAAGCCGGCCTTTATTATGTCGGGGTTGTTGAGTGTGTTGTATATCTATATATTCATTCTTATTCAGTTGGAAACTTTTGCTCTGCTTGCCGGTAGTTTGGGACTGTTTGTCATATTGGCAGCCGTAATGTATTTCTCTAAAAAGATTGATTGGTTTAATGAATAACTAAACAGACTATTCTATATTTTTGATTTGGATGCCTGAAGAGAAGCGTAAAAGCGGCTTTTCAGGCATTTCTATTGCTCATATATCTGTATAGAAAAAAAGGAATAACTGGGGTATGGATATAAAAAAAGGAGCAACGCCTTGCTCCAACCTTTGTTAACCTTAAATCTAATACTATGAAAAACACATTGCAAAGATACGGACATTAGCGAAATCTGCAAATTATCCAAGTAAAAAAGTATGTTTTATAACATCGTTTAAGAAAGTGTATTCTTCAATTAATACTTGATAAGAATTATGGGAGTATTTTGCTTCATTATGATCTGAAAATACTCATAAGGTAAGAAAAGTAAATGAGAGGTTTATATGTTATCTCAACGTTATTTTTACGTTAACGTGGCATATTTCATCTCCATTGTTCGTTTCTGTGCGGACACCTGTTCGGAAACGAACGTATCCTTAAAATGAATATTTTCTGATAATCAGTGTTTTATGATTTTGGCACAGCTCTTGACTATATAAAAGCGAAGGCGGCTGATAAAAACCTCTGCCGATAGTCAAAGAAAATAATAACAATAAAAAAAATAACGATTATGAAGACAAATGTATTTTTCAAAGCAGTGGTAATGGTAGCAGTGGTAATGGCAAGTGTAATGAGTGCAAATGCAGGTAATCCCACCAATTATGTGAAGAATGATGAGATGAACGGTGAGCAGTTGGTAGCTAAAACGATCTATCGTAATGAAGACGGTCATCTGTTCCGCCACCTCCGCTACACGTATACTTATGATTCCGAGAACCGGGTGGTCTGTAAGGAAGCTGCCAAGTGGGACAGTGTAAAAGCATGCTGGACTCCTTATTTCAAACTTGACGTATCCTATCATTCCGATGCCGTAGAAATGAATTATGCTCTCTGGAATACAAAGAGCAATTCTTTCGATAAGAATATGGAGAAGAGTACTTATGATTTGAATAGCGATGGTATGGTCCGCCTTCTGGCAAGTGCGAAATAAGAGAATACGAAACGGGTACATATGTAATACGGCTGCGAGGGGCAAACCTTTCGCAGCCGTATTTTTTGTTAGAGTTTTTATAGAGAGAGAATTTATTTATTTGTCGGCCATCAGGGCATTGTCTCCATAAAGGATGGCGTGTTCTTTCGCTAAATTCCAGTTATTTTCTTTCTTGTTCCACTCGTAGCCCAGATAATTAAAGCCTTGTCCGGCATTCGTGGTTTGGTACACGGCTTTGGCTCTGGAATCGGAGTATGCACCTGTTTTGTTGTCCCATGCGATGTATTCGATGCTTGTTTCCTGTGCATTGTACGTAATATTCAGGCAATATTGCTTTTCGAAAACTTTTGTGATCTCATTCCATTTCAGAACCTCTTTCTGTGATACGTTTCCTTTATCGTCATAGGTATAGTTGTACTTCAGATGTTGTTGGAGATACTTTCCGTTTTCCACTGTATATACGGTCTGACTTTCTACTTTTTCTCCGTCTGTAGTGGTGTTATAAGCAAACTGGGTAAGATTTCCGTTACTGAATGCATTGAATACGGATGTCATGACGATTACTATTGCTACTACTAAAGTTTTCATATGGCTCTTGTTTTTATGGTTTATATTCTATTCTTGTTTCTTTCGATGTTGCAAAGGTAGGGTAGCTCCGGATCATAGTATGTTATCGTGATGTTATCTTTACGTTAATAATGATTCCTCTTCTTTTCTTTTGCGTCAGGGAGTATGATATGATTGCAAATCAGAGATAATCAGGATAAAGAAGAATATTACTATTTGTAAATTTTTCGAAAGAGTGTAAATTGCAGATAAATGAATAAATTGTATTTCTTGTATTGAAAATAAACGACATTTGGAAGCCTTTGTAAAGCGTTGAATATGAGTGTGCTATGCTGGTGACTGTTTTCTCTACGAGGATTGAAGCGAAACTCGTATACTCTATTAAAACCAAATCTTTTCTCAAAATATATCATTAATAAAAGTTAATCGAAAAAGCATCTTATTTTCTTGTTTCATTTTCTTTTTCATT
>ERZ860388.1136-NODE-1136-length-18558-cov-4.817273_pt1 | contig 18558 bp, 15 predicted proteins | sample MGYA00509978_ERZ860388 | MGnify/ENA primary metagenome ERZ860388 (study PRJEB30046, sample SAMN00715225) | human gut metagenome | study: EMG produced TPA metagenomics assembly of the A metagenome-wide association study of gut microbiota in type 2...
CATGCCCGGACAGATGGTTACCAATAAAAAATAAATGGAGGTCTGTACCGAAGCCCGCATACGGATAATGGCGAATGTATTGTTGAGCTCGATCAGAAAATATCCGATGGCGGCGTATAGTATAAAGCTGATGATCCTGTCGGCCCAGGCAGGGAGATAAAGTGTGCAGACCGACTGCCACAACGCATATCCGGCTTCTTTTTCCGAACTCATTGCAGGCAGCAGGATGGAAGTACCTATCCAGCAGACGATGCAAATAAGGACAACAGCGGGCAGTGTGAATCTGCCTGCTGTTATCCGGCCTTGTAGTCTTCTATTTCTCATTATAAATCAAATCCGATATCGTGGCGGAGGTTTTTCTTTTCAAATTGTATCATCTCGGCCACTTGATAGCTCTTTGCGAGTGCCTCTTCTTTGGAATTTCCATATGAACTGATGGCAATGACACGTCCTCCATTGGTTACGATTTGCCCTTCTTTTAAGGCCGTGCCGGCATGAAAGAGAATACTTTCCGTATCTTGGGCCTGTTCAATGCCGCTGATAGGAAATCCTTTCTGGTAAGTTTCCGGATAGCCGCCGCTTACCAGCATGACACATGCTGCCGTGCGAGGATCGATCTCAAGCGTTTTTGTATCTAAGTTTTTCTGGGCTACTCCCTCGAAAAGCTCTACGAGATCGCTCTTGACGCGAAGCATTACGCTTTCTGTTTCCGGGTCGCCCATGCGGACGTTGTATTCGATCACCATCGGCTCTCCTTTTACGTTGATCAGCCCCAGGAAGATAAAGCCTTTATAAAGAATGCCCTCTGTCTTTAGTCCGTTGACGGTAGGTTCGATGATCCGTGTGCGGACTTTTTCCATAAACTCTTCATTGGCAAAGGGAACCGGAGTAACGCTGCCCATGCCTCCCGTGTTGAGACCTTTGTCGCCTTCACCGATACGCTTGTAGTCTTTGGCTACAGGGAGTACTTTATAGTGTTCGCTATCCGTCAATACGAATACGCTGCACTCGATTCCACTGAGAAACTCTTCGATAACCACTGTTGCCGATGCGTCTCCGAACATACCGCTAAGCATCTCTTTCAGCTCTTTTTTTGCTTCATCCAGAGTCGGAAGTATCAATACTCCTTTTCCGGCACAGAGTCCGTCGGCTTTCAATACATAGGGTGCTTCCAGACTTTCCAGAAAAGCAAATCCTTCTTCCAGGGTATCGGCTGTGATACTCTTGTACCGTGCGGTCGGAATGTGATGGCGTTGCATAAATTCTTTGGCAAATTCCTTACTGCCTTCCAAACGGGCACCTTCGGCAGTAGGCCCGATAATGGAGATATGCTTTGTTTCAGCGTCGTTTTGGAAGTAGTCGTAAATACCTTCTACCAACGGATCTTCGGGGCCGACTACGATCATATCGATTTTCTCTTTAAGAGCAAATGCTTTCAGTGCATCGAAATCTGTAGCTTTGATGTTTACGTTCTCACCGACCGAAGAGGTTCCGGCATTACCGGGAGCGATGTATAACTTTTCCACTTTGGGGCTTTGGGCTATTTTCCATGCTAAGGCATGTTCACGGCCGCCCGAACCTAAGAGTAACAGTTTCATATTGATAATTGGGTTAATATGCCGATATACCAATGTGCGCGTCCGGCACCGGATATGTGGCATTTGTTCTTACTTATAATTTATTTATCGCATCTTTAAAACAGGCACCTGTTTACAGGTTATCTTCAAAATAGCGGGTTATCTTTTCGTGTAAATGTACGCGGTCGCGTCCCATTACATTGTGTTTATGTCCCGGGTAAATGAAGAGATCCGGATAAGTACGGGCGTCTACGCAGGCTTTCATGAATGAAAGTGTATGCTGGGGCACACAGGTATCATCGTGGTCATCATGGATGATGAGCAGATGCCCTTTCAGGTTACCGGCCAGATTTTTCAGATTACACTGTTCATAGCCTTCGGGATTGCTTTGAGGAGTATCCATATACCGTTCTCCGTACATTATTTCATAATAACTCCAGTCGATAACAGGACCACCGGCTACACCTACTTTGAAAATCTCCGGATAGCGGAGTAGCAGTGCAGTAGTCATGTGGCCGCCGAAGCTCCATCCATGCACGCCGATCCGGTTTTTATCTACATAAGGCAAGCTTTGTAGAAATTCGGCGCCTTTTACCTGGTCTTTTCCTTCTTCGATACCTAATTGGCGGAAGGTAACATTTTCAAATTCCAGTCCACGATTGGAACTGCCGCGATTGTCCAGACAGAACATGACGTATCCTTTATTGGCCATGTAAATATCCCATCCGCGAGCACCGTTTTGCCAGCCTCCTGTGACCATTTGAGCATGGGGACCTCCGTAGACATATACAATGGCGGGATATTTTTTGTTCGGATCCATATCAGCAGGTTTGATAAGGCGGTAATACAAATCGGTTACACCGTCTGCGGCTTTGATCGTACCGGTTTCGATAACCGGCATTTTGTAGCCGTCGAACGGATTGGCTGCTGTGAGCAAGTTGATGTTCTTTCCCGTTTGAGTATCGATGATGTCAATTTTTCTGGGAATGGTGGGAGTAGAGTAACTGTCAATCACATAACGGCCTGATTGACTGGCTGTAGCATTATGTACTCCTTCGGTATCTGTATGCATACTGAAAGGCAGACTGCGTTTTCCTGTTTTTACATTTACGGAGAAGTTATCCCGTCCTGTGGCATCGTTGACACTGAAAAGAATATCTTTCTTTTTTTCATTGAAGCCCAAGATGCTGTTAACCAGCCATTGCCCTTCGGTCAGTTGCTTAATCAGCTTGCCGGTGATGTCATACAGATATAAATGATTGAAACCATTGCGTTGGCTTTGGTAGATGAACTTAGTAGAATCCCAAGGCAAGAAAACGATGGGTTGCTGAGGTTCTACATATTTGGGGTGGGTCTCTTCGAGGAGAGTAGCGGCCAGTTCTCCGGTTTCTACATCATATCGGCACAATTTTGCATGGTTCTGATCGCGGTTTAATTCTATCAGATAGAGACTTTTTCCGTCCGGTGACCAACTGATATTGGTAAAATAACGGTCGGTAGGGTCTCCGGTCTTTAAATAGTGCGTCTTGCCGGTAGCCGGATTGTAGATACCTATCATGACCTGATGGCTGGTCATTCCCGCCATTGGGTAACGGATGTTGTTTACTTCTCCTATACGGGCGGTTATATCTACCAGTGGATATTGGGTCACCATACTTTCGTCCATACGGTAAAATGCCAGCAGATCGCCTTTGGGATTCCAGAATGTGCCTTTGTAGATGCCGAATTCGTTTCGGTGTACGGATTGACCGCAAACAATGCCTTCGGGCTCATCGGTAACAGGATTCTCGTTTACGTACAGATTGTTCCCGACCGTATAGGCCACGTTTCCGGTAGCGGTACAATAATCTTGATTGGAAGCACCTTTTGCTAATGTAACGGTAGAAACGATCCGGTTGTTCTTGAAGTCATAAACGACATATTTGCCGGGTAGTTCGATCAGCATTTCTTCTTTATCTGCCCAGGGGAAACTTGTGGAATAGAAATGAGGCAGTTTTCCTGTCCGCTCCTTTTCCAGCACTTTGTTTACGGTTTCCCGTATGGCGATGACCTTCTCTTTTCCTGTTTTGGGATCGATAACGAATAGAGTATCTATACTTGGTTTGATACATTCATCCCCCCACCATTGTAAGCTGTAAAGATTTTCGGCATAACGGTAGGTCTCGCCGCCGGGAATCAGATCTTCCAGTGTCGGCGTTTTTAACTCTTGCGACATGATATTTGTGATAAATAGGCTATAGATCAATCCTATCAGTAGATAACCTTTTTTATTCATCATTTTCTTATTTATCCTCTTGGTTTTTGAATCCTTGTATCTTGACCCTGTTTAAAGGAGCCGTTTTAGATTGAATGATGGCACTGACTTTGGCAAAGGCTGTGAACAGCTCTTCGAACTGTTTTTCATAGCTTTCCCGATCGGAGGATATATCTTCTTCGAGATATTCCACACGTTTTCTTAATTCGTCCAGTTCTTGCTTGGGGATGTTCGAAAGCAAATATTGGCGCATGTGGACAAAGGCACGCATAATGTTTATGTTGACTTCGATGGCTTGCGGGCTTCTGAGAATTCCTGACAGCATGGCAACTCCTTGTTCCGTAAATGCAAAAGAAGGAACTGAACTATGTTTAAGGGAATCAGGTAACCGGCCGCAATTTGCGACCAGTTCCGACCATTCTTTTTTAGAAAGTTCGAACATAAAATCAGAAGGAAAGCGTTCGCTGTTGCGGCGAACTTGTTCTTTGAGGCGTTTGGTCTCTACGCCGTACATTTCTGCCAGATCAAAGTCCAGCATTACTTTCTGTCCTCTGATTTCATAGATCTTATTTTCTATGATAGCTAATTCATCCATCATTGCTACTTTTCAGCCTTCGGCTTCTAATTTTTTTTGAATTCTCTCGGCTTTCTGTCGCCATTATTGAAGCTTTGTCCTTCTCTTGGCCTTCTGTCTCCGGAGAAACTACGGCCTCCTTCTTCACGGCGTGGACGGAATTCTTTTCTCTCTCTCGATGTTTTTTCTCCATTCTCTTCGCCGCTTTCCTGACTCTTGAATTCCTTGTATTTACCGTCGAATATTTCGTATTTACGGAACTCGCATTCCAGTGCTCCGTTGAAAAGTGGGGTCTTTTGACTGGGTTTTAATCCTATCTGGTCGAAACATTCTTCACGATACGAGAGTATCCATGCATCATTGCCCACAAACGCATGCTTTAATCGTTCGCCGATCATGCTGTACAGTCCTAAAAGGTCATTGGTAGATATACGTTCACCATAAGGCGGGTTCGTGATGATAATTGATTTTTCGGCCGGTTGTTCGAATTGCTGAAACGGTTGTAGTTTCAAAACGATGTCTTTTGATACACCGGCAGCCTTGATGTTATGCATGGCAATTTCATTGGCTTTCGGGTTGTTGTCATAACCGTATATTTTATGTACGAATTCCCGTTCCTGCGTATCGTCGTTGTAGATATTGTCAAACAGTTCCTGATCGAAGTCTACCCATTTTTCAAAAGCGAACTCCTTGCGGAATACGCCCGGTGCGATATTACGGGCTATCAATGCAGCTTCGATGGGGATTGTTCCCGATCCGCACATCGGATCGATGAGATCGCATTCGCCCTTCCATCCGGTCATTAAAATCATACCGGCTGCCAATACCTCGTTTAGCGGTGCTTCAACAGCTTCTTGACGGTAACCGCGTCGGTGTAGGGATTCGCCGGATGAATCGAGTGAGAGGGTACAGGTCGTTTGTGCGATATGGATATTTAATAGTACATCCGGCTTGTTGATGCGCACGGATGGACGTTTGCCGTTCAATTCGCGGAAATAGTCAACGATAGCGTCTTTCACTTTATAAGAGACGAATTTGGAATGACGGAATTCTTCACTGAATACAACGGCATCTACGGCGAAGGTCTTGTTTACATCCAATATATTTTCCCAATCGATGGCTTTGATTTGATCATAAACTTCATCGGCATCCTTGGCTTTAAAAATTTTGATAGGCTTCAGAATGCGGATGGCGGTGCGCAGGCAAAAGTTCGCTTTGTACATCATCTCTTTATCTCCGGTGAATGAGACCATTCTTCGACCTATCTGTACGTCATTGGCTCCTAATGCCGTCAACTCCTCTGCCAGTATCTCTTCCAATCCCTGGAAGGTTTTGGCAATCATTTCAAATTGTTCGCTCATAATGAATAATGTGCCAATATGCCAATGGGGGTAATGTGCCGATTGGCTGGCGCGTTAATTTGTTAATTATTCAAGTTATTAATTTCTTATTCTCTTAATCGGTACATGGGCATACTTGCACATTGTTTCCTTTATTTTTTGGCTTTGGTCTGGACGATTTTCGCTCCTGTAGGTACGTCTTCCGTCACCCAGATGTTACCGCCTACTGTCGCATTTTTACCAATAGTAATACGCCCTAAGATAGTTGCGTTGGAATAGACGATCACATTGTCTTCCAGTATCGGATGGCGGGGAATGCCTTTGATCGGCTTGCCGTCGGCATCCAACGGGAAACTTTTGGCACCTAACGTAACCCCTTGGTATAGTTTCACGTTCTGTCCGATGATACTGGTGGCTCCGATTACCACACCGGTCCCGTGGTCTATGGTAAAATAGCTTCCGATCTGAGCGCCCGGATGGATGTCTATACCCGTTTCACTGTGTGCCATTTCCGTAATGATACGGGGGATGAGCGGCACACCTAATTCCAATAATTCGTGGGCAATGCGATAATTGCTGATGGCTCTGATGGCCGGATAACAGAAAATCACTTCACCGAAGCTTTGAGCCGCAGGGTCGCCATTGTAAGCTGCCTCCACATCCGTGGCCAAAATACGACGCATATGTGGTAACTTACTGATAAACTTTGCGGCAAGACGGGCAGCTTCTTCGCGTTGTGATTCGTTGCAAGTACCGCATTCTTCGTTTTTTCCGAAACACAATCCTGCCAGAATCTGTTCTGACAACAGACCGAATAATTTTTCAATGTTAACTCCGATGTGATAATTGATTGTCCGGCTGTTGATCGTGGAATTACCGAAATACCCGGGAAAGAGAATGGAACGTGACAACTCGATAATTTCGCACAATACCCGTGCAGAGGGCAAGGGTTCGCCGTCTTTGTGTTGATGAAACAGTCCTTTGTATGATTCGCTTTCCGAAAGCTCATCGACTGCCTGTGTCAGAATGTGAGTGAAGTTTAATGGACTCATTAGATTCCTGTATTCTATAATATTGGCTACAAAGATAAGTAATTTTGCTTATAATTTCTATCAGAATATATATATCATTCGGAAAAAGAATGTATTTTTGTTGCAACATTCTATAGATAAGGAGATGGTAGATAGATATATTCGGGGAGTTATTGTATTCATCTGTTCATTATTGTTTGTGTGTGGATGTGACAAGCATGTAGGCATATCAGAAACGGGTGGCGAAGATGATATTGTGACTTTATTGGAAAGAAAAGCCATGGATTCTCTGTTCACGAATAATGCTTATTCCCGTTCTTTATTGCGTAAGAATATGTCGCAGACTGCAGATAGTTTGTCCTATTATCGATTAATGAATGTCTATTCTAAGGTCTGTTTTGCTGCTTCTCAGTTTGATTCGGTTGTGTATTACAGCCGGATAATTCTTCGTTTTTGTCAGAAATCTTCTGATTCTCCACAAATACACGATCTCTTTTCTGCCACTTACAATATGATGGGAAATGTATGGGGGAGATGGAATCTTCCGGATTCTGCCGTTGTGTATTACCAGAAAGCTTATGAACATCGCAAGCGGGGTAATGAATTGTCTTATTTGCCTGATATTTGCATAAATCTGGCCGATGTTAATGTTCATAAAAGCGATTATACCGATGCGGCTTATTATTATCGGCGTGCGTTGTTTCTTTGTGATTCATTAGGCTTGCCCGACCGCAATAAATTTCCTATTTATTATGGTTTGGGACAGACGTATATGGAATTGCGTGATTTCGATCTTTCTAATCATTATTATGAGATGGCCGGCCGTTACTTTTCGCAGATGAGTGTTCCTGAGAAGTTTACTTATCTCAATAATCGTGGTAACCATTTTTATTATAAGAAAGATTATCGGGAAGCTTCTTGCTACATGGAGCGTGCTTTAGCTGTTGTAGCTCCTTATTCTCAGATGATTTATGAACAGAATCTGTGTAAAGCCAATCTGGGTGAGTTGTATGTATTGACTGATAAGTTGGATTCCGCTCAACTATATCTGAATGACAGTTATCGTTTCTTTTCCGGTATGAATAATCGTTCGGCGATGTATTATATTGAAACTCAGATGATAGAACTTGCACTTCGCAAGGGTGATGTGTCACTTGCCAGCCGGATGATTGCGTGTACTGTGCCTGACGGGCATGTCGATGCCAATATGATTAATATCCGTAATCAGTATTTGCAGCACTATTTTGAGCAGACAGGTGATTATCGGCGTGCTTATGAATATTTGAGACGTGATCAGGATTTGAATGATTCTATCCGGAACGAGCAGATACGTACTCGTGTTGCGGAGTTAGACATGCGATATAGTCAGGACACGATTGTAATGCGGCGTGAACTTTTGATTGAAAAACAGTCGGGAGAGATGAAAGTCTTGCGGCTTACATCGTACATTTGGGCTATTGCCTGTGTTGGCTCTATCGCTGTATTATTTTTTCTTTATCGTTTGATGAAAAAGAAACGTGCTTTTTTGCAGGAACGTCTTCTTAACCAGATAAGCCGCCTTCGTATGGAGAATATCCGTAATCATGTTTCACCTCATTTTACTTTTAATGTGCTGAATCGTGAGATTAGCCGTTTTAAAGGGACTGACAGAGAACGTTCGGGATTGGTTGATTTGGTGAAACTGTTGCGTAAGAGTCTGGAAATGACAGAGAAACTAAGTGTTCCGCTACGGGAGGAATTGGATTTTGTACAGACGTATATCGGTTTGGAAAGAGACCGGTTAGGTGAAAACTTTATATTGGATTTATCGGTCGATACGGCCTTGGATGCAGAGAAAATCATTGTACCTTCCATGATTGTGCAGATTCCGGTAGAGAATGCTATTAAGCATGGACTTGCTGGTATGGAAGGGGAGAAGCGGTTAGAGATATCTGTTATGCCTGAAGGGAATGGCGTACGGATAATGATTGCAGATAACGGGCGGGGATATTTACCTCAGGTTATGTCGCCTACCCGGGGGACAGGCACAGGTCTGAAAGTGCTTTATCAGACAATTCAGTTGTTGAATGCAAAAAATAAAGGAGAAAAGATACGTTTTGAAATAACAAACCTTGCTGACGGGATGCGAACCGGAACTGGTGTTTCTGTGTATATCCCATGCAATTATTCTTATGACCTATGATAACAATGAATGGAATTTGCAAAGTAGTGATTGTGGATGATGATCGTACGGCGATAGAAAATCTGTGTCGGGAATTGGCGTTATATCCCGAAATGGATGTCAGAGGGACTGCTGTCAATGGGGTTAAGGGAAGAAAATTAATCATGGAGCAACATCCTGATCTTCTGTTTTTAGACGTAGAATTACCGGATATCCAGGGGATCAGGTTACTGAGTGAAATGCGCGACGAGGTATTGTGGGATATGAAGGTTGTTTTTTATACAGCCTATGACAAATATTTGCTTCAGGCATTGCGGGAATCGGCATTTGATTATTTATTGAAACCCTTTGTTTCAGGAGACCTCGAATTGATTATTGAACGTTATCGGAAAGCAGCGCTTTCCCATCAGGCGATTCCGGCCTTTGCGGCATCTGTGAGCGCATTATTGCCACAACGCGATACCTTCATGATAAGTACTGTGACAGGTTTTAAGTTGCTTCGTATTGAAGAGATAGGTTTCTTTGAATATTCGAAAGACAAACGACAGTGGCAGGTGACACTTTTCAATCAGGCTAGGCTGAGCCTTAAGAAAAACACGAAAGCTGAAGATATTATAAGCTATTCGGAGTCATTTGTACAGATTAGTCAATCAATAATTATAAATGTCAGTTATCTGGCTGTTATTAATGGCAAACAATGCCAACTGTATCCCCCTTTTAATGATCGGGAGGATTTGCGTATTTCACGTGGGTTCTTGAAAGAATTGCAGGAACGTTTCTGTCTGATATGATTTTTTTCGCTATATAAGCTCTAATTTTGTCGCCTTGAGCGTATTTTGATTCAAAATGTCCGTTTTTCGCAAATCTGATATTTGATATTTTCCTTTTTTTGTATTACTTTTGTAGAGTTAGGTAAAGATTGAATGTTTTTTAGTTTTTAGATGATAAATTCTCTGTAACTGGTTGGGCCGGGGATTTTTGCGAAAAAACTCCGGCTGTTTTTCTATTCTGTTAATTTTTCGTACGAATTTATATATGTAGATTTGTTTCTTCTTCAAATATCCTGTTAAAAGCATTTCTTAATTCTTCCCGGTTGTTGATAAGTGACCGTAATTCTCGTAATTTTTCTCCGTTTTTTGAGTGTTCGAACCATAATTTCAGATATCCTCCTTCGGCATATTTGTTTAAGAGGTGGTTTAGGAAGCGGTTGTAATGCCATTCTATGTTTTCTGCCGGATTTTGTTTCAATCCGTATTGTACGGTTCTTCTTAATGTAATTTCTGGATCTATAATTCTATCTGCTTCTGCTACAATTTTTCCGTAAATACTGCGTGGCTCATGGTCAGAAGAGGCTCTGTGGTCTTCTACGGCTTCTTTCATTACTCTTATTTCTTCCTCTGTAAACCATCTATACAGCATTTTATCATTCTCAAGAATTTCACCGGAGACAAGATGATGAGTGGCCCTGTCTTTGCATAATCCGAGATCATGGTAAGCAGCTATGGTATAAACCATGTTCGTATTTAGAGGGTAATCTTTTGCCAGTATCAGGCTTTCGGTAATGACAGTGCATACATGTGTCCGGTTATGGGCCTTATCAAACATTTCATATTTTGGAATGATGGTGGTTTCTACGTACTGCTTTAATTCTTGATTCATTAGGAGTTGTTTTGGTGTTTACAAGTAGGCAAAGGTAATAAATATCTTCTAATATATTCATCTTTATGCATTTGTTCCACGTGGCACACAGGAAGCGGGAAGCCGTTTTTGAAGAGAACCCTGAAAGTCCGATAAAAACTTTCAGGGTTCTCTTGCATGTGGCGATTGGCTTTTTTAATGTGCTTCCAGCCAGTTTTTCCCCCAGCCACAGTCTGCTTTTAAGGGGACATGCATCTTATAGGCTTTTTCCATTTCCTCAATGACTGCTTGCTCTACCCGTTCACGTTCTTCTATCGGAACACTGAAGTTTAACTCGTCATGTACTTGCAGTATCATTTTAGCTTTCAGTCCTTCACGTTTGAAACGTTCGTAGATACGTGCCATAGCGACCTTTATTATATCGGCTGCGCTTCCCTGGATGGGCGCATTGATGGCATTACGCTCGGCATATCCGCGTACTACTGCATTTCTCGAGTTGATATCCGGTAGGAAGCGTTTACGGTGGAATATGGTTTCTACGTAGCCCTTTTCACGTGCCACCTCGATGCTTTTATCCATATAGGCTTTTACTTGTGGATAGGTCTCGAAATAACCTTCTATGAGTTCTTTGGCCTCTTTTCGGTCTACATTCATTCTTTCTGCTAGGCCAAAGACGGAAATGCCGTATATGATCCCGAAATTAGCTGTTTTGGCTTTACGACGCATATCGGAGTTTACATCTTCAATATTGGTTTTATACACTTTGGCAGCCGTGGCGGCGTGAATGTCGTAACCGCTTTGAAAAGCATCTATCATATTCTTATCTTCGCTCAGATGTGCCATGATACGTAATTCTATTTGCGAATAGTCGGCAGAGAAGAACAGACATCCTTCATCGGGAATAAATGCCTTGCGGATCTCTTTCCCGTTTTCATCACGAATGGGGATATTCTGAAGGTTGGGATTACTGGAACTGAGGCGTCCGGTGGCCGTAACCGTTTGATTGAAAGAAGTATGTACACGTCCAGTGCGTGGGTTTATAAGTAACGGTAAGGCGTCTATATAGGTACCCAGTAATTTTTTCAGCCCACGGTGTTCCAATATCTTTTCTACTACGGGATGCTTATGCCGCAGGCTTTCGAGTACCTCTTCCGATGTGACATACTGGCCGGTTTTGGTTTTCCGGGCTTTGTCTACAATTTTTAGTTTGTCGAATAGTATCTCGCCTACCTGTTTGGGAGAAGCGATATTGAACTCTTCGCCGGCCAATTCGTAAATTTCTTTTTCGATGGCTGCCATTTGTGCCGTAAAGTGTTCTGACGATTGCTTGAGTGCCTCTGTGTCCAAAAGCACACCATTACTTTCAATGTTTACAAGTACAGGGACGAGTGGCATTTCTATTTCATAGAATAGCTTTTCAGCATCATTCTCTTTCAGTTCTTTTTCGAGTATATTTTTTAATTTTAGTGTGACATCCGCATCCTCGCAGGCATATCGGTAGATATCTTTGGGGTCGAGGTCGCGCATGTTTTTTTGATTCTTTCCTTTAGGGCCGATAAGTTCTTCGATATGGATGGTCTGGTAGTGGAGATAAATTTCGGCCAGATAGTCCATCCCATGACGAAGCTCCGGTTGGAGGACATAGTGCGCTACCATTGTGTCGAAAAGAGGGCCTTTTACTTCCACTCCATAATTTTGGAGGACGATCATATCATATTTGATATTTTGTCCGACTTTCAATGATTTTTCATTTTCGAAGACTTCCCGGAATTCATTTACTATTTTTAACGCTTCTTCCCGTTCGGCAGGTACCGGTACATAAAATCCTTGGTTTTCTGCAAAACTGAAACTCATTCCTACCAATTCTGCTTCCATTGGCTCGGTACCTGTAGTTTCCGTATCTAACGCGAGAATTTTCGTTGTAAGTAACTTTTGAATTAAATTACTTCTTTTGTCTTTATTATCAATGAGTTGGTAGTCGCATTTTAATGTTTCTAACGTGCGTAGATTCGTTTTTTTCTCTTCAACTGTCCCGTCGGCCGTAAATTCTGCGAATAAATCGCCTTGAATCGGAGTGTTTGCTTGTGCAAAAAGAGGTCCGGGAGAAGAGGAGAGAGGCTGATTGTCTTTTTTGAAGATTCTATCTATTAACGTACGAAATTCCAATTCTTCGAAAATTTTTCGTAGGGCTTCTTCGTCTGCTTGTTCGCGAACCAGTGCGTCCATGTCTAATTTGATAGGAACATCTGTTTTTATAGTTGCCAGGAATTTGGAGAAAGTAATCATTTCCCGGTTTGTCTCGACTTTTGTTTTTAGTGCACCTTTCAGTTGATCAGTGTGCTCAAGTAAATTTTCGATACTGCCGAACTCGGCAATTAGTTTCTGTGCTGTTTTTTCTCCTACACCGGGGCAACCCGGAATATTATCCGAAGCATCCCCCATCAATCCTAACATATCGATGACTTGTGCAGGAGATTGAATATCGAATTTCGCCTTGACCTGTTCCACGCCCATTACTTCGAATTCTTTATCTCCGTATTTGGGGCGGTACATGAATACATGGTCTGTTACCAATTGGCCGTAGTCCTTGTCGGGGGTCATCATATAGGTAGTAATACCTTGTTGTCCGGCTTTAGTAGCCAGTGTGCCGATTACGTCGTCCGCCTCATAGCCCGCTATTTCGAGTATAGGTATGCGGTAGGCCCGGATGATATCTTTTATGATAGGTACCGATAGGCGGATTGCTTCCGGTGTTTCCTCACGTTGTGCTTTATACTGTTCGTATGCTTCGTGTCGGAAAGTGGGGCCCGGGGGATCGAAAGCCACGCCGATATGTGTAGGGTTCTCTTTTTTCAATACATCTTCCAATGTATTTACAAAACCTAAGATTGCCGAAGTATTGAAGCCTTTGGAATTGATTCGTGGATTTTTGATAAAGGCGTAATAAGCCCGATATATAAGCGCGTAAGCATCCAAAAAGAAAAGTTTACTGTTTTGATCCATATTTATCTAATTTTTCATGGTAAAAGTACAAAAAAATACGGTATTAACCGTTTTATTATTACTTTTGTGCTCAAATAGTGTCATATATGGATAGTTTACCCCTAATAAAGTCTCCGATAACAACGGAACTGGAAGACTTTAAGAGACTATTTGATAGTTCTCTGTCCAGTTCGAACTTTCTGCTGAATAATGTGATTGCTCATATCCGGCAGAGGAATGGGAAGATGATGCGTCCTATTTTAGTGTTATTGGTTGCACGTTTGTATGGTGCTATTCGGCCTGCCACTCTTCATGCGGCTGTTGCGCTGGAACTTCTTCATACGGCCAGCCTTGTTCATGACGATGTGGTGGATGAAAGTACCGAGCGTCGCGGGCAGCTTTCTGTCAATGCCATCTATAATAATAAAGTAGCGGTGTTGGTGGGTGATTTCCTACTGGCTACCAGTCTTGTGCATGCCGGAAAAACGATGAGTCACGAGATATTGGAGGTTGTTTCTTGTCTGGGCCAAGATTTGGCTGATGGCGAATTGCTGCAGCTTTCCAATGTAAGCAATCCGCAATTCTCTGAAGAAATCTATTTCGATGTGATTCGTAAGAAGACAGCAGCGCTTTTTGCTGCTTGTACTAAATCAGCGGCATTATCTGTGCATGCTGATGATGAAAAGGCGGAGATTGCCCGTTTGTTTGGCGAATATATTGGGATTTGTTTTCAGATAAAAGATGATATTTTTGATTATTTTGAGAATAAAGCGCTTGGTAAGCCGACGGGTAATGACATGTTGGAAGGGAAATTGACTTTGCCTGCCATTTATGCTTTAAATTCTACTGCCGATGCGTGGGCACAGGAAGTAGCTGTCAGAATAAAGGAGGGTACTGCTACATCCGGTGAAATCGCCCGTTTGATAGAGTTCTCCAAAGAGAATGGCGGCATCGAATATGCCGTAGAGAAGATGAGGGTTTACAAAGAAAAAGCCCTTGATTTACTCCACACTATCACATCTGGTTCCGATGTTTGTGAAGCGCTTGAAGCTTATCTCGATTATGTGGTTGATAGGGAGAAATAATTTTTTTTCCATGGACTGTTTTCATCTTGTGTGGCCAGGAGAAAGCATCTGATTGTTCTGTCGGCTTCTTCTTTTTTGTCAGTTATCATGGCTTGTCCGATTAAATAGCTCTTTCCTATTTCATCCCAGTTCCGGAATGTCTGCCGGCATTGTTCTCCAGCATATTTAATATATTCCCAAGCGGTTTTTTCGTCGATATATCCGGTTTCGCAAGCGATTCGTGCCCAATTGACCAGTTCTCCCATATCCCATGCCAGAATCCCCCGTTTAAGGTCTTCTTTTTCGATGGATACGATGTTTTTCTTATCCACATATTCCAAGAAACGATATAAGTTTTTAGCGCGGTGTATAAACAATTCTATGCCGAAAAAACGTTCGCGAAGGATTCTTTCTGCTTCTTCTCCGTCGTTGGCTGTGAGCAGATAAGGTATAAGGATGGAGTAGGAGGTTCGTTCGCCTTCGTTGCGAAGGAGGGACAGCATTTCGATGATAGCGGCTTCCTGTTTCAGTTGTGGCGTTTCTGCCAGCAGGCGACGGAGTTTTCCATGTTCTATGCCTGTTTCCAAACTATCGACAAAAAGGCCCGTTTTCATACTGGATATTAGCCCGATAAGCAAATTCTGTGTACTGTTGGCGGCTGAGATGTCGTTTCTTTTGTTCGGGTTGAAACGTACTGAAATACTGTTTTGTTCCATACTCTTGTCTTTTTTAATCTTTTGTTAACCGAAAAGCGTGAGAACTGTTGCTCTGTATCTTTCCTGGGGCTTCGGCAAGCCGTTATGATGATACAAGCAACAGTCTCACGCTCCATTCGATATATAACAAGAGTATATACGTGAAGGTGCGTGAGACCCGTTTGCTTATTACCTTTCATAACATGAATTTTGCCGAATTCCAGGAAAAAGATAATAAATGAAACGTTCTCTAATACAATGAATTAGCCTATTCTCTGTGGGCTAATATCTGCGCAAAGATAGAAAAATCTTCTGACTTCTCTGTAGCTAACTTTAGTTTTTCTTAAATAAAAATACCGTGTCACCCCACATGAATAAAGAGGACGACACGGCATGACATATTTGATTGCTAATGTAGCCTTTAGAAAAATTTCAGCTCTTCACCTTTAATTTCAGATAAAAGAAGATTAGCCAAACGGCTGGTTCCTAAGCGAAACAGCTCGTTGCTGAGCCATTCTTTACCCAATACTTCTTTTACGATGGTATAATAAATCAATGCATCGTTTACGGTATTGATGCCGCCTGCAGGTTTGAAACCGACTTTGTTTCCTGTCTGTTCGTAGTACTCTTTGATAGCTTGGCACATTACATAAGCTGCTTCCGGGGTTGCTGCCGGTTGCTGTTTTCCGGTGGATGTTTTGATGAAATCGGCTCCGGAATACATCGATAGAATAGACGCTTTTTTGATGTTGGATGCGCTTCCCAGTGCTCCGGTTTCCAAGATCACTTTCAGGTGATGCTCACCACATACAGCTTTTAATTCTTCTATTTCATCACACATTCCTTCGTAATCCCCACTCAGGAACTTGCCTACCGGGATAACGATATCTATCTCATCGGCTCCGGTATGGAGAGCCATGGCTGTTTCGGCTACCTTTACTTCGGTAAAGGTTTGCGAGGAGGGGAAACCGCCCGATACACAGGCTATGTTTACATGATCTGCTTCCAAGGTGTCGTTGACTACTTCTGCCATATTAGGATATACACAGATTGCGGCTACATTGTCCAGATCGGGGTACTTGTCAACAAATTCATTTACTTTTCCGGTGAATTTCATTACACTTTCATCTGAATCAGTACACTTTAAAGTGGTTAGGTCAATGCAATGGAACAGGAATTTCTTTACGTCCGGTGTATTGTTTTCTGCTACATGTTTTTCGATGAGTAGGGCAGTTTTCGCTTTTACATCCTCATCGTGCAAACGGATGTTATACTTGGCAAGTGCTTCTTCGTACTTGCTGTGCTCAGGTCCATGATCGTGGTCATGACGATGTTCATGTCCACCTTCGAATTCGTGATTATGTTCCATAATTCTTTATAATTTGGGATTGTTTTTATGTCTGTCTTTATCTCTATTTGTTTTCTTCTCCAAGTTTTGACGGAAGGCTTCGGTCAGGTTTACTCCGGTCTGGTTGGCCAGACAGATAAGGACCCACAGTACATCTGCCATTTCATCGGCAAGGTTGTCTTTCTCTCCTTGCTTGAAAGACTGATCTCCGTATTTGCGTGCCATCACACGTGCCAGTTCGCCTACTTCCTCGGTCAGAACGGCCATATTGGTCAGTTCGCTGAAGTAACGTACACCATACGTTTTAATCCAGCGGTCCACTTCTTTTTGTGCTTCTTCCAGTGTCATTATTCCTTGTTTTTGGTGTCCATACATATAGTAACAGGACCGTTGTTCAGAAGTTCAACTTTCATGTCTGCTCCGAATTCTCCGGTTCCTACTTCTTTGCCCAGACCGATGCTCAGTTCTTGGCAGAAATAATTGTAGAGGGGGATGGCTACATCGTGCTTTGCAGCACGGATATAGGAGGGACGGTTGCCTTTTTTTGTAGATGCGTGTAGTGTGAATTGGCTGATCACCAATATGTTGCCTCCTACCTCTAGGATAGATTTATTCATGACTCCATTTTCATCGTCAAAGACTCTCAGTCCTATTATTTTTTTGCATAACCAGTCGGCATCTTCTTGTGTATCAGCTTCTTCAATGCCAACCAATATCATGAATCCTTCTTTTATCGCCGATTTGCATACGCCTTCTATGGTAACAGAGGCGTGGCTTACTCGTTGAATAACTACTCTCATATTTATATTCTTTAATTTCTTGTTAGAAAAATTCTAGTTGTTTATCGGTAATGTCTCCGCTTCTACAATGGACAATATGTTGCCGGCTTCTTGCCTGGACTGATACGAGGCAGAGCATGTCCCTGTAGTAGATGTATGCAAAGGTAGGAAATCCCTTTTATTCTGTGAGATTTTCTTTGATATTTTTAGCGGCTGCTTCACCTACCACGGCTGCAATCTCTTCCAGTGAGGCTTGCCTGATGCGGCTGACGCTTTTGAATGTTTTCAGCAGGGCGGTCTTTCTTTTTTCGCCTATTCCCTTGATATTGTCCAAAGCGGACGCCACCTGACTCTTGCTTCGTTTGTCCCGGTGGAAGGTGATGGCGAAGCGGTGTACCTCGTTCTGTATGTTTTCCAACAGATGGAACAAGGGAGTGCTTTGCTTCACACCGATGGTCAGCGGAGGGAATCCGTATAACAATTCCGAGGTACGGTGCTTGCGGTCTTTGGCCAGTCCGGCTATGGGGATATCCAGATGAAGTTCGTCCTCTATCACTTCTCTCACCACTTCCATTTGCCCCTTTCCACCGTCGGTAATGATGAGGTCGGGCAGGGGGGAACCTTCCTCTATGGCACGGCTATACCGGCGGCGTACCACCTCTTTCATCGAGGCGTAATCGTCGGGTCCGGTCACAGTCTTGATGATGTATTTCCGGTACTCCTTCTTGCTTGGTTTCGCCTTTTTGAAAACGACGCAGGCGGCCACCGCGTCCGAGCCTTGAATATTGGAATTATCGAAACATTCGATGTGGTTCGGTAGTTTTTTCATGTGCAGCTGCTCCTGGATTTCTTTCATCAGACGGACGCTTCTTTGTTCAGGATTCAACTTTTCCGCCTGTTTCAAGCGGTCCACTTTATACTGTTTCACGTTCATTACGGAAAGATCCAGCAAATGCTTCTTTTCTCCTCGTTGGGGAACGGTAAAGGATACATTGTTCATCTCCATATCCAGTTCAAAAGGTACGATGATTTCGCGGGAAGTGCTCTTATATCGTTCACGCATCTCAATAATGCCCAATTGTAGAAGTTCTTCTTTCGTTTCGTTCAGACGTTTC
>ERZ860388.1144-NODE-1144-length-18465-cov-2.809180_pt1 | contig 18465 bp, 21 predicted proteins | sample MGYA00509978_ERZ860388 | MGnify/ENA primary metagenome ERZ860388 (study PRJEB30046, sample SAMN00715225) | human gut metagenome | study: EMG produced TPA metagenomics assembly of the A metagenome-wide association study of gut microbiota in type 2...
GCTACCGGAAGCCTTTATCCGCTTTTTGCCCCCGTCATCGGATGTCTCGGTACGTTCATCACCGGCAGTGATACCTCATCGAATATCCTTTTCGGAAAGCTGCAAGCCAGCGTCGCCGGACACATCAACGTGAGTCCGGACTGGTTGTCGGCCGCCAATACGGTCGGTGCGACAGGGGGTAAAATCATATCTCCCCAAAGCATCGCTATCGCTACCTCGGCAAGTAACCAGCAGGGAAAAGAGGGAGAAATCCTAAAAGCAGCCATCCCCTATGCACTGGCCTATGTAGTGATAACAGGAGTTATCGTCTTTATTTTCAGCTAAAGACGTAATATTTAAATTTAAAGTTCTATATTTGGCAACAAAATAAAAAACATTTTTTGAAAACAAATCTTTCATCTTCCAATATATTGGTGTGCTAAATAGCCTGTAGTTCTCACTACTCATCTGGCTATCCCCCCTTTGTAAAATCCGGCATATTCTATCCGGACAGGAATCCTATTCTTATTTTTTTAACGGAGACAGGTCATGAGATCGTCTCCTATTTACTCAACATTTTATCAACTGAAATCATATGATAGAAACAAAACGTTTAAAAATCATACCACTCGATTCGGAGCAGTTCGCCCTGCTTCTGAATGGAGTGCACTTTATGGAAGACGCCTTAAGGCTGACTCCTTCCAACGAAACACTTGATCCGCATACCCGTCAGGCTATGACCGGTCAATATCAGCTTGCCGACAAGCATCCCGAAAACTTTCTCCTGTTGACCAACTGGCAGATTATCTTGAAATCAGAAAACAAAGCCATCGGCTCTGCCTGTTTCAAAAACCTCCCCGATGCGGAAGGCAGCGTCGAAGTCGGTTACGGGATATATGCTTCCTACCGGAACCACGGTTATATGACCGAAGCTCTGAAAGCCTTATGTAAGTGGGCTTTCGACATTGCAGGGGTACAATCCGTCATAGCGGAAACCGAAAAAGACAATATCGCTTCCCAATATGTATTGCAGAAAAGCAAGATGAAGCAGTTTAAAGAATCAGCAGACAGTATCTGGTGGAAATTAAATAAAAAAACAATGGAAAAGAAAGAAATTATAGTTATCAGACGAGAAACCAAGCAAGACCGGCACGAGTTATACCACTTAATACAAACCGCCTTCCAGACTGCCAAAGTAGCCGACGGTGATGAACAGGACTTCACCGTAAATCTGTGGAACAGTGAAAACTACATCCCCGAATTAGGATTAGTAGCCGAACTGAATGGAAAATTAATCGGCCATATTCTGCTCACCCGGATGTACGTGATACAGGAAGACGGGAGCAAATTCGAATCTTTATTAGTGGCCCCCCTCTCCGTGTTATTGGAATATAGAGACCACGGTGTGGGTTCCGCATTAATGAAAGAAGGTCTCAGACGAGGACACGAGTTGGGATACAAAGCAGTATTCCTTTGTGGCGATCCTGAGTATTATCACCGCTTCGGATTCAAATCAATCCGTGAATTCGGACTTACCAACCCGGAAATTCCGGAACCTTATGCGATGGGATACGAATTGGTTCCCGGAGCACTGGATCAAGTTACGGGAGTGGCAAAACTGACATAGTTCGTAAAAGGAGAGCTATAAAACGTAAAGCGGCATGTCTATTTTCCGAAGACATGCCGCTTTACGTTTTTATTATCGAAAGTATATTATTAATTATTATCAAAAAATATTAGACAATATCTGTTGCTTAATATTTTCCCACGTTATATCAGTTAACATATACGGCATTATGTCCTCTTCAGCATCATCAAAATATGCTAAACTTTTCATTGCCATAAAAATAGACCCATCCGGATACTTTTGAGAGTAAAAATCCAATATATCATTCATAGAGAAATACCGCAATAAGAAAGCAATATCAACAAAATCCTTTTTAGTCCCCCTCCCAATAATAGCTGTAACTTTCATTGCTGCTATATCTTTTAAACTCGCCATCCGAATTCCTTGTTTTACTACTACATCATCAACCCATGAATATTGATAATCTACAATATCAATCTTAACATTGTTCAACAAATAAATATGAATACGAGGAGATTCTTTCAATACTGTCAAAGCACCTATTTGTTCCAATGCTATTACAAGTTCATCCTTTTCCACCTCTATTTTACCAAAAAAATCTAAATCTATAGATTTCCGATGTCCTATTTGCAAAGCTAAAGCAGTGCCTCCCACCAAGCGAGTTTTACATAATGCGGGGATACTCTGTAACTTCCTTAGAAGTTCCAGTGTTGTGGTATCGAGTGTTGATAAGTGTAACATCTGAATTCTTCTTTAGGAGTATTCGAAATGGAAGCAATATAAGCTAAAGCACGGGGTTCCAAATCTCTCATCTTTTTTACTTCTTCTACGATTCGAGGTAAACCATAATAAATACGTAATACCATCCAATCATTCCAGACACCATATTCCAACACTCTTTTTATTATATATTTAGAATGCCTGTCAATATCAATATCTTCTTTGTGTACATCCCAAAAAAGATGATTAGAAAACGTATTTATACATTCGTTTGCTGTCATAAAAATCTTCTTTGATAACAAAAGTAACACATTTATCCAAATATACAAAATCAAACCAGATTCTTTTCTACAACACAAACCAACTTATACGCGATTTACCATTAATCAAAAAATATTTGGCTTTAAATCCGTAGCAAACAACTGCGTAATACAACTGAGGAAATGATTACCTCGATGTTTATAACACGACAAAACGACTGTACTGAGATGATACTAAACTTGTTTCAGTTTCAGATTTGAGTGCTAATGCTTTTTCCCTCAAAATGTTTCTTCATATGGAACTATTTCTTTATCTTTGTATCAAAATAAAGTAATGGAAACCAAGGCTAAATTTAATGTGATATTATCATCTGAAGCGAGTGATTTCCTTGAGGGACTAAATTCTAAAATTCGGGAGAAGATCATTTATAACATCCGTAAATCTACATATACTATAGACCCCGAGCTCTTTAAAAAGCTGGATGATACAGATATATGGGAATTTAGAACAAGATATAATAATGCTCAATACCGCTTGTTAGCTTTTTGGGATAAGACGAGTAATATAGATACTTTAGTGATTGCAACACACGGATTTATCAAAAAAACTCAAAAGACTCCATCAAAAGAAATAACAAAAGCCCAAGAAATAAGAAAAGAATATTTCAACTCTAAAAAATAGTGATATGAAAGATAACAAATTTTATACCCTCGGAGAAATTGAGGACAAATATATAGGGAAAAAAGGTACTCCTAAGCGAGACAAATATGAAGTTGATTTGCAAACTGATGTGCATTCTCACTTCATTGGTGAAGCGATCAAACAGGCCAGGCTATCAAAGAATATGACACAAGAAGAACTTGGTAGTTTAATCGGTGTACAAAGAGCACAAATTTCTCGTATAGAGAGTGGAAAGAATCTAACATTTTCTACCATAGCAAGAATTTTTAAAGCAATGGGAATAAGTGCCAAATTAGAAATTGGGAATTTAGGGAAAGTTGCTTTGTGGTAACTTAGAATATAAAAAGATAAGCGGATAAAAGGTTTATATATTTCTCAGCCTATTTATTCATGAGATGTAGTCGAAAATACTTTTTCATAAACAACACGTATAGCGTACCCAATATAAGTACGGTAGCCAACAAATACCAATAACCATACGAATAAAAATAGAAGTATCCGACTATCACCAATGCCTGTACCAGCATGTATACGGATGAAACCACCACATGAGGGATCTTCAGTTCATTCGCCATAATCTGATACAGATGTTTCCGGTGTGGCAAACCGATATTCTCATGAAGCATCAGGCGGTGAATTATCGTCAGTACACTATCCACACCGTATACGGCCAACAGGATAATCCAACTGAAATCCTCCGTCCGGATAACTAACTTGCCGATAAAGAACAGCAGAACGAATGCAATGCAGACAGAACCGACATCACCGGCAAAACACTTGGCACGTTTCCGGAAATTGAAGAAGTTGAAAACAACGACACTGCAAAGCACCGTCAGAATAAAATCCTGTTCTACAAAAGGAACGACCGCCTCATTGATATAAGCAAGGGCTACGAGAACAACCAATGAATATCCGCCGGTGATACCATTGATGCCATCCATGAAATTGTAGGCATTGATGATGCCCGTACAAACGATCAATGCCACAAAAAGCGTCCACCAGGGGAGTGAAAACAACCCCCATTGATAAAACATCAAAGCCATGGCGGAGAAATGAAATACCAGTCGGAGGATCTGTGAAGTGGAACGGATGTCATCTACAAAGCTGATAAAGGTGATCAATGTCAAGGCAAGCATGAACCAGGGGTATTCAAAATGACTCGTCAGAAAATAAGCCAATACACCAAAATAAAAGATGATCCCTCCACCACGCAAAGTAATGCGGGTGTGAGAACTACGTTCATTCGGCTTGTCGATGATATTACATTTATCAGCGATGCGGAAATAAAAAAGTTCTGCAAGGAAGAGCAGAACTAAGATGATTAGATAATACACAGTCTTATATATTTAAAAAGTATCTTCGATCATGGAAATAATAAAGGAACCAATCGTCTGATTGTAAACGGATAATCTTGACCCGATCACAAATCACCCAAACGATTGTATGGTCTTTATCAAGCCCTCTTTGGCAGTCACCGGCATTTTTTCAATGCCCAATGCGTTCTTTATTTTGGCATTACTAACCACATAATTCTCCGTCAGCTTCCGAAGACGCTCCTTGTTTAAAGGCAGATGCAGTAGGCTTCCAAGCCCGGCGCAAGCTTCCATCAAACTTTTATTTATTTTCCAGATATGCGGTTGCTTGCCCATAACCTCACAAATGGTAGCAATCAATTCATTCGTAGACATCGCTTCATCGTCTCCCATGTGATAGATACCGCCCGGAACAGCTTTCGTCAGCAATCCTTCTATCACATAACAAAGGTTATCGATCGAAGTAAACGAACGGCGGTTCTCAAAACTGCCCAATGGCCAGGGAATACCTTTCTTCACCACATTATAAAGCAGATTCAGATTTCCCTTATTCCCAGGCCCATGAATCATGCAGGGACGGAAAATATACACTTGCCTATCCAACCCCAAACTACCAGACTGACCAACACCGCAGCTAACTTCTCCTTCTCCCTTCTCAATTTTCCCTTTTCCCTTTAATATGTATTCCTCCGCCTTAATTTTACTCTCACCGTAAGGACCTACCGGAGCAGGAACGACATCCTCCGTCAGTATATCCCCCACCACACTGTCGGCAGCAGCTTTCACAGAACTGAAGAAAATAAATTTCTTGGAAGAGGACTCTAAGAAGAAATCGAATATCTTCCGAGTCAGACCGGTATTGATATCAAAATAGGCTTGAGCCACCGATTCGTTCTTGGTATCGTGAGCTTTACCGGCAAGATGGATGATGGCGTCAAATTGAGGCAAGTGGTGCAATGGGAAAGATGTTGGATCAATATCTTTCCAAGAAAAAGTTTTCACCACACCGTCTTTCACCGGTGTAACAATATCCAAACCGTAAAGGGTGTGCCTGCCTTTCAAAGACGAAACCAAGTTAGTGCCTACAAAGCCATGAATGCCGGTAATCAAAATATTCATTGCGCGATATATTATTTTCCGATACAGTAATATGAAAAACCTATTTTCTGAAGTTCCTTCTTGTCATAGATATTACGCCCGTCAAAAACAACCGGTTTCTTCATCGTCTTTTTTAGCACTCCCCAACTCGGCATACGAAATTCTTTCCATTCAGTTACCAAAAGTAAAGCATCCGCATTGAGTGCAGCATCATACATATCGGTGGCGTAATTCACCTTATTACCTATTTTGCGTTGGCATTCCTGCATAGCAACCGGATCGTAGACCGTCACAATTCCACCAGCCGCTACAATATTATCTATCAAGACCAAAGCCGGTGCCTCACGCATATCATCCGTTTCGGGCTTAAAGGCCAATCCCCACAGAGTAATTTTTTTTCCGGCCAGTTTCCCATCATAATGCTTTGTAAGTTTTTCAAAAAGTATATTTTTCTGAACTTCATTGACTTCCTCTACAGCTTTCAACACCCGCATCGTATATCCATTTTTATCAGCCGTCTTTATCAATGCCTTTACATCTTTTGGAAAACACGATCCTCCGTAACCACACCCCGGGTACAAAAACTTACTACCAATACGGCTGTCTGCACCGATGCCTTTACGAACCATATTCACATCCGCTCCTACCAACTCACACAAGTTTGCAATATCATTCATAAAACTGATACGGGTAGCCAACATTGAATTCGCAGCATACTTTATCATCTCCGCACTGGGTACGTCTGTAAAAATCAAACGATAATTATTCATCATAAACGGCTTATACAGTCGTTCCATAATACTCTTAGCCTCCTCGGATTCTACTCCTACCACAACGCGGTCAGGTTTCATAAAATCATCAATGGCATTTCCTTCTTTCAAAAACTCCGGATTAGAAGCTACATCAAAATCAATGGTAACATTGCGTTTGTCCAGTTCTTCCTGAATAGCGGCTTTTACCTTTTGGGCCGTACCGACAGGAACCGTACTCTTCGTAACCACAAGGACATATTTTTTCATATTTTGTCCAATGGTACGAGCTACTTCAAGTACATAACGCAAATCAGCACTACCATCTTCATCGGGAGGTGTACCTACCGCACTAAATACAACTTCAACCTCATCCAGGCAGGAAGCCAACGAGGTAGTAAACTTCAAACGCCCGGCATTATAGTTACGATGAACCATATCTTCCAGTCCCGGCTCATAAATTGGAATAATTCCTTTTTTCAGATTCTCGATCTTAGATTCCATCACATCTACACAAGTGACATCCACTCCCATCTCCGAGAAACAGGTTCCTGTTACCAAACCCACATAACCAGTTCCAACAATTGCTATTTTCATATTTCTTCGATTTGAAATTTTAGTATTTACAAATGATAAAAAGAACGATACCAATCTACCGTTTCCTTTACTCCCTCTTCAATCTCTTTATCGGGCTTAAAACCCAACTCTTTCTGTAATGCAGTGGTATCCGCATTCGTCTGATATACATCCCCGGGCTGCATCGGCAGATATATCTTTTCCGCAGCATATCCGATTGCCTTTTCTATGGCCTGAATAAAATCCATCAGCTTTACAGGATGAGAATTTCCAATATTATAAATCTTATAAGGAGCTTTGGATGTACTCGGATCCGGCTCTTCCGGATTCCATAAAGAATTGGATTGCGGAATTGAATCAACCACCCGTAATACTCCCTCCACAATATCATCTATGTATGTAAAATCACGAAGCATATCCCCATTATTAAACACCTTAATCGGACGCTTGTGTAAAATAGCATCCGTAAACAAAAAAGGAGACATATCCGGCCTCCCCCAAGGGCCGTATACAGTGAAAAAGCGAAGTCCGGTAGATGGAATGTTATACAGATGGCTGTATGCATGTGTCATCAGTTCATTCGATTTCTTAGTTGCGGCATATAAACTTACCGGATGAGCAATACTATCTTTTTCAGAGAAAGGCACTTTGCCATTCAGCCCATAAACACTGCTGGAACTTGCGTATACCAGATGCTTTATTTTATAATGCCGGCATCCCTCGAGTACATTAAGAAAACCGTCTACATTACTTTCCACATAAGCATACGGGTTTTCGATTGAATAACGTACACCTGCCTGTGCCGCCAAATTTATTACAACATCAAACTTCCCATTGGCAAAGAGCATTTGCATGGCCTGTTTATCTTCCAGATTCATCCTCACAAAACTAAAAAGAGGATAAGTGCCGCTCGAAACAAACTTATACCATTCAATATCCTCTCGGGAAACACCCAACGTGACAAGACGTCCGTATTTTAAATTTATGTCATAATAAGAATTGATATTGTCCAATCCCGTTACTTCGTCACCACGTAACAAAAGGCGCTTACAAACGTAAGAACCGATAAAACCGGCAGCACCGGTAACTAATACTTTCATAAATTTCCGGTCATTAAAATCTCATAAATCTCCAAATGTTTTGCGATAACATTTTCTATCGAAAAATCTTTTTCTGCCAAACATCTCGAGTTCTTACCCATTTTTTGTCTCAATGCCTTATCTTCAATCAAAATTTCCAACCGGGCCGCCAAGGTTTCACTATCTTGCACCGGAATCAAATACCCATTGTATCCCTCTATCACAGTCTCCCTACAACCTATGGAATCCGTTGTTATAATAGGTCTTCCCACGGCAGTCGCCTCTATTAATGATTTTGGCAATCCTTCTTTATAATAAGACGGAAAAGCTACTATATGGCAGTCTTTTAACAAGCTCAATACATCCGTCCGATATCCCAACCATTGGATATACTCTCCATCACATACTCTTTTTAAATCTTCCTCTTTTATCGCTTTCGGATTGTCATCCAACCCTCCACAAAGCAGAAATTGAACCTTATCCCGATATTTCTCTTTCAGCTTTATAGCAGCATCCGTAAGAATAAAAATTCCTTTCTCCATAATCATACGTGCCGTCAATAGAACTCTTATCTTGCCGCTTTCCGGTTCCGGAGTATAACAGAATTGCTGTAAATTCACACCAGATCCTTTAATCATATACGCTTGTTCCTCTCTTATTATGTGGTGTTTCCGAAATAGAAATTTATCTTCACCATTTTGGAAAATAACAGCGAGATTACTGCGATGATGAGAAAATCGAAGGACTTTCGGAAGTATTTTCGAAATCACAGACCGATTCTCTTCCGAGAAGAAAATCCCTAAGCCACTTACAGCATTCACCACCCCACGAACACGAGATAGTTTTGCAGCCAATGTTCCCCAAAGTATTGTTTTAAGCCCCACATGGTGCACGATATCCGGCTTTTCATGACGATATAAATTATAAAGGAACCAGCAAGTGCACAGTTCCTCTCTAATATTCTGCCCCGAGCGATTCATCGGCAAGTCGATCACCTGTAATCCAAGAGCTTCAATATCTTTTTTCTTTCCGGTATCTTTGGTTACAATAGTGACGTTATAACCAGCTTTTTGAGCTTCTAATGCAATATCTTTACGATGTGAAAGGAAGAACCAATCAACATTGACAACAACAAATAGTTTCGACATGATTTATTTCTTGAAAAAAGACGATATATCAAACTGATTACCCAAAATATGGTCAAAATTATCGGGTACAAAATGACAATAGCCACTTGAAGGATAAAATGTTAACTCACCAAAGATTATTTTACCACCAATATCATAAAGATCCACTCGAACATGTGGAAAATCTTCTGACAGTTTTCTTACTATAGAAAGCATTTCTTCATAATTATCCGGTTTCTCGTCAACCATATCTGTTAATGGATAATCATTAAAAACTATATTCAGTTTATTCCAATTAAGATCGTATATATTTCTCTTATGACCTATAAATCTATCAGAATCTACACAAATCATATATGGTTTTCCCGAAAAACAGAAAAATTTATAATCTTGAATTCCCGCCTCCGGCTTTTCTGGATCTTCTAACAATTTTTCAACTATAATCCGTGATTTCTTCATTCTTGTATAAGCCCATTCCCTACCAGGATCAATATCTTTTTTGTTCAACCAAGAATTAACATCTAAAATAGTTTTTGGAATATCTAATTCTGCTTTTTGGTGACACATCAATATATTTTGCCCCCCTCCTCCATCTGTTGTTTTTATCACAAACCGATCAGGTAAATCTTTAAAATTTATATCTTCAGCAACGTCATACACCCCATATAGTATATTCAAAATATGCGATAAGCCTTTTTTACTCACATATGAACGAACTTCATATTTATCTACACATATAGGCAAATCCGGATTACGATAATACATCTTATAAAGCTGAATTTTCTCCGTATATCTTATCGGATTTTTCAAATTCAATTTACGTCCTGTTTTTATTCGGTATTGCCAACTCAGCATTGTTGAATCAGAAACAAAAGAAAGAGCCTTCAAGATAGAAAAGCGAAGCTGCTGATTTTTAAATATTTTTTTATAATCCATACCAATCTTTCAACCACACAGATAATGTATCAGTTACAAATATCCACTATAACACTATTAAATATACTCATCGATATTTATCTCTAAACTGGAGATATCGAACGAATCAATCTTTTTTCCAAAATATCTGGACAATACCGAGCAAGAATCCCCAAATAGTTTTCTTTTATCTTTATCTTTTTTCAATGAAAAATATAAATCCTTTATATGGTAAACAACAGAGTTTCCATCACTATCTACAATAACCTTAGTTAGGTAAACAGTTTTCTTTACTATTTCTTTTTTCAACTCATCCATATAAATATTCAGAACGACTGAATATTCTGCAAAAACACCTCTTTTATAATATCCCCAATTGGGAGTAAAACAAAAATTACCTAAAGAATAAGTTACATATACATCATCTATATATTCACTGTTTAAAACACAATGCGGATGGCTGCCCACTATAAGGTCACATCCATATTCTTTTAATTTATATACTAAATCATGCGTATATTTTCCTATATGAGAATTGTATTGTCCCCCTGCATGCATACACATTATAACAATGTCAGAATTTTGTTTAGCTCTCTGAATTTTATTCTTCAAACGTTGCAGATATAGCAAATCTTCCTCTCTTTCAGACAATACACAATCTTCTATAACTGATGATTTTATAGCTTCACTGAGGAACCGTGGCAGACTCTTTTTTATATATTTTTTTATACGATAACCAGCCGTTTTATCATTGACTCCACAATATTGATCTTGCTTCCTAAATAAATCGACAAGATATTTAGATTCTCCATGTAACTCGTTATTCCGCCATTTAGAATTAGTACCATAAGTATATGCCAATATAGCAACTTTCACGCCATGAATCTCTTTTACAAATGGATTTTCAGAAAGTTCCTCTGTCAAATATGCTCCACTATATTCCAATCCTATACTATCCAGATTCAATATCGTTTTTTTCAGACCTATAACACCACGATCCAAACAATGATTATTTGCTATAGAAACAAAATCAAACCCTGCTTTTTTTATAGATTGAGCAAATGCCAAAGGAGTATTAAAAACAGTTGGTTCCTTTGTATATTCCAATTCTTCTCCAGCAATAGGGGTTTCCAGATTCCCTACTACATAATCAGAATCTTTCAATACATAAGCTACTTTTTCAAAAATCCTATCGTAATTATATATACCGGTTTTCTTATCTAAAGAAGCATTATTTTGCGGAAGAAGAGCCATCAAATCTCCCGTAAATGAAATTTTCAAACTCATAAAATACTACGCATTAAAATGTAACGAAAATCCTTGAAGCTTCTTTTTTATGTTTCACACAATATTCAATAACTTCATCCGTGTATGATCCAAAAGCACTACCTGTTGTAAATTGAAATAACCAAAGTGAAAAAACAGATACATTATATTCTATCAAACGAGGCATTCCAGAACTATCTATCATAATATCCAATGCAATACACCGGCAATGAGGAATACATTTACCAACCTCCATCGCCAATTGCCTAACCTTATCAAATTCAGGAATGATAAAAGTATTCTTCTGAAAATCAATATCATTAAACACATGGCTTGTCTCCCCATACTGATTACATACTCTATTGTGAACAAGGCCATCTGCCCCAACTCCTACAAAACATCCACCCGCATGTGCATTATCTACCAGTGAACCCGATTTTCCAATACGCATAATAATATTAGGTATGATGATCTCATTATTTTTTACAGACCTGTAAAGTTGAACACGAAGAGTATTTACAGATGTATTGCAAAACTGAGCCATAAATGAAGACTGTTCCAAGCATTCCTGTATTAAAAAGTTTTTTCCAAAAGTTTCTTCAAGAAAAGCTATTGATAATTTTTCCTTTTCATTTCCTACCAGAAAAAATCCCCCTGTATTCTTGGCAAAAAATAATATATTCCTACCAGAGCTGGAATCCACCGAGGGTTTTACAATAAGTTTGTCAAAGGCATCTGATATAATATCAATATTTATTTCACTTTCATCCAATTCATTATAATTCTCATCATAATATATACCATTTATATTTCTCAATAAAGTCCGTGGAGTTACTTGATTAGTAAAGTGATTAAAAAGAAATTTTTCAAACATACATTTATCTGCATAAAGACTCCTGTAACGTATAGGATTCAATATCGGTTCTATTATATTATGACAAATATCATCCGGAACGATATTAATATCCTCACCAACGTATTTTGAAAAAGTTCTGTAAAATTTTCTATTTACATATTTAGAAAGAACAGACCATTTTTTCACCCATGCCTCTTCTGTCTCAAGTTTTTTATTACTTATATGAGAAATACTCATTATTTTATTTATCTCTCTACTTGCAATAACCTTAGATACACCTAAAGATAAAACAGAGTCATAATATCTATTTATTTTGTATAAGATCTTTTTCCCGTTCGACATTTTTTCTTATTAAAATTACTGTTCAATTCCTCTTCTCAACATATAGTTCTAACATCAATCATATACAATATGACAGACACCTATCAATCACTTATTATATCGTAACTTCTTCAATTTATCTCCACTAAAAGCGAAAAGTATTTTTTTTCCTATTCCAAAAGAAACCGATTCAATCATTTTCCATAAAGTGAAAATAATATTCGCTCCATTTCCTCTATACAAGTTTCTTACTTCCGGTAATTTTTTTATAAAAGAAGTATCTGTCACTCCACCTAATCTGAAAACTGCAAGATTTGCATCAATATATTTGAATTTTACTTTATTTCGATAGAATCGAATTAGCAAATCAGCATCCATCATATATTTAAAATCGGTTCGAAAAGCTCCAAATTTATCATATGTGCTTTTTAATATAAAGGTACTTTGATGGCAAATTTTCCTTCTTTTAAAAGAATAAACAGAAAATGACATTGAAGGTATTGCTACTAACTTTGAACCTGTTTTATCATTCCAAATAACTGTATTACCTCTATATACACCTACATTAGAATCATAATTCTCAGCCACTTTTTGTAAAGCGTCCGGCAATAACAGATCATCAGAATTTATGATACCCACAATCTCACCAGTAGCATATCTGATTCCTTTATTGAAAGCATCACTAATCCCCCTATCCGGTTCTGAAATAACAAAATCAATTTTATCTTTATAACGCTTAACTATCTCTAAAGTACCATCCGATGATCCGCCATCAATAATAAGATATTCTAAATTCGGATAATTTTGTGACAATACACTTTCTATCGTTTCCTCTAAAGTTTTTTCACTATTAAACGTGATAGTTATAATAGATATTTTAGGCAATTTCATCTTCAACGAATAAAAAAATATTTAACTTTATAATATATAAAAGCAGCCATACTCATTTGTCCGACAGTATTTACCATCTGAAAACGATGTATATTATTCTTAATAGTATTTCCTAATAGAAAAAACTTTCTCACAAAAAAGGAAGTACCTCTTTCTCTGGCTCCTACAACATTGGAGCCATGCTGTCTATACAGCATAGTTGGGGTTTCAACATAGTCTATGATCCCATTATTATAAGCAACAATTAATGAAACCAATACATCATGCAGTACCAAAGATTGTACAAAATATTTCTGAATGACGATATCTCTGGCTGCATTATTCAACAACATAGTACAACCATTAACGCTATTGCATATAGCCAAATATTTAAATGTGTTCAATATATCCGGTCTCAACTTCGAGTATTTCCAAAATGAATCTGAAATTAGCTCAAGATCTTTATTTACTACCCACATGTCTGTATGAATAATAATCGGTTTATCCAAATGGGTAGATTCACACTGTTCCATTTTCAATAATGAAAGTTCCAATTTATTTGGCAACCACACATCATCCTGATCACAGAAAGCATAATAATCCGATTGAGGAACCTTGAATAATAAATCCACAAAACTCCTACCGGCACCGACATTGTCTCCCGTATACCAATCCAAAAGCCTGTCATTTTTCCAACGGTCCAATATTGAAACAGTTCCATCTGTTGATCCATCATCACGTACTAAAATGCGAACCTCAACATTTTTCTGCTGAATCAAACTTTGCAATTGTTCTTCCAAAAACTTCTCTCCATTATAGGTAGAAAGAAGTACTGTTACTGTCTTCAAACTCATGATTCAATCAAAGCAATTAGCAATCAATATATTATTATAATTTTATCTCGCTACATTCAAACAAAGACAAAGCCTTTTCTAAAATATAATCTCATACTGATTTTACCTCCAAAACTCTTCCTGCCATTTCAATTCCCTATAATTATCTCGTGTTGGATTAAATATAGAGTAATATGGAATCCATCGAACATATCTTTCAACGTAATATTGGCTATACACAAGTACCGATACCCCAAAAACAACAGAAACGATAGTGCGTTTTACACATTTCGAGCTTAAAAATATCGATAAATAAGCTATAAAGAGAACAATAGTATAATTAGAAAAACGGTCAAATATCAGTTGAAAAAAGATACAACCTATACCTAACAGGATATGCAAACATACAAAAGGTTCAAAGCTTTCATTTTTAACTTTGAAGTATCTATTCAGCAAAAGGATGAAGACCGGAAACAAAACAAGACGCACAAAGGAATATATCACCCAATTAATATTCAAACGGCCCCCTTCGGCATATTCCATATACATATTAAGCCTACTCACAACACTATCAACAGTTACAAACGGTATCAAATAATTAACTAAGGGGGACAGCAACAACAAATACAATAAAGAAAATAAGATATATTTAATATTAAATTTTAATTTCAATGCCAAAGGGAAAAAAAGCAAAATAAAAGCAGAATAGTGAAATAATATCGAGACACCTACCCATAAATAGTATTTAAGCCATTTATGTTTCAACAAATTTCGGAAATTCAGAAGAAAGATACCCACTGCAAGACTTTCGCGTAAGACTTCCATATTGAAATACAATCCCGTTATAAAAAAATAGAAAAATAAACCGACAAAGGGGTTGGTCGTATTTTTATAAAAAAAGAGAATGACACAAACATTTAAAATCAGGGAATGCAACAATTGAAAAACATAAAACTCCGAAGATATTGATTTACACAAAGAATTGAGAATCACATACAACGGTTCAAATCTATAATCGAATATTTGGTATATATTAAGATTCTCAAAATCTGGTATATATTGATAATTGGCCATGTAGTTCAATGTATCAATACCTACTCTATAGCGCAAGCCAAACAACAGTGTAGTATATATCAATATAAAAACCAACTGTAACTTTACAGTGTTTTTAGAAGAAAAAGAATGTCTAATTGCACAAAAAGCAATTATAACCCAAATTATTAAATATTCCATTATATCATTTCAGCCAAATACCAGTAGCCTTATTTCGCACAATCTTGGAAACCTGCACAGTATTTATAATAGCTGCCGGCAAATTGGCAAGGATTAATGCAAGTACAATGCCGTTCAAGCCGAATAGTTTGATCATAAATATGGCCAATGGGATAAAAATGAGAGCTTCAATCAATATTGTGATTAATTGCAGACGCAATATATTCATTCCATTCAGAAAACAAGATTGCCCTACACTCCAAGCATACAAAATAACATATATGCCCTGTAATAAAGTCAAACAGAATGGAATGTTAATAGCGTCACCCAACCAAACAGAATAAACATATTTAGATATTAATACTAAAAATAAGATACCGCCACCCCATAATACAGTAAATTGCCGGATCCGCTTCAAACTATTTCTAATCCATTCATAATCCTTTTTAGCATATGCATCCGTCACCGCAGACCAAATAGGACTCAAAACAATATTCAATACTATCAATCCCATGGATAAATACCGATTTGCTATATTATAAGGAGCCACCTGATCCGGCCCCAACAAATTTGAAACCAATATATTCGACATAGAAAAAATAACTAATGCCCCTATCTGAAGAACAAAAAAACTTACACCAACTTGAACCAAATCCCTACCATACTTTAAATTCACAAGCTTTAATGATGGGGCCAATTCTTTTCTTAAGAATCTAAAAGTCAATGGTGTTACTAATAGATAGACCAAACATGGAGAAGCTGAATAAGCAATCGCAACATACATTAAATTTCCATCAACCGTATAACGAAAAATTAGAATTATGATAAGAGACAACAAATGTCCAGATACAACCAACAGATTATTTACGGCAGGAAGCTGTAATGCCATATACACATTACCTATCAACTTCAAAACAAATGAAATACAAAAAAACAAGAATGAATACAATACTACATCATTTAAATTAGGAATCAAAGTGGAATCCACACCCAAAATAAAATGCCAGTTAATATAATAATTAGCAACATAAGCTATAGGAAATAAAGCACATATAATAAGAAACAATAAAAAATAAGTTGTGCTTATATACACTTTAGCCATATTATAATCATTCAAAGCGATGGCCTTTGTCAAACGATTCCGCATGCCATTTCCCAGACCTATATCAAACGTATTTATCCACATCAAAATAGAATTCAGGGTAAGCCAAATTCCATATGAATATTTATCCAAGAAACCTAATGTGATAGGAACTAATAATAAATAAATAACTCCGTCAATCCCTTTTAAGAAAAACGAAAAAACAATATTCTTTTTCGCTTTAACCGTTCGTTTGTCTCCCTTCGAAAAAAAAGATACTAATTTATTCCAAATATAAATCATATCAATATAATTTTTCCGAATAATCAAACAACCCATCGGCATCTTTCAATCGTGGATGCACCTTATCTTTCTTACTTAAAACTATCTCACCAGCAGGAATACGCCAATCAATACCCAGCTCCGGATCGTCCCAGGCCAAAGCCCCTTCCGATTGCGGTGCATAGTAATTATCACACTTGTATTGAAACACAACCTCTTGGCTCAAGACGCTGAATCCATGTGCAAAGCCTCTCGGAATAAAGAATTGACGATGGTTTTCCGCAGTCAGTTCTACCGCTACATGCTTGCCGAAAGTGGGAGAACCCTTGCGGATGTCCACTGCCACATCCAAGACTGCACCTCTCACTACACGTACCAACTTACTTTGTGCAAAAGGAGGCTTTTGAAAATGCAAGCCGCGAAGTACACCATACGAAGATTTGCTTTCATTATCTTGTACAAATACGGTTTTGCATACTTTTTCTTCAAATTCTTTTTGGGAAAACGATTCAAAAAAATAACCACGCTCATCTTTAAATAATCGTGGTTCAATGATAACTACACCATCAATAGCCGTTTTTATTATATCCACTGTTGTCTGCTAAAAATTAAAATTGAAAGCTCTTTTTTAAGGAAAAATAAAATGAAATTTTAGAGAGAAAGTTCATCAATCACTTGCAGAAGATACTGCCCATATTGATTTTTCCGCATGGGCTCAGCCAATTCGCGCATTTTTTCAACCGTTATCCAGCCGTGACGCAAGGCGATACCCTCCAAACAGGCAATCTTCAACCCCTGACGTTTTTCTATTACTTCAATGAAAGTGCTTGCTTCACTTAAAGAATCGTGCGTGCCGGTATCGAGCCATGCAAAGCCACGACCCAAAGTCTGTACTTTCAATTCTCCGTCCTTCAGAAATTCCTGATTGACAGTTGTAATCTCCAGTTCTCCACGGGCTGACGGTTTTATATTCCGGGTAATTTCCACTACTTTGTTAGGATAAAAATATAGTCCCACTACCGCATAATTGGATTTGGGAGATACCGGTTTTTCTTCAATACTCAAGCAATTCCCCTCTTTATCAAATTCGGCTACTCCATAACGCTCCGGATCTGAAACCCAGTATCCGAATACGGTCGCTTTCTTTTCTTCTTCAGCCATACAAACAGCTTCTTTCAGTAATTTAGAAAATCCGGCACCGTGAAAGATATTGTCGCCCAGTACCAAACAAACAGAATCATCGCCAATAAAATTCTCACCAATGATAAAGGCTTGCGCCAATCCGTCCGGTGAAGGTTGTTCGGCATATTCAAAACGGACCCCAAAGTCAGAGCCGTCTCCCAACAAGCGTTGGAAACCGGGTAAATCATAAGGAGTGGAAATGATCAAGATTTCACGGATACCCGCCAACATCAAAACCGAAATGGGATAATAGATCATCGGTTTATCGAAAACCGGAAGAAGCTGTTTGCTTACTCCTTTGGTGATAGGATACAACCGGGTACCGGAACCACCTGCCAAGACAATGCCTTTCATTGTATTTCTGTTGTTTGTATTTTTTTGTATATCGGCACCGATTAGATTCTTCCGAATAATAGTATGCCGATAATTATCTTATATGATTGGAAATCTCACAAATAAAATTCCGCCCGCTAACG
>ERZ860388.1153-NODE-1153-length-18417-cov-3.813800_pt1 | contig 18417 bp, 20 predicted proteins | sample MGYA00509978_ERZ860388 | MGnify/ENA primary metagenome ERZ860388 (study PRJEB30046, sample SAMN00715225) | human gut metagenome | study: EMG produced TPA metagenomics assembly of the A metagenome-wide association study of gut microbiota in type 2...
AAGAGCGTTCTTGGAAACACCCCTGCAGATGCGATTGGCATTAACAAAAAGAATGCGGACCGATTGTCCGGAGCAGACTTTGACGGCGACACCGTTATGGTGATCCCATGTAATTCATCAAAGAGTAAGGTAAAGATTACTTCTACATCCCCATTAAAGGGATTGGAAGGATTCGACACCAAAGATGCTTATGGAGGAACTGTTAAGAAAGACGCTGATGGTGTAGATCATTATTATCGCAATGGTAAAGAGTATAAGATTATGAGAAACACCCAGACAGAAATGGGTAAAGTATCAAATCTGATTACTGACATGACGTTAAAAGGTGCTACACAGGATGAGTTGGCTCGGGCCGTTCGACACAGTATGGTTGTAATCGATGCTGAGAAACATAAGCTCGATTATAAGCAGAGTGAAATCGATAATGGAATCGCTTCTTTGAAGAAAAAGTATCAGGGAAATGTGGATTCCGAAGGCCGCTATCATGAAGGAGCATCAACGCTGATCTCGAGAGCCAAATCAGAGACTCAGATCCTCAAGAGAAAAGGGTCGCCAACAATAAACGAAGACGGTTCTCTTTCATATAAGTCTGTTAAGGAAGAATACGTTGATAAGAATGGAAAAATTCAGGTGAGAACCCAGAAGAGTACAAAAATGGCAGAAACAAAAGATGCCCGTACTCTTTCTTCAGGTACCCCCCAGGAAGAAGCTTATGCTGATTATGCTAATGCTATGAAGTCTTTAGCGAATCAGGCTCGTAGAGAGATGATGAGTACAGGAAAAATTGCATACTCAGCTTCTGCTAAGGCTACTTATTCTGAAGAAGTAAAGTCTTTAAATGCTAAATTGGATTTGGCTTTAGCGAATGCTCCTAGAGAAAGACAGGCTCAGACAATGGCGAATGCTACAGTTGCCGCTAAAAAGAAAGACAATCCGGATATGACAAAGGCCGAAGTTAAGAAAGCGAGTCAGCAGGCTTTGGCACAGGCAAGAAGTTCTGTAGGAGCTAAAAGAAGTAATATTGAGATTACGGATAAGGAGTGGGAAGCTATTCAGGCCGGAGCAATTTCTGAGAATAAACTCACACAAATTCTGAACAACACGAATACCGATACAATTCGTCAAAGAGCAACCCCTCGTGCAAGCACATCGCTGAGCACAGCGAAACAGAATCGTATTGCAGCACTTAGTGCATCTGGTTACAGCACTTCGGAGATTGCTGAGGCTCTTGGGGTTTCTTCTTCGACAGTATCCAAATACCTTAATGGAAAGGAGTGAACTAAGTAAGATGAGATTTGCACTCACAACTTTTGATAATCCTTATGATCCGTTCGAACAGTTCACTCAATGGTTCATGTTCGATGAGGAAAAAGGTTATCACACAACAGCTTATCTTGGTCGCATTGCAAGAACATCCGATCAGTTATCAGATGAAGAGAACAATTGCGAAGTTGAAAGAGCTATTGATGAGATAATTCGTTTCGATTTCCAGAACATCTATCGAAAGGTTACACGAAAATCAGAAACAAAAGAAAAAGTTTCTTGAAAATGAATTTTATCGGCAAACAAAAGCCGAAAACCGTCACCAGATAAGTAAAATGGGGTATAGGGGGGTGTCTAAAAAACATACCCCCACCCATATCGCGGCGGTCTTTAAAATTTCCCCGGAGGGTATTTTTAGGGAGCCTTTTCAACTGTTCCAGTGTTTACAAGGGTCTATAACTCATGATATTTGACGACGGTTTCTGTGGGATCGGCTCAAAGTTAGTTCTCCTTTCGTTGAGTAGCATTGTCATGATTTGTAGGCTCTTTTAAATACTGGAAAAGTATGTGAAAACCTTTACGGAAGTAACGAACAACTAAATGGAAGGAGGCATCAACTTTGAGGAAAGCAAAGCAATCCGAGTCTTCTAGGATGATGCGTCCAGCATTAACGCCAGAAGCAAGAGAGAATCAGCTTGTTTCATTGGCTGTTGACTTGGCTGAAAAGCAGTTACGAGAGGGAACCGCTTCGTCGCAGGTGATTACTCATTATTTGAAGCTCGGTTCGACGAAAGAAAGAATCGAAAAAGAGATTTTGGAAAAACAGAAGGAACTGATAGAGGCGAAGACCCAGAATCTAAAATCTATTGAAAATTCTGAGAAGCTGTATGCGGATGCATTAAAAGCATTTCGTGGTTATAGCGGTCATGGAGATGAGGTGGATGATGCTTAGATGCTATTCAGAACTCTTGCAGCTTCCAACTTTTAAGGAACGATACGAGTATCTTCGTTTGGATGGAGTAGTTGGCGAAGAGACATTCGGATTTGATAGATACCTTAATCAGATATTTTACAATTCTCAAGAATGGAAGGACATTCGGAGAAAAATTATTATTCGTGATAATGGATGTGATCTTGGATTGGATGGTTACGAGATTCGTGGAAAGATTCTTATTCATCATATGAACCCAATAAGGCAGCAGGACATACTGTTGCGGACTGATTTGGTTCTGAATCCAGAGTATCTAATCGCAACAACTCTATCGACCCACAATGCCATACATTATGGAGATGAAAAACTACTTTTAACAGTTCCAAATGAACGACGAAAAAATGATACATGCCCATGGAGGCATTAGGAGGGAAAATTATGGAAGGAAACAAGAAGCCACTTATGGGTGTTGTGGTAAATTGTATGAATTTAAACATTCGCAAAGACCCGACGCAGGCATCCAGATCATTAGGGATCATCGGCTCGGATACAGTTGTGAAGGTATGCGACGATGAGTCTGTTTCCGGTTTTTATAAAGTAAAGACTGGGGACGGTATCAGCGGGTATTGTATGAGCGAGTTTATAAAACTCTGTTAGATGGAGGTGCGATCATGAATATTACAGATAGTGTACTGACATCAATCAAGAAATTACTCGGAATCGCAGAGGAGTATGAACATTTCGATGCGGATTTGATCATGCACATCAATTCTGTGTTCTCGATTCTTACACAGCTTGGTGTCGGCCCATCCAAAGGTTTCATGATCGAAGATAAGAGCGCAACATGGAAAGATTTCATTTCCAATGAATCCAAATACATGCTTGTCAAATCTTATATGCATTTGAAGGTCAAACTTCTTTTCGATCCGCCGCTTAGTTCAGCCGTGCTGGAGTGTTATAAAACACAAATCAGTGAATACGAATGGCGTCTAAATGTTGCTGCGGAAAACGATGACACCGATCCAGATGAGCCTGAGCATTATTCCGGATCATATGAAGTTACACCAAAGGCGCATCGGACTCAAACTTTGGATACGTCTGGAAAAGTGCTTAGTGAAGACCTTGTGATTCATGAAGTCCCGTATTATCAGACATCCAATGCCAGTGGAGGTGTTACCAGTTACATCGCAAAGGAGGGAGATTCAAAATGAATAACGCCTATTTAGCACACCATGGAATTCTTGGAATGAAATGGGGAGTTCGAAGATCGGAGGCACAGCTTGCCAGAGCCAGTGGACACTCTTCCAAGCCCTCAGACGATAAGAATGAGGTAGCAGCACGTAAGGTTGCTGTTAAGAATCGGCGAACAATGTCCGATTCCGATCTGAAGAAAAGAATTGAGAGACTTAAATTAGAACGCGAGTTTAAGAATCTTACAGAAGATGACATCGCACCTGGCAGAAAGTATGTGTCAGAAATTCTTTCTGCGTCAGGAAAGAAAGCGTTGACTATGGCTGCGGCCGGAGCAATGACTTATGCCGTCAAGACTGCAATGACAAAGGAATTCAATCTTAAAGAGGCTGCACAGTACATTGCTGCAAACCCGAATAAGAAGAAGTAGGAGAAGAAAATAATGGCGTTATCGAACACTGCCGTCCCGAAATACTACGGCATGTTTCGTGATGCCGTAATTCGTGGCGAAATTCCGGTATGTCGAGAAATCGAGATGGAGATGAACCGAATCGATGATCTCATTGCGAATCCGGGAATTTATTACGATGACCAAGCAGTAGAGGGCTTTATCAGCTATTGCGAAAATGAGCTTACTTTAACTGACGGTTCAGATTTGAAACTGCTTGACACATTTAAAGTTTGGGCTGAACAGATTTTCGGTTGGTACTATTTTGTTGAGCGAAGCGTATACGAACCTTATGAGGATGGCCATGGAGGACATTACGTTACCAAGTCTATCCGAAAAAGATTGGTTAATAAGCAATATCTCATAGTGGCCAGAGGTGCTGCAAAGTCAATGTATGGTTCATGCTTGCAGAATTTCTTCTTAAATGTGGACGTCACAACGACGCATCAGATAACCACAGCTCCTACGATGAAGCAGGCAGAAGAGGTGTTGTCCCCGATTCGAACCGCTATTACCAGATCAAGAGGACCTTTCTATAAGTTCCTTACAGAAGGATCGTTGCAGAACACAACCGGATCAAAGGCGAATAGAATGAAATTGGCATCCACTAAGAAAGGAATTGAAAACTTCCTTACTGGATCGCTTCTTGAAATTCGTCCAATGAGAATCGACAAACTTCAGGGACTTCAGCTTAAAGTGGCGACGGTTGACGAGTGGCTTTCTGGTGATATTCGAGAAGATGTAATCGGAGCAATCGAACAGGGTGCATCGAAGGTCAACGACTACCTTATCGTTGCGATCAGTTCAGAGGGTACTGTCCGTAACGGTGCTGGCGATACAATCAAAATGGAATTGATGGATATTCTAAAAGGGGATTATATCAATCCGCACGTATCGATCTGGTGGTATAAGCTGGATTCTATCGATGAGGTTGCCGATCCGGATAAATGGTTGAAAGCAAATCCGAACCTTGGAAAGACTGTTTCTTATGAAACCTATCAGCTGGACGTTGAGAGAGCAGAAAAGGCTCCGGCAGCTCGAAACGATATTTTGGCTAAGCGCTTCGGACTTCCTATGGAGGGATACACATATTACTTTACATATGAAGAAACTCTCCCACATCGCCATCGAGATTATTGGCAGATGCCATGTTCTTTGGGAGCTGATTTATCACAAGGCGACGATTTCTGTGCATTCACATTTTTATTCCCATTGTCGAACGGATCATTCGGCGTCAAAACCAGAAACTACATTTCCTCATCGACTCTGATGAAACTCCCAGCAGCAATGAGAATTAAATACGATCAGTTTATGAAAGAGGGAAGTCTTATTGTGTTGGAAGGGACGGTTCTTGACATGATGGAAGTATATGAGGATTTGGATAACCATATTATTGAATGCGGTTATGATGTACGATGCTTTGGTTATGACCCATACAATGCAAAGGAATTTGTTGAACGTTGGGCAAGTGAAAATGGACCATTCGGAATAGAAAAAGTTATCCAGGGTGCAAAGACAGAATCTGTCCCACTTGGCGAATTGAAGAAACTTTCAGAAGAGCGAATGCTCCTGTTTGATGAGGATTTGATGACATTTGCTATGGGAAACTGTATTACTCTGGAAGATACTAACGGGAACCGTAAATTGCTGAAAAAGCGGTATGAGCAAAAAATCGACGCCGTCGCCGCAATGATGGATGCGTACATCGCATTCAAGGCGAATCGGGAAGCATTCGAGTAGGGGGTATAAAGATGCTAATAGCAAAGTTAATTGATTGCTCTTCTGTATTACGACCCTACACCATCAGAAAAGTAGCTCGTATCGAATCAAATGATAATTTGATGCATTATGGAATAAAAGGTATGAAATGGGGAGTTCGGAGAACGAAAGAACAATTAGCTCATGATAGAAGCTCTATCCAGGCAAGAATGAATAGTAAGTTGCGAACACCTGTAAAAGCTTCAAACGGAATATTGGTTACACGCTTTTCAGATCATGCCCTTGATAGGACACAAACAGAATCAAGACCGGTAACCGTTGAAGGAATTTTGGATGCATTGAAAAATCCGTTGAATCATGGTAGCATTAAAACAAAAACCGATAACCTTGGACGACCAAGTCAGCAGTTTATAGGGAAATCTGCGACAGTAGCAGTGAATCCTGAAAATGGAACCATAACAACCACTTGGTGTACAGGAAGTAGAACAAAGCGTAAATATTTAAAGAAAGGATGAGCATATGTTCAGTGAAGAAGAAATAAACCTTATGCAGTCACTCGGATTGGACTGCAATTTTAACGGTTTATCTGAGACCGATGAATATTGGGCAGACATAGAAGAAAAGGTTGGGAATTTCCTGACACTGAAGTGTTTAGACGAGCATTATAATCCCGATAGTAACGGAATCATATGCGAATCTATACTGAACAAAATACCGGTGTAAAATTACTGGAGACCTCTTAAGAAAAGGGGTCTTTTTTTTTTGCCTATTTTTAGGAGGTGAGAATTCAAAATGGATTTATCATTAAGTTCCAGGTTTAAAAATGCCTGGAATGCTTTTCGCAATAGAGCCCCTACCATGATGTCACAGAATATCGGTTCGGGTTATTCATATCGTCCTGATCGTTTTCGCCTTACCAGAGGAAACGAAAGATCGATAGTCACGTCCGTATACAATAGAATCGCTTTAGACGTAGCCGCCATCAACATTCAGCACGTTCAGTTGGATGATGAAGGGCGGTTTTTAAATGTTATAAAAAGCGGTTTAAACGAATGTTTGTCGTTGGAAGCCAATCTTGATCAGACTGGTAGGGCATTTATCCAAGATGTTGTTATGTCCATGATGGATGAAGGCTGTGTAGCAATCATTCCTGTGGATACCGATGATGATCCAGATGACACAAAAGGATATCAGATTCTTTCGATGCGAGTTGGTCGAATTCGTGACTGGTATCCTCGTCACGTCCGTGTTGAGGTATATAACGAAAATACTGGGCGAAAACAAGAAATTGTTGTTCCGAAAGATACGGTTGCTATCGTAGAAAATCCACTGTATGCGGTAATTAACGAACCGAATTCGACGATGCAGAGGCTTATTCGAAAATTGAATTTGTTAGATGCTGTCGATGAACAGAGCAGCTCCGGCAAGTTGGATTTGATCATTCAGCTACCTTATGTAATTAAATCAGAGGCAAGGCGTCAGCAGGCAGAGAAGCGGCGTAAAGATATCGAGCAGCAGTTGTCCGGTTCTAAGTATGGCATTGCTTATACTGACGGAACAGAGCGAATCACACAGTTGAATCGTTCGTTGGAAAACAATCTAATGAAGCAGATTGAATACTTAACGAGTATGCTTTACAGCCAGTTAGGAATTACTCAGAGCATCTTAGATGGTACCGCAGACGAGAAGACTATGCTGAATTATTACAACCGGACAATCGAACCGATCATTTCCGCAATCGTTGATGAAATGAAGAGAAAATTCTTAACGAAGACTGCCAGAGCCCAAAACAAGTCAATCATGTTCTTTAGAGATCCATTCAAGCTTGTTCCGGTAGCTGATCTTGCTGAAATTTCTGATAAGTTTACCAGAAATGAAATTGCTACATCAAACGAAATCAGACAGGTAATTGGTTGGAAGCCATCCGCTGATCCTAAGGCTGATGAATTGAGAAACAGCAATTTAAGTGAGCCTGGTGGTAGTTCCGTAACAGATGCTACGACGAGCGGTGAAGAAACAGAATCCAGCGATACCAGTGATTACGATGCTCTGGTTAATGAAGTTCTTGACAGCATTTCTGCACAAATCGATGACATCATCGGCAATTATACGTCTGGCGATGATAAGGAGGGAGATGATTCTTAATGGATGAACCTAAAGTTGCGGTTCTTAGACATTATGCATCGCCCTATTAAGATCCTCAGAAAGCGCATGAATACTATATGCGTACCAGAGAGTTAAAAGGCCGTTCTACCACATCGCTGAATGATGAGGGAAAGAAGATTTGGTCTTATACAAAAAATAATATCAAATCTGAAAAGGCAGCAAAGGTCAAAGAAGAGCAGGAAAAGCGAGATCAGAAAATTACGGAACTTCGTGAAAAAGCAGAAGCAACGAAGGAACAGATATCTTCTCGTTTGAAAGAACTGAATGAGGCCTTAACCCAAAATGCTTCCGATAGGAAGAAAAGCATCGATACTGATAAAGATTCTGATTTGGAAGAAATTGAAAAGGAATCATCTAGCCAGAAGGAACGAATCGATAATAAAAAGGATGCCGAAATCGAGCGTTTGATGGCAATAGAAATTCCATCAGGATTATCTAAGGCTGAGAGATCTAAGCGTGTTGCTGAAAGAACCGCAAAGATTGCAAAGCTTAGAAACGATGCAAAATCAGATAAAGCAAAAATCAGTAGCGATGCCAAAACGGACAAGGCTAGTGTTCGAACAGATGCGACAAACAAGAAAGTGAAAGTATCGTCCGATACCAAGGAAGAAAAAGCTGAGAACCATGCTAATGCTAAAAGTGAAAGAGCAAAAGTTAGCTCCGAGCTTAAAGCAGCGGTTAAGTCAGTTAGAGAAGCTTACAAAGCGGCTAAAGCTGACCTTGATTCGTCATATGAACAAACCTATCAGGATGAATTTGACAAGATTCAGTCAGAGTACAAGAAGGTCAAGAAATCAAAGAAAAAGTCTTCCAGCTCATCAAAGAAGACATCGCATCCGTTATCGTACTATATCAGAAAATAGGAGGAAAATCAAAATGAAGTATGACTTTGGTGGCTGGGCCACTAGAAATGATCTTCAGTGTGCCGATGGAAGAGTCATTAAAAAAGACGCTTTCAAAGGACAGAACGGGCAGACTGTCCCGTTAGTATGGATGCATAATCATGCTGATCCGGCGAATGTGCTTGGATTAGCTCATCTCGAAAATAGAGATGAAGGAGTTTATGCGTTCTGTGAATTTAATGATACAGAATCAGGAAAGACTGCACGGGAACTTGTAAAACATGGCGACGTACAGTCTCTTTCTATCTTTGCCAATCAGCTTAAACAGGCCGGACACGATGTTGTTCATGGCATTATCAGAGAAGTAAGTCTGGTATTAGCCGGTGCAAATCCAGGAGCATTTATCGATGATGTGGTGATGCATGGCGATGGGGAAACCGGTATTGTCATTGGCTATAATGAAATGATCATGGGTCGGTTGGAGCATTCCGCAGATGAGCTGGATAAAAAGAAGGAAGAAGAAAAAATCGAGCCTAATGACAAATCAGATAATGGAGAGAAAAAAGACGATAAGGTTGAGACTATCGAAGACATTTTTAAATCCATGAACGAGAAACAGCAGACAGCAGTTTTCGCCATGATGGCTGAATTCGTAGACAAAGAAAATCCTAAAAAAGAGGATGATGAATCATCTAAAGGAGGAGATGACAATATGAAACACAATGTTTTTGACACCGACAAGCGCGATGATAAGAGCTTTCTGTCTCACGCAGACCAGGAGGAAATCCTTAAGCTGGCAAAGACAAGCCAGGTAGGAACATTCCAGACCGCGCTGGAGATCTATGCTAATGAGAATGCACTTCAGCATGATGCTCTTGCAAGCGGATTTGCTCAGACAGGAGATGGCAATGTAACACTTCTGTTCCCGGAATACAAGGATGTACGTCCTGGTGCACCGGAGCTGATTACTAACGACCAGGGTTGGATCACAACTGTAATGAACAAAGTTCATAAGAGTCCGATTTCCAGAATCAGAACTAGCCAGGTAGATATCCGTAACATCGATGCTCTTAAGGCTAAAGGCTATACTAAGGGAAAACAGAAGAAGCAGACTGGCAACTTCAAGCTGGTTCGCAGAACTACCGACCCTCAGACTGTGTACGTAAAGAGTGCGCTGCATAGAGATGATATCATCGACATCACCGATTTCGACTATGTGGCATACCTGTACAACATCGACCGCCTGATGCTCAATGAAGAGCTGGCAACTGCAATCATGCTGGGTGATGGCAGAGACGACGGAGATGAAGGCAAGATTTCTCCGGATCACATCAGACCGATTTGGCTGGATGATGATCTGTACACCATTCACGTTGATCTCGATGTCGCAGCTGCTAAGAAAGAACTTCAGGGAACCAATACCGCGGCTAACTTTGGTGAGAACTACATCATCGCAGAGGCCATGATCAATACCGTTCTGTATGCAAGAGAGGATTATAAGGGCACCGGTACCCCGGATCTGTTCATTACTCCTCATATGCTGAATCAGATGCTCCTGGCAAGAGACATCAACGGAAGACGTATTTACTCTTCCAAGACCGAACTTGCCACTGCACTGAATGTTGGCAGTATCAATACTGCGGAGCAGTTCGAGGGCAAGATTAGAACCACTTCCGACAGCAAAAAGAAGAAGCTGGTTGCCATTATCGCAAATCTGGCTGATTACTCCCTCGGTGCAACCAAGGGTGGAGAGGTTACTCACTTCACTCAGTTCGATATCGACTTCAACCAGGAGAAATCCCTGCTTGAGACCAGATGCTCTGGTGCTCTTACTCGTGTATACTCTGCAATCGCAATCGAAGAGGATGTAACAACTGCTTCTTCCGGTTCCGAGGATCACACAGCTTAAAGTCTTAAAGGAGAAAATTCAAAATGAGTAAATTCTACGGGGTAATCGGCTATGCTGTAACAGATGAGATCCGACCTGGTGTCTGGGGAGAGAAGATTACTGTTCGTAATTACTACGGAGATGTTATTCGGAATACTCGACAGTATCAGAGTTCGGACCACCTTAATGACAATCTCAATGTGTCGAATGAGTTCAGCATCGTAGCCGATCCGTTTGCTTATGCGAATTTTCATTCGATGAGATTTATCGAGTATATGGGGGCTAAATGGAAAATTTCAAATGTTGAAGTTCAGTATCCCCGTTTAATATTAACCGTTGGAGGTGTTTACAATGAGCAGACGACTGAAACTGCATAATGCTTTATGCGACATCCTCTCGTGTCCAAACAAAGGACCAGAGTGTCGTGCTTATTTTCAACCACCGTCATCGGTAAAAATGAAATACCCCGCCATCGTTTACGCTCTCGACGATATCGAGAATACGTTTGCGAATGACGGGGTTTATTTGTCTGCGAGAAAGTATTCAGTAACAGTCATCGACAGCGATCCGGATAGTTCTCTCGTTGGCAAAGTAGCATCTATGCCGACAAGTCGATTCAATCGGCATTATACGAAAGACAACTTAAACCATGATGTCTTTGAAATATTCTTTTAAGGAGGACAAATTCTATGAAAAAGAAACTCGTTTGGGACAAGACTGGCGAGCGCCTGTATGAGACCGGTGTCAGCCAGGGCGTCCTTTACCCGATTCAGACCGGTGGCGTATATAACTCTGGTACCGCATGGAACGGTCTTAGCACCGTAACAGAGAGCCCGTCCGGAGCAGAACCCAGCGCAATTTATGCAGACAACATCAAGTATCTGAACCTTATGTCCGCAGAGGAATTTGGCGGCACGATCGAAGCTTATATGGCACCGGATGAGTTCGCAGAGTGCGACGGTTCCAAAGAAATCGCCCCTGGAGTGTTTGCAGGACAGCAGAACCGTAAAATGTTCGGCTTATCTTACAAGACACTTCTCGGTAACGATGTTGATTCCAACGATTACGGCTATAAGCTTCATCTCGTTTATGGTTGCTTAGCTTCTCCTTCCGAGAAGGGTTATTCCACTGTAAATGACAGTCCGGAAGCTATTACCTTATCCTGGGAGTTCAGCACCACACCAGTCGAGATTGCAACCTTAATCGATGGAAAGAAGCTGAAGCCTACTTCTATTCTCACCTTCGATTCTACCAAGGTCGATGCTAAGAAACTGGCTGCTCTTGAAGAGATCCTGTATGGTAAAGATCCTTCTTCTGCCGAAGCAGATGATGGTGTTGAACCGAGACTTCCGCTTCCGGATGAAGTAATTAAGATTATGACCGCAGAAGGCTAATCAGAAATAATACACAAACCACAGATGGAGTCGTATTCAGGAAAGCTGGCGACTCCTTTTTATTTGAAAGGAGAACAAAATCATGTATGCAGTAACAAAGACTTATAAAGATTTTAATGGTGTTGAACGCACTGAAACAAAGCTCTTCAACCTTACCGAAACAGAGGTTATGGAGATGGAATTGGGCACAGCTGGTGGAGTTGCTGAGATGCTTCAGCGCATCGTAGATGCAAAAGATCAGCCGACCATTATCAAGTTCTTTAAGGAATTTATCTTAAAGGCATACGGAGAGAAGAGTGCTGACGGCACATATTTCGAGAAGTCCGAAGAGATTTCCAGAAAGTTTGCCTGCACTCAGTTCTACAATCTTCTGTTTATGGAACTGGCTACAGATGACAGTAAAGCCGCTGAATTCGTAAACCATGTAATTCCGAAAGTTGTAGATATCAAGAAGCATTCGGAAAATCCGGAGATTGCTCCTGTGGTTGCCACCATGAACTAAAGAGGTGAGATCGAATGCTTGAACTTACGATACCAAGAACTGATCTGTGGGATGAGCGGAATCAGCGATTTATCCCTGTAAAGGAACAGAAGTTGCGTTTGGAGCATTCGCTCGTTTCACTTTCAAAATGGGAAAGTAAATGGTGCAAAGTCTTCCTATCTAAAGAGCAGAAGACCTATGAAGAAACCATTGATTATATACGTTGTATGACCCTTACACAGAATGTTGATCCGCTTGTTTATCAATGTGTTACCAATTCTCACATTGATGCGGTAAATGCCTATATTGAGGCGCCTATGACAGCTTCAACTGTTAAGGAAGAAAAAGGCGGTCCAATAAACAGGCAGCAGATAACCAGTGAGCTTATCTATTACTGGATGACCGCGTATCACATTCCGTTTGAGTGTCAGAAATGGCATTTGAATCGTTTGTTAATGCTTATCCGGATTTGCAATGCGGAAAATAAGCCTCCGAAGAAGAGGAGCAAACGAGATTTGTACAGACATCATGCGGAAGTAAATGCCGCAAACAGAAAAAAATTTAATTCGAAAGGATAGTGATAAAAATGGCGAAATCAAGACAGGCCGTCGTTAATCTTGTCGAATCCTGGGATGGAAAGAAGGAATCTAACGGCTCACACAAAAGCATTATTGATTTATATAACGACTTCTTCGAGAAGATCTGTTCTGGCAAATTTCCTCGTGGGATTCGTATGCGCTATGACTGGGCTTGGTGTGCTTGTACCTGGTCTGCATTAGCGGCAGCTCTCCGATATGAGAGTGGCAATCACCTTAGGATATACAGACATTATGCCTGTTGAAATTTCCTGTTATTACCTTATCGAGGCAGCAAAGAAAATGGGATGTTGGCAGGAGAATGATGCTTATGTCCCGAGTCCTGGGGATGGAGTTTTGTATGATTGGCAGGATAACGGAATCGGCGACAACACAGGCAATCCAGATCATGTTGGTACCGTGATCGAGGTGCATAAGGAATCCGGTTACATGGTTGTTGAAGAGGGTAACTACGGTAATGCGGTTAAGAAGAGAACCTTGTCTATCAATGGAAAATTCATCCGCGGCTTCATCACACCAAAGTACGACGACAATGCTGTTTCCGCTCCTGGATTAAGCAAGGGCAAAGATATCAAAACCATCGCTCATGAGGTAATTGTTGGACTGTGGGGGAGAGGTGATAACCGTAAGAAACTGCTTACTGAGTACGGATACAGCTACTCAGAAGTTCAGAACATGGTTAATCAGATTCTGAATGGATCAGCGGTAACACCGTCCAACACCAAACAGGATCAGAACCAGTCAGTTTCAAAGAAAGTGGTGGCTACCTGTTCTGCCAAGCAGTTTAACAAAACCTATGCTGGTGAATATAAAACAACGGCAGTTCTTTATTGCCGTAATGATGCCGGAACCAATAAGAAAGCTCTTTGTAAAATCCCGGCTGGTACTAAGGTTAAATGCTATGGCTACTACACAATGGCAAACGGAGTTAAGTGGCTGTACATCCAGTTTGTACTTGATGGTGTACAGTATACGGGCTTCTCATCCAGTGCTTACTTAGCAAAGTAGGAGATTCACATGATCACGTTCAGACAAAAGGGTGATTTTTCTAAGCTGACTCGATTCTTAGAGCGAGCAAAGGAATCGGTTCGTCTCGGTGACCTCGATAAGTATGGTCGAGAGGGCGTAGCCGCCCTTGCGTCTGCAACACCAGTTGATACGGGACGGACGGCAAATTCGTGGCACTACAAGATAGAGCAGAAGCAAAGTTCTGTGTCGATCAGCTTTTACAACACAAATATTCAAAATGGAGTCCCTATTGCAGTTATTTTGCAGTACGGACATGCAACAAGAAACGGCGGCTGGGTACAGGGGCGAGACTACATCAATCCTGCTATCCAGCCTATTTTTGACAAAATTGCAGATGCGGCATGGAAGGAGGTTACTAAGCTATGAGTACAACCGTTGATGAACGTGTCGTCGAAATGCGGTTTGATAACAAGCAGTTTGAGCAGAATATTCAGACCAGTTTATCAAGCCTCGATAAGTTGAAGAAGAGTCTTAACCTCGAAGGGGCAGCAAAAGGCTTAGAAACCGTAAATGATGCCGCAAATAAATGCAGTGGAAATATGTCGCCGCTTAGCAATGCAGTTGAGACTGTACGAGTGCGATTTTCCGCATTGGAAGTAATGGCAATTACCGCTTTACAGAACATTACCAATTCTGCACTTGCTGCTGGAAAAAATCTGGTCTCTGCTTTTACAATCGATCCGATTAAATCCGGTTTCGAGGAGTATGAGACCCAGATCAATGCCGTTCAGACAATCCTTGCGAATACCTCTTCAAAAGGAACTACTCTTGACCAGGTAAATAATGCGTTAGATGAATTAAACCATTACGCAGATATGACCATTTACAATTTTACGGAAATGACCCGTAACATTGGTACGTTCACCGCGGCTGGAGTGGATCTTGACACATCTGTAGCAGCTATCAAGGGTATTGCGAACCTTGCTGCTGTTTCAGGTTCCAACTCTCAGCAGGCAAGTACCGCTATGTATCAGCTTTCACAGGCATTAGCGGCAGGAACAGTAAAATTGCAGGACTGGAACTCAGTGGTAAACGCTGGTATGGGCGGTCAGGTATTCCAGGATGCGCTGAAAGAAACGGCTAAAGTTCATGGAATTGCCATTGACGAAATGATCAAAGATGAGGGCTCATTCAGAGAGACCCTTAGTAAAGGATGGCTTACCTCTGACATCTTGACTGAAACCTTGGCAAAATTTACAGGTGATCTCAACGAAGATCAGCTTCGGACCATGGGGTATACCGATGACCAGATCAAATCCATTATGGAGATGGGTAAAACAGCGAACGATGCAGCAACAAAAGTAAAGACTTTTACTCAGCTGTTCGACACGTTGAAAGAGGCTGCCCAGTCAGGATGGACACAAAGCTGGGAAATTATCGTCGGCGACTTTGAGGAGGCGAAAGAATTACTTACCGAGGTGAGCGATACGTTCAGTGCCGTAATCAACGCTTCTGCCGACGCAAGAAATAAAATGCTTCAGGATTGGAAAGACCTTGGCGGTCGTACCATGATGATTGAAGCAGTAAAGAATGTATTCGAGGGACTGGTTAGCGTTGCCAAGCCGGTTCGGGAGGCATTCAACGAAATCTTTCCGCCAATGACTGGAAAACAGTTAGCTGAAATCACAGAGCGTATCCGTGATCTGACAGCAAAATTCAAAATGGGGGAAGAAAGTTCAAAGAATCTGAAGAATACGTTTAAAGGCGTATTTGCAGTGCTTGATATCGTCGGACAAGCTTTCAAAGCTGTTGCCGGTGGTGTCGGCGAATTGATTGGTCTTTTCTTACCGGCTGGAAACGGAGTGTTATCACTTACTGGAAGTTTCGGTGAGTATCTTGTTAAGCTTGATGAAACGGTAAAGAAGACAGATGTCTTTGGCAAAGCAGTTTCGACGGTTGTTGATATCGTAAAGACAGCTATTACGTTTGTTAAAACTGCCGGAGAAAAAGTAAAAGAATTTGGAAAAACTGCCGGGGAGAAGTTTGATTTTCCTGGATTTGAATTATTCCACTCATTCCTTGAACGAGTACATGATCGCATGGCTCAGATTGGTGATGGTGCTGGAAAAATGAAGAGCGGAGTCATCGTTGCTTTCGAGATGCTGGGCGAAGCACTTGAAAAATGTAAATTTCTCAAAGTTATGGAAGCATTGTGGACCGCTGTGAAAGTAATTGCTGGCGGTATTGCCGATGCAGTCGGGACTATGATGGGAACACTCGCCGAGAAACTCGGAGATGCTGATTTCAGTGGAGTTCTTGATGTCCTTAATAGCATTGCTGTTGGCGGAATTGCCTTATCAATTTCAAAATTCTTAAAGAGTGTAACAGAACCTCTTGAGGGGTTGAATGGCGTTCTTGAAGGAGTAACTGGAATCCTTGACGGCGTTAGAGGTTGCTTTGAGGCATATCAGACAAATCTTAAAGCCGGAACGTTACTTAAAATCGGAGCAGCAATCGCTTTGCTTGCTGGTTCTATCGTAGCTATTTCTTTGATCGATAGCGATAAACTGTCAGTTTCTCTTGGGGCTATCACAGTTCTCTTTGCTAATCTACTTGGAGCGATGGCGATTTTTAACAAAATCAGCAGTGATACGGGAAAAGTATCCAAAGCATGTACCGCGATGATCGCTATGTCAGTTGCAGTATCTATTCTGGCAGGAGCTTTGAAGAAAGTTTCAGACCTTGATTGGGGTGAACTTGCGAGAGGTCTGGTTGGAATTGCCGGTCTTACGACTATTGTTGTTGCATCATCTAAAGCCATGGAAAGCGGTCAGAAGCAGGTTATGAAAGGCGCTACCAGCTTAATTATATTTGGTGCGGCTATCAAAATTCTGGCTTCAGCATGTAAGGATTTATCGAAATTACAGTGGGATGAACTTGGACGTGGATTAACAGGAGTCGGAGTCTTATTTGCTGAGATTGCTGTATTCCTTAGAGTTGCAAAATTTAACGGAAAAATGCTTAGCACTGCGACTGGAATTGTTATTCTGGCGGCGGCAATGAAAGTTCTGGCATCCGCTTGCAAAGATTTTGGTCAGATGGAGTGGAGCGAGATTGGAAAAGGATTAGCCGGAATCGGTGGATTACTTGCTGAGCTTGCAATCTTTACGAATTTGGCTGGAAATGCGAAACATGTGATGTCTACTGGTGTAGCTCTAATCGCTATTGGTGCCGCAATGAAAATCTTTGCTTCCGCTGTAAAAGATTTCGGTCAGTTACAGTGGGATGAAATTGGCAGAGGTCTTACTGCCATGGGCGGTGCACTTGCAGAAGTGGCTATTGCCGTTAATCTGATGCCGAAGAACATGATCGGTATTGGAACTGGGCTTGTTATCGTCGGTGCGGCACTTGAAATCATTGCAAACTGTATGAGTAAATTCGGAGGTATGCAGTGGGAAGAGATCGGTAGAGGTCTTACCGTCATGGGTGGGGCCTTAGCTGAGTTGGCTATCAGTCTCAATTTCATGAAAGGTACGCTTGGTGGATCAGCAGCATTGTTGGTTGCGTCCGGAGCCTTAGCTGTTCTTGCGCCGGTACTCAGTATTTTGGGAGCGTTATCGTGGGAAGCGATTGCGAAAGGACTTATTTCTATTGCCGGAGCATTCACAATTATCGGCGTAGCAGGCGCGGTACTTACACCATTGGTTCCGACTATTCTGGCATTATCGGGAGCGTTTGCATTGATTGGTGTTGGGGTTCTTACAATCGGAGCGGGTTTACTTGCAGCTGGCACAGGACTTTCGGCACTTGCTATCGGATTCACAGCGCTGGCAACTGCTGGTGCCGCTGGAGCGACTGCAATCGTAGCAGCACTGACAGTTATCGTTACTGGTATCGCTGGCTTAATTCCGGCTGTTCTTACAAAAGTCGGAGAAGGAATTATCGCAATCTGCAAAGTTATTGCTGCCGGAGCGCCAGCTATTGGTGAAGCTGTAAAGTCAGTTGTCTTAACGCTGATCGATGTTTTCGTATCCTGTGTACCGCAGCTGGCAGACGGAGCTTTACAATTAGTGGTTGGTGTATTAGCGGCTCTGGTTACTTATACGCCTCAAATTGTAGATCTAGCTTTCAAATTCCTTATTGGAATTTTAGATGGTATTGCTAGTAATCTGCCGTCACTGATTAAAGCTGGTGTCGATGTACTCGTAGCATTTTTCGCTGGTATCGTCGATGCACTGAGAGGAATCGATACTGGAGCTTTGCTAAAAGGAATTGCCGGAATCGGTCTGTTATCAGCTATTATGCTTGCTCTTAGTGCAACAGCATCGCTTGTTCCAGGAGCAATGGTTGGAATCCTTGGTATGGGTGCGGTTGTTGCTGAGATGGCGTTAGTGCTTGCAGCCGTCGGACTCTTATCGAAACTTCCAGGACTTTCTTGGCTTATCGGAGAAGGTGGAAAGCTTTTACAGGGTATCGGAACGGCAATCGGTCAGTTCGTTGGTGGAATCGTCGGCGGATTTATGAGCGGT
>ERZ860388.1159-NODE-1159-length-18343-cov-13.203467_pt1 | contig 18343 bp, 8 predicted proteins | sample MGYA00509978_ERZ860388 | MGnify/ENA primary metagenome ERZ860388 (study PRJEB30046, sample SAMN00715225) | human gut metagenome | study: EMG produced TPA metagenomics assembly of the A metagenome-wide association study of gut microbiota in type 2...
CAGAGTTGATACCAGTACGGATGTGTCGGATAATGCGAGTTGCGCACAGTATTCAGATTATGTTGCTTCATCAGGCGAATGTCTTCTTCCATCAGTTCTTTGCTGACAGTACGTCCCAACTGTGAGTGTTCATGCCGGTTAGCACCTTTTACCAATACAGGTACCCCGTTGATACAGAAACGGCCATCCTTGATTTCGGAAGTACGGAAACCGACTTTGCAACCGGTCAGGTGTGTTATATGTCCTGCATCATCTTTCAACGCCAATATCAATGTATAAAGATTCGGGTGTTCTGCACTCCAACGTTTTACATCAGGAAGGGACTGTTCGTCAAAGGTAATAAAATTACTCAAACCACGGTTCTTGACCGGTATTTCATTTTGTAATATTGCCTTTCCGGCAGTATCTTCCAGACTATATGCCAAAGTAGACACACCAGCCGCACTTCCTTCAACTGTTATATCAAGGCCGAAAATTCCTTCCTTATACTCTTTCTTATCCAAAGAAGAAGTCACTTTATAATCAGCTATAAACTGGCGTGGAGTACTGTAAAGATAGACATCCCGTTCAATACCACTCAACCGCCACATATCCTGACACTCCAGATAGGAACCTGCACTCCAGCGATATACTTCAAGTGCCACGATATTTTCTCCTGCCTGTACATAGTCCGTGATATCCCATTCGGCAGGAGTCTTTGACCCCTGGTTATAACCCAGCATATGTCCGTTCACCCAGATATAATAGAAAGAGATCACACCTTCACAGCAAATCACGATGCGACGGTCTTTCCAGTCAGCAGGAACCGTGAACGTACGGCGATAAGAACCTACTTCGTTCTCTGCATAAGGTACCAGCGGCGGATTCTTTTTGAAGTTGAACAAAGGATCATCAAATTCATAAGTTTCATTCACATAAATAGCCGTACCATATCCCTGACGTTCCCAGTTGCCGGGTACATCGATATCTGCCCATCCGCCCGTATAAAACGAAGGTTTATAAAACTCTTTCGGACGATGATCGGGATTCTTCACCCAATGGAATTTCCATTTACCGTTCAGACTCATATAGTAAGGTGATTGCTCATAATTGCCTTCACCCACAGCATCAGCATTCGCATAAGGCCATATATAAGTATGTGGTGCTAGTTTGTTTTTTCCGATAGCATACTGGCTCTGCCATTCCGGCTGCGCCACAACAAGCACGGGAAATGAATATAGGGCTATCAAACTCAAAAGTATCTGCTTTATCATAATATGTCTTTACTCTACTATAATTTCATCGAAATATATCCGTGCTTCCTGTCCCGGTCGTACATGAGTGAAAGGACAATCGCCTGCCCCGTATGCCACAACACGGACATAACGTGTTTTCTCTCCCACCTCAAACGAAATATCCTCGCGGAAAATACCTTCACGGAAGATGTCATCCTTCGTGTAAGTTCGTTCGGAGACTTTGCGGAAGTCCGCACCATCTGTCGAAATCAGAGTTTCTATCCTTGCAGGCTTGTGCACCGCCATACCGTAATTGGTGATAGAACCCAGCGTCAATCGGTTCACGGTTTCGGGCTTCTTCAGATCGAGGGTGAAAGAGACGGTATCGTTCTTCATCCATGAACACCATTCGGAGTCGGTATATTTCAGGCTTCCACGCACACCATTCACCAGCAGACCGATGTTGTCGGCACCAATGCTCTTTATAGCCTTTGCCGTTGTCGGATTCCAAACAACAGGCAGTTCCAGCGTTTGTCCCATTTGCTTTCCAGATGCAAAGGTGGCAGCTTTTATTGTTTTTGTACTCGTGAGCATCAATGGCCGGGTATAGAGGGCGGACTGTACTGTGGGCATAGTGCCATCCGTTGTGTAGCGTACCTCTACATCCGGACGAATGCAATCCAGTTGCACTTGCAGGCAGTCATCTTTTGGCGTCACCGTATGCTGTATGTTATACATAGAACGGGCATAAACAATTCCTTTCGCTGTAAGGTGTTCATTGAAATGATCCAAAGCTTTCAGATAGGATTTCCAGTTCTTACGTTCCGGTTTTGCCCAAGCTACCTCGGCCAATGCAGACAAACGGGGAAACAACAAATAATCCACATCCTCGGGAGCGTTGCAGAACTCCGTCCACATGCAGGCCTGCACTCCCATTAACAGGGAAGTGGTATGCTGCGACCAGTCTCTTTGTATCGGTTCGTAGTCGTACACATCCTTCAACGTATTGTTTCCGAAGTATGTCACTGGTTCAAACCATTGCGGTCCCTGATAGCGGATGAGATACATAATCCTTGCGGGCGTCATGATAAAGCGATGTCCCAGTTCGGCAGCTTTCATCGCAGCCTGTCCGTAACCCTGCCATCCCTGAATGATAAAACCTTCCGGAATAGTAGCATTCGTCAGCTCATCCCAGCCTATCACCTCACGGCCTTTGTTCTGTACATAGCGAGCCATACGCCCCATAAAGTAACCTTGCAGTTCTTCTTCATTCTCCAGTTTCTCCTGTTTCATCCGCGCCTGACACAACGGGCATGCTTCCCAATGCGTCTTCCGAGCCTCATCTCCACCCAGGTGGATATACTTTGAAGGGAAAAGTTCGAGAACTTCGTCCAGCACATCTTGCAGGAAAGTGAACACACTGTCGTTTCCGGCACAGTAGATGACATCGGCATTCTCTCCCCCCAAACCGGGCAACACACCGATATATTTATTCACCACCGGACACGCCAATAGCGGATAGGCAGCCAGTGCGGCATTACTGTGCGCCGGCATTTCTATTTCAGGAATTACTTCGATATGGCGTTCCCCGGCATAAGCCACTATCTCGCGGATATCATCCTGTGTATAATATCCCTTTTCTACCGTAGGTTCACCCTGGCGGGGATTGCGGCGTTCCGAGAAATTCTTGCCCGGACGGTCTACGCGGCGGGAACCTATCTCCGTAAGCAACGGGTATTTCTTGATTTCGATGCGCCAGCCATTATCATCCGTCAGATGGAAATGCAGTGTATTCAGTTTCAGCATCGCCATACAGTCGATGATACGCAGCAGGTTCTCCTTAGGGGAGAAGAACCGTGCCACGTCCACCAACAACCCGCGATAGCCAAAACGGGGCTGGTCGGTGATAGTAACAGCCGGAACTGTCCAGTCGATGCCTGTCACTACTTGTCCACCTTCGATGGCGGCAGGCAGCAGTTGGCGGATACTCTGCAAAGCATAGAAAAAGCCTTGTACATCGGCAGCATGAATGTTTATTCTTTTAGCTGTAATTTCCAGTTTATAGGCTTCTTTCTTCAAACCGGCATCCGTCGTCAGACAAACATCTCCTTTCTTGTTTCCCACCTTTATGCGAGGAGTAAATCCTGCCGCACGGGTGAGAAGTGCGGTAAAGCGGCGTACTTCTACAGCTTGTTCCTCGTTCTCCACAGCAAAGGTTGTTTTTTCTGAGAAATGAAAGTTACCCGTGCCCGGCACTATACTGACCGGGCAGGGAACTAAGGGAACGGGTTGTGTCAAGTTATCAGCCTGTATGTTCGCCGCCATCAAAAGCAGGAAGCATACCAGTGTGTGAATAGTTCTATATCTCATAAGGTCTTTTATTATTAGATATGTGAATCAGGGATTAAAATCATTCTTTGTCTCTCTCAGGCGAAAAGCGTACAGGGTCGTTGTATTGTTCCTGCAATGCGGTTAGTTGTGCTTTCAGGTCTTTGATGATTTCTTCCGTTCCCGGTTGTCCGTAGATGTTACGCATCTCCGTGGGATCGGCCTGTAAGTCGTACAGCTCCCATTCATCAATATCATTATAGAAATGGATCAGCTTGTAACGGTCGGTGCGTACTCCGTAATGGCGTTTCACCATGTGCTCGGCAGGATATTCATAGAAATGATAGTACAAAGCTTTCCGCCAGTCGGCCGGTTTCTCGCCTTTCAGCAACAGTACCAAGGAAATGCCTTGGATATCTTCCGGCACTTCCACTCCGGCAAGTTCAAGGAAGGTCGGTGCGTAGTCAATGTTCTGCACCATTTCATCGATATCCCCTTTAGCCCGGAAGTCTTTCGGCAGACGCATAATCAACGGGGTACGCATGGACTCTTCGTACATAAAACGCTTGTCGAACCAGCCATGCTCGCCCATATAGAAGCCTTGGTCGGAGGTATAAACCACGAGCGTATTATCATCCAGTCCTTTCTCTTTCAGATAGTCCAGTACACGCCCCACATTATCGTCCAGAGACTTCACGGTTTTCATATAGTCGCGTATGTAACGTTGGAACTTCCAGTTGGCGAGTTCCTTGCCTTGCGGATTCTTCTTATAAAAATTATCAATGATAGGCCCGTAGAATTTGTCCCATGCGGCACGCTGTCCTTCATCCATGCGACCGATGTATTTCTCATAAAGAGATTTCAACCGGGTTTCTTTGTCCGGGCGCAGCATCTTGAGGTCGTAAATCATATCCATATCTTTCGCAATGCTCATCTCCTGTGCCGCAGCGGCGGGACGCCCTTCATAATCATCAAAGAAGTTATCCGGCAGGGGGAAAGTCTTGTCTTCATACAGTGCCAGATTGCAGGTATCTGCCAGCCAGTTACGGTGAATGGCCTTGTGGTGGATCAGGATACAGAACGGTTTGTCCTTATCCCGTTGGTTCTCCATCCAGTCGATGGCGTCATCGGTAATGAGGTTAGTCACATAGCCGTGTTTCTGTATCGTATCATTATTCTGGGTGATGAAGTCCGGGTTATAATAATCGCCCTGTCCGGGCACAATCTCCCAATAGTTAAAACCGGTAGGCAGGCTCTCGAGATGCCATTTGCCAATGAGGGCTGTTTCATAACCGGCTTGTTGCAAGAGTTTAGGGAATGTCTGTTGTGAAGCATCGAACACGCAAGTGGTGTTGTCGTAGAATTTATTGGCACAACTGTGCTTGCCGGTAATCATGCAGGCACGGCTGGGTCCGCTTAGCGAGTTGGCTACAAAACTGTTGGTGAAACGTACTCCATCGGCAGCAATCCTATCCAGGTTCGGTGTTTCCATATAACGGTGGTCATAGCAGCTCATCATCTGGGCTGTGTGGTCATCCGTCATGATGTATACGATGTTATATTGCTTCTGCTCTTCAGCCTTCTTTTGGGCAGAGCAGGAAGCCAAGGATGCCACGGCGGCGGCACCGGTCAGGGAATAGAGTAATCCTGATTGTAAGTTTTTCATGGTCGGAAATCTTTAGTAGTTTAATTACCCAAAAGTACGCGTAATGGATAAGAGCAATGTTCAAGAATATCTTTATCATATCCAAAATTCACCATTTCGGGTATATCTAAAGCAACAAAAAGACAAAATTAAAAGCAGCGAAGACAAAACCGGAAGCAGAACAGACAAGATGCGCCGCCCACTTCCGGAATGTCAGGTTATATCAGCCTATTGAAAAAAGGTGGTCAACTAAAGGCTATTAATAGCCGAAGTTATTATCATCATTCGTGATGCCCGGATTAGCAGATATTTCACTATCAGGTATCGGCATCAACATATTCTTCTTCACAAAGCTATCGGACAAACCTTCTCCACCCTCTTTTCCCACATTGAACACACGATCGTGCCATACATTGTTCGATGTATAGTACTGGGCACTGGAAGCAATCGTAAGCTCATGCTTGTTATTGAATTCCAATGCCATCTTGAAGTACTTAGTACCACGGATACGAGGCATTTCATATGTCCCAGGTTCTCCTGCAAGCTCAATGATACGTTCAAAGAACAACTTGGTTCTTACGGTTTCCTGATCCAAAGAAGCAGACCAGTCAGCTGGTTGGGCAGCAGGCATCAAACCTGAAGTGCGAGCACGTCCCAGCACTTGATTTGCCAACTCAACGGCTTTCGCAGTATTGCCCAATTCATTGTAAACATCCGCCATCAACAGCAACATCTCGGCATAGCGATATACCATCAGGTTTTTATGACTAGCAGTACCTATCTGATTCTGGTCGTACATTTTAGCGTAGTGAGGCCACTTGAGCTGACCGGCATCAGTAGAGAATATTTTGGCAAGATCGGTCTTGTAGCTTCCATCCGCCAATTTAAATTGATTCAATACTTCAATACTCGGATTTGTCCGATCAGGGAACAGGTCGTAAGGTAACTTCAGCGCATGTTCCAACGGTGTCTGCTTGCCATTTTTATCCACGAGAGGCACTCCGTTTTTCATTACCGGTTCCTTGGCAGTCTTTTTATCGTCTTCAAATCCTGCGTTGACTTTCACATAAGGATACATGTAGGTAGAATCATTCGCGCACAACACGTCACCAATCATTGGCTTTGGGTCTTTCTGGTTATTACCACTACGGGTTCTCCAGCTTTTCATGAAGGTAAGTTCGATACGAGGGTCGCCCGGATAAGTACCTTCATGTAAATCATAAATCGCTTTAGTGGCCCTGTAAGTACCCCACGCAATGCCGGAAGTAGACTGGGAAGGAGCAAAACGATTGCTGGCACGGTTAAAGCAAACAGTAGAAGTGATAGAGAAGTTCAACTGGAAGATAGCTTCCTTAGAACCTGTAACAAAATCTCCAAACAGTTTTCCAAACTTAGGTTCAAGGTCATACGGACCATTCTCATAAACATCATCAAACATTTCTTTAGCCCTTTGCCAATTAGCTTGTGCATCAATATCCAGACAGGCCATCTTATAATATACTTTTCCTAAGAATGCTTTGGCGGCCCAAGAGTTAGCACGTCCGTCCGCTGATTTTGCGGCAATCTGAGTTGCGTCCTTCATATCCTGAATTATTTGTGCAAAGACTTCCTCTTTCGGTGTCCGGGGAGTTGAAATGCCATCGGAAGAAGAGGCTACAATCTTCAAAGGCACATCGCCAAACAGCATGACCAGATTATAATAAGCCAGTCCTCTTAAGAATTTAGCTTCACCACCCATCTGCACTTTTACACTTTCACTTAAGCCACTTTTCTCAAGGCTCGTCAGAAAAGCATTCGTTTCCGCAATCACTTTATACTGTCCGTTCCAAACCGTTTTAATAGGGCTGGCGGATGTAGGAGCCTCCAATGACAGCATACGACCATCATCATTGACATTGCGTTGTCCCCAACCAAAGCCTGAACTGAGAATAAGCGCTTCCTGCATCATCTGACCGTAAGCAGCACTATTTGTCATATATCCATAACAACCCAACAAAGCCAGTTCCGCGTTACTCTGGGTACTAAAAATGACCGAAGAGTTTTGAGAGTATATAGGGTCCTCATCTAAACAAGAGGATAAGTTACATACAGCAAAAACAGCTGATAAAATATAATATGTCAGTTTTTTCATACTCTTATAAGTTTATTAAATTAGAAAGTAACATTCACACCAAATATAAAGGAACGAGAGTGCGGATAGGAACTCATATCCACGCCTGGACGAAGCCCCTCGAATGCAAAGCTGTTCACTTCAGGGTCATATCCCGTATAATCGGTGATGACAAAGGCATTCTTTACAGAAGCATATACTGATGCATTCTGGAATCCGATAGCTTTCATCCAGATTTTAGGCAATATATAGCTCAACGTAATATCAGAACAGCGTAAGTAACTGCCGTCTTCGATATAACGATCCATCACCATATTAGGAATCTTATATGTAGAACTCGGGTACAAATTGGTAGGATTTTCAGCAGTCCACATACCTTGAAATGCTTTCTTGGTGATATTATTTGCCTGTTGTCCCGGCATTCCGTTATAGCGAACACCCGTATTCATGATATCTCTTCCCTGTACACCATTGAACGTAGCTTTCAACGAAAGTGATTTATAAGAAACCTCTGTTTGGAAACCATAAGTAAAGTCCGGATTCGGGTCGCCAATGATGGTACGGTCTTTGGCATCCAGTTCACCATCTTCGTTTACATCCACGAATTTGACATCACCGGGAGAAGCCGATTGTGTATAAGTGCCTACAGTACCGTCTTTCTTAATATATTGCACCTTACCATCACTCGTAATATCTTCTGCCTGCACAATGCCCTGTGTTTTATACCCCCAGAATAATCCCGGAGCTTCACCCTGCAAGAATGCATTTGCAACACCGAATTGGTCGGCTAAAGCCGCACCTTCATAGCCGATTCTCTCTCCCAGACAGCCCCAGTCGGACGGCAACAATCCCAAATCAGTAATCTTGCTCTTGTTAGCGCCAATATTGCCGCCTACGCTCCACTTCCAATCTTTAGTATCTATAATCTGCGCATTCAGTAAGAATTCCACACCTTTATTATCCAAACCACCCTGATTGTAGTAAGTGCTTCCAAAGCCGGAAGAACCAGGTAAAGGTCTTGAAATCAGCAAATCATCTGTTTTCTTGATGTAGTAATCAAATGTACCGCTCAAGCGGGAATTAAATAAGCCGAAGTCCACACCAAAGTTCCAGGAAGCTGTTTGTTCCCACTTCAAACTATTATTTGCCAGATTTGTTACAATCATACTTGTCAACTGATTGCCGGAGCCATCAGCATAAGATATGGGACTACCAGAAGACTGTCCATACATAGAAAAAGTGGAATACGGACTGATAGCCTGATTACCCGTCACACCATAGCTGATACGGACTTTCAACTGACTCAACCAAGATGCATCTTTCAGGAATTCTTCTTGTTCCATACGCCAAGCCACCGAACCGGAAGGGAAATATCCCCAACGATTGGATTTGGCAAACTTACTGGAACCGTCGGCACGAATGGAAGCGGTAAGCAAGTATTTGTCATAAAGGTTCACATTCACGCGACCCAAATAAGAAAGAAGCTGAAAATCAGTCTGTGTAGGGGAGGAGTAAATTGTATTACCTGCCATGTGCAATCCGTTCTCTCTAAACTCGAACATGGTAAAATGGTTACCAATCACATTTTTATTCAGGAAATGATATTCATCGTACGTGACACCGGCTGTAGCATCTAAAGTACCGATTCTTCCTAACTTTGTATTATAATTCAAGATATTCTCCACACTGTAATTACTCTTACTCAGGTCAGACTGAGTAAGATAACCGTCATTATTCATACCTTGATACAACTGCATACCATACCAGCGCTTACGATTGTTTATATTGATATTGCCACCTGTACGAAGACTATACGATAAGAATTTACTGATTTTCCAATTTAGATTCAAGCTACCCCTAAAAGACTTATCATCTGCAATATCCACATAGTCATTCAGCCAACTGAATACATTCGTCTTATTTTCATTAGTCAAAGAAGGGTCATCATCCGGTTTTTCAAACGGAGAATAGTCCAAAGCTGTACGGGAGATTGCACTGGTAGGTCCTCCAAGTGTATTACCTCCGGCCATCATATCATTTTGCCTTAAGGCTCCACTCAGACTCAAATCGATTTTGACTGTTTTAGAAAGTTCCGCACTCAAGTTAGCGCGCAAATCGCCTTGTTTCAAACCTGTTTGTTTTGTCGTACCATTCACATCTTTAAAATTGGCAGATATATAATAGGTGGTTTTACCAGTACCACCATTCACCGATACTGAATAATTTTGTGAGAATGCAGAATGGTAAATCTCTTTCTGCCAATTACGGTAATAGATCAAATTGTATGTTTCCGGATTATTAGGATCATACTTAGCCAAAGCATCGTTGTATACATATCTCATTTCATCCCCAACTTTATAATAAGGATAGAGTCCATCCCCAATCCGGGAGTTCTGATAAGCAGCATACTCATCCATACCCACCAAGTCAATCAAACGAGTGGCATTTGTTACAGTAAAAGTTGCCGAAACATTCACTTTGGCTTTACCTTCTTTACCCTTCTTTGTCGTAATCAAAATTACGCCATTAGCACCACGAGAACCGTAAATAGCAGTAGAAGAAGCATCTTTCAAAACGGTGATATCTTCAATATCGGCAGGATTCAAAGAAGAAAGGGGGTCTTGAGCTATCTGAAAGTCACCACTAATGGCTGACTGTCCAAATTCACCCGTAGAAGCCTGCGGCACGTTATCAATTACATACAACGGTTGATTGTCACCACGCAGAGAACTGGCGCCACGAATAGTAACGGAAGCAGCTGCACCTACACTGGAAGAAGCCGTACTAACAACCAAACCAGCTACTTTACCTTCCAACAGCCCGTCAATAGACATCACTTTAGCGGCATCATTGGCATCAGGTCGCATATTGGTTAATGCTCCCGTCAAATCTCCTTTACGAGATGTACCATAACCTACCACAACTACTTCATCCAGCAATTGTGTGTCATCCTTCATTGTCACATTAATTACCGTTCTGTTACCCACAGCAACTTCCTGTTTCTCATAACCGATGAAAGAAAAGACTAATACGGATTTAGAATTAGGAGCATCAATCTTATAGTTACCATCAATATCAGTGATGGTTCCTAAAGAGCCTCCTTTTACAGACACATTGACACCGGGTACACCTTCATTGGTGCTGTCAATTACTTTACCTGTTACTTTAATTGCTTGCTGTGCAAAAGCAACGGCAGGTGCCGTCAAGCAGAACAGGCATACAAGAAATACATTAAATAGTTTCTGTCTCATAGAATTAAATTTAAATTAAAGACATTTGTTAACAGTGATTTCGATGCAAATGTAAAGCGAGCAAGGAAAGCATCGGTGCAATAATCACTATTTCCAAGTCCAATTTTAGCCATAGACCCATTCCCGGACAGCCCATAGACGAATTTGGAGCTAAAATAGATAAAAATGGAGTAGAAGCATGAAGAAAAACGTGTTAACCACATTTATATTGTGCCTGTTATTATTCCTGCCAGATAAAGTTACAGATCTGTCTCTACGCCGGAAAAAAACAGAACGTCCCGCCTGCTTTTCATAAAACGAAAATCGGGCGAGACGAAAAATAAATAATATCTTGTTATTTTTATAATTCTTCTATGTCTTTGATAGGCAGACCCGTCACCTGGTGGATGACCTCGGAGGAGATATTCAAAGATTTCATTGTTCGGGCGTTCTCTATTTTTTCTTCCTGTCTGCCTTCCTGTCTGCCTTCCTGCCTGCCTTCCTTCCTGCCTGCCTTCCTCTCTTCCTTCCTCCGCCGCCGTACTCAGCACATCATTCTGAATCATTACGGCATTGATATGTTCGTCATACGCCAGTTGTTCCGCCCTGTCCATATTGTAATAAATCAGTTTGCGGCGTGCCTCTTCCAGTCCGGGAGCTTTCGTATCGGGGCGGATGATGCCGGTCTTCAGATACTCTATCCACTCCTCAAGCGGGGTGACAGCCACTTTGTTGAACTCATTCACACGAATCAGGAAGTATTCGGGGAAGATTTCGGCAGGCAGCTTGCGCACGATGGCATCCTTCTCCTTAGTGGTGACCTCCAGAAAATCGCCCGTATGCACGCCCACAAAGGAATTCTGACTGTGGTACAGGTAATCGTTGCCCTTGCCGATGTCGAAATAGAGGATGCTGATGGAGTACACCTTCTTCACTTGGGAGTAAAGTTCTCCCAGTTCGATATGCTCCGTGATGGCCTTAGCAACGCCGAAGAGGATGCGCTCCAGGTAGTATATCTCGCGCGTGTTCTGCACCTCGACGATGATGATTTCATCCTTACTGTTGCGCGCCTTGATGTCCACACGGTTGAACTTATCGTTTTCACGTTGCTGGTTGCCCTCGCTTTCCAGTATCTCGACGATGCGGATAGGCTCGCCCAGCAACACGGTGAGGAAACCTTCGAGCACGCCGAAGTTGGCTTTGTTGCGCAGCAAGCGCTTCACCGCCCAGTCAAAACGTATATATCTGTCTTTCTGTACCATAACTTCTGTTTTTTCTGCTTACGCACAAAGGTAAGCATAATTTCTGTTCCCAACGTGTCGGGAAACGATTATTTGTTTGATTCATTTCCAATTAAAATTGCCTTTTTACAGCCCAAACAGATAAAAACAGGGACCATCATCATGAAATACCTGTTTTTTGTTTTGTGTGGCTCGAAACAAAAGACTATTTTTGTTCCAATCTTTGTATAGCACCATGAAGAAAAACATGTTAACCGCATTCATATTGTGCCTACTATTATTCCTACCGGGTAAAGTTACAGGTAATAAACAATATGCTTTCCAGCAGATTAGTACCCAGGACGGTCTGTCCTCTTCTGTTCGTTGCCTGGTAGTAAGCCACGACAAAGGATATGTATGGATCGGAACCAAGTCCGGTATAGGGCGTTTTGACGGTTACGAGCTAAGAAAATACTTATTGGGAAATATCACCCATATCATTGAAGACGAAGAACATACCATCTGGGCCATCACGCCGAAAGGACTCTTCCACTATAACTATCAGGAAGACACTTTCCTGCAAGCGCGCGATGAGGACCAGAACCCGGTAGTGGTGTCTTCTATCTGTCCCTGGACGGACGGGGTAATATTCGGAGGCAATGGAAGACTATATAAATATGATTATGCCAATCACAAAATCAGATTCCTATGTCCGCTGACTTCCAACAGCCATTACAACATCACCAACCTGCAAAAATGGGACGACCGGACTCTGCTGTGCACCAGCCGTTGGAGCCATGCACTGCTCGTCGATATACCTACGGGACGAACTCACCCTGTTCCTTTTGAAAGTAATGAAATCATAACCAGCCTGATAGACAAAAACGGGCATATATGGCTCGCCCCCTATCATCAGGGAGTGAAATGTTATGACCGCCAAGGTAAACTTTTGCATTCCTATCACACCGGGAACTCCCTCCTGCAAACCAATGTAGTGCTTTCTCTGGCTGAGAGTAACGGGCAGATATGGATTGGGACAGATGGTTCAGGCATTTATATCCTGAATCCGGAGAATGATGAGATATCCACCATAGCCCACGCACCCGGTAATCCATATTCCCTGCCGGTCAACTCCATCCTCTGCTTATATTCCGACTCAAACAACAACATGTGGGCAGGCAGTGTACGCGGCGGACTGATAAATATCAGGGAAGTGGGAATGAAGATATATTCGGATGCGCTGCCCGGCACAGAATACGGACTGAGCGAAAAAGCAGTGTTAAGCATCTATCAGGGCGAAGAAAAGGATATATGGATAGGAACAGACGGCGGCGGGATCAACCGTTTCTACCCCGACACCAATAGATTCTATCATACGAAGTCTACTTGGGGAGACAAAGTTTCGTCCATTACGGAAGTGGATAAAAGGCACCTGCTGGTCTCTTTATTCAGTAAAGGATTATTCTTCTTTGATAAACAAACCGAAGAGTATCGGCCATTGATTATCGTGAACGACAGTATCAACGCCCTCTTGTGCCAACGCGGAAAGGCCGTAAATATCTTCCGGAATACTCAGGAAACAGTGCTGCTCCTCTCTGAGATGCCTTATAGCTATCACATAGAAAAGAAAGAATTCACCCCTATTCCTTTGGATAAACATACTCCGGTAGTCGTTGGTACTATCTTACCAATATGCCAGAATGGCCCCATCTCCTACTTGCACGACATTAAACGCATCTATCGGATAGACTCCCGGACTAACCGGTTAGAAACTCTGTATCATTGCACCGGAGACACGATATTCAATTCTGTTTCCGTCGATGAAAGCGGCATTTTCTGGATAGGAAGCAACTATGGCCTCAGCCGGTATTCCGCAGAAAAGCACGAATATGTCAACATCCCCAACAAGCTGATTAATGAAATCAATTCACTGATTTGTGATAGACGGGGACGTGTATGGATAGGAACGGATGGAAAACTGTTTGCCCACCTCATCCGTGAAGGAGAATTTATCCTATACGGAGAATCGGACGGAGTTATCCAAAACGAATATCTGGAGAAACCACGGCTGCTATCCGCAGAAGGGGACATTTATATGGGAGGGGTCAACGGCTTGCTCTGCATTGACAAACAGCTGCCGGACGAAGATACCGTTCCACCCGTTCTTGAGTTGGCCGACGTGGCCGTGGGCGGAGAACGAATGAATGCCTTTATAAAAAACGGACGCAGCCTGACCGTACAGGAACACAGCAAACCCATCTCCATCAAAATCATTGCCCATGACAGAGATATTTTCCGCAAGCCTATGTACCGGTACACCTTGCGCGGCATGGATGGGCAAATCATGTACTCGTATCAACCGGAACTGACATTCAACGGACTGCCGGCAAAAACATACCAGATATTAGCCTCGTGCAGTACCCGTAGCGGCGGATGGACGGAAGACTACCGGATATTGGAATTAGTAGTGCTTCCACCGTGGTATAAGTCCTCCTGGTTTACCATTTGTTGCATCGCAGTAGCCTGCATAGGCATTATATTGGCTTTCTTCTCCTTACTGCGCCGCAAAGAGAACAAGCTGAAGTGGGCGATGAAAGAGCATGAGCAGCAGGTATATGAAGAGAAAGTGCGTTTTCTCATTAACATCAACCATGAACTCCGTACGCCGCTGACCCTGATACATGCACCACTGAAACAGCTATTGGGAACATTGTCGCCGGAAGACGAAAAGTATCCGATAATACAAAGCATCAGCAGGCAATCGGGACGCATGAAGAAATTGTTGGACACAGTGCTGAATGTACGGAAAATGGAAGTGGGGCAAAGTTCGCTGAATATCGAAAGCATAGAATTAAATTCATGGATTGAGCAACTCATAGCCGACTTCAGGCCAGAAGCCAACATGAAAGGCATTTCCATATCCTATACTCCTGATAAAGAGGTGGACACCCTCTGTTTCGATAAGGAAAAGTGCAGCACTATCTTAACAAACCTATTAATCAATGCACTGAAATACAGTGATGAAAACAGTCTGATTGAGGTATCTGCAAATTTATCGGAAGACCAAACCCGTGTCCGCATTTCCATCTCAGACCAAGGTCCGGGCTTAAAGGATGTAGACATAAACAATCTGTTTATCCGGTTCTATCAGGGCAACAACAGTCGCCCCGGAACGGGTATCGGACTCTCCTACTCCAAAATCCTTGCAGAACAACATGGCGGAAGCATCGGCGCTTACGATCATGGAGAGGCTCCCGGTTCCACTTTCTGGTTCGAACTACCACGAGATAAGCAACCGGGCAAAGTTACGCTACAACCCCAACCTTACCTGAATGAATTATTAGCTCCCACCGAAGAGATAGAAAGCACCCCGGACGAAGCGAACGGAAAGGAAGAAACCCAAGGTAACACCTTACTTATTGTAGATGACAATAAAGACTTGACTGATTACCTGTCGGAGGCTCTCAAGAATAAGTTCAAAAAGATATGGGTGGCTTACGATGGCGAAGAGGCTCTGCGCATCTGCCGTGAATCGCATCCGGATATTGTTGTCAGCGACATCCAGATGCCTCGCATGAACGGCTACGAATTATGCAAGCATATCAAAGAAGACCTGGAAATCAGCCATATTCCTGTCGTTCTGCTCACAGCCCGCAATGATGAAGAGAGTAAGACATTCGGCTACAAAAACGGGGCGGATGCTTATCAGACCAAACCTTTTGAAGTCGATATTCTCTATACAATTATCCAAAGCCAACTGAAAAACCGTGAGCGAATGCGGATGCGCTACTCCGGCACAGAGCCGCTTCCCCAACCTCAGGAAAGTACATTCAGCTCGGCTGACGAGAAATTCCTCAACCGGATGAATAAAACCATTTCAGATAATCTGGAAAATCCGCAAATGGGGGTACCGCTACTTTGTACAGAACTGGGCATCAGCCGAGCTTCCCTCTACAACAAGTTGAAAGCACTGACCGGAATGGGGGCAAATGATTATATCACTAAAATCCGGATGGAAAAAGCCGTATGGTTGCTCACGCATAGTTCCCTCAGCATTAACGAGATAGCGGATCAGACAGGATTCTCTACATCACGCTACTTCAGTACGGTGTTTAAGCAATACATGGGATGTTCACCTACTCAATATAAAGAAGAACACAAGTCATCCTAACGTTTTTCTAAGGAGGGTATTCGAAGATTACATTTTCTTAATTAACCTGACTCTAAATATTCTCCCAATCATCCTTTCTTTGTGAGATTTAAAGGAAATTTTCACTTTGTCCTTATTGGAAGTAGATTCAAAAGGAATATCTATTTTCATATCATAAAGATCTTCTGATTTCTGAAGTCGCATAGTAACAGATCTCAGAAGTTTATCATCTATATAAATGTCAAAAGAACAAGACTCTCCATCATTACCACAACAAGTCATTATTAACTGCAGGGGAGTTTGATCTGTTACCTTCATATCAAAAGTAAACCAACCATCATTCCAGCTAAGACGGAATTTACGTCCGATAAATTCTCCAACAGCAGTATTACTTCCTTTCAGACTATGTTCTCTCTCAGGTTCCATTTCTCCTAGCTGAATAAAATCAACTGTCTGCTGTTTTAAGACTTCCTGCTCCCGAAGATAATTTTGATATTCTTGCTTTCTCCTTTCCCAACCTGTGGAATCAAACACATCGAAATAAACAATATACCGTTCATTATACAAAGTATAAAAAGGAGCTAATACAATGTCTGACGGTTCTCCAATATTTTGAGTTTTGAACAGAAGGCTATCCAGAGATATTCTCCTTATCCATTCCGACACAGGTTTATTATCAGTTATTAAAACTGGAATATCTTTCATCGGATCGATTCTCTTATTTCCCAACTTACCTGCCAAAACCCAAGGACCGTATTTTATTGCCATCCTATTGGGATTATCAGGAGTAGGCTCCGTATAAACAGGCATATCAAAATTAATTTCAATAACATCGCCCTTCTTCCATTCTCTGGTTATTTTAAAATTAGTACCCGGAACAAGCAAGGTATTCATTTTCTTCCCATTCACTTTTATTTCTGTTTTCTCCGTCGTCCAATAAGGAATTCGAAGCAACATAGAAAACTTTTCAGATTTGGATGGGGTTACTGTTATCCTGATATTCCCATCCCGTTCATAGTTTCCTTCCTGTTTCAGAGTTATTCCCTTTTCCTGCCATGTCAAAACAGATGGGATATACAGATTCACAAATATATTATTCTTCTTGTCCTTGAAATAAATAGCTTCCCCATAACGGGCATGATTCTCAAATCCGGTTCCGACGCAACATGTAAAAGTTTCAAATGCACTACTATAACCTCTTTTACTTCCAGCCACTAACGGAAGATAATAAGTAGTCATCCCTGTTTCCGGATTTTGAGAAGCCAGAATATGATTATACAGAGCCTTTTCATAATAATCACTGTATTTGGTATCACCAGTTTCCAGAAGGAGCATTTTTGTCAGTTTCAACATATTATATGTATTACATGTTTCAGCCGTTCTATCACTCAGGCGGCTTGACAATATTCCTTTAGGTCCGAAATGTTCACCATCTCCATTTCCCCCAATACAATAAGTATGATTTTCAATTACTGTTTCCCAAAAGAAGTGAGATGTGATTTTATCTTTTTCATTATTGGTAAGCAGATGTCTTCTTTCCACACCTACCACTTTAGGTATCTGGGTATTCGCATGTAACCCTGCCAAAGAATCAATCTGGCGCGAAAGAGGAGAAAGGAACTGTTGATGATCAAACCAATGGCTCATTTCAAGATACTTCATATCACCGGTGATAGAATAAACATTGACCAAAACCTCTAGCATTCCGCCATGCTCACAAGCTAATATCTTCTGCCATTGTTCATCGTCCAATCCCTTAAACTGATTGTACGCCCAGTCAGACAGATGTATCAAAACCGACTTAGCTTTCTCATTTCCCGTATAGACATGAACATCATAAAGTCCGGCAAACAATTTATGTAGAATAAACCAAGGTACTATCGCTCCATTCAGATCAAAGCCTGTTGAGTAAATTTCTCCCTCGCCAACCTGCATCCAAATACTATCTTCAACACTACCAATATACCCAGTTCCTTTTACATCCTGGCATCTTTTTAATTCATCAATAACATAGTCCGTACGTTCTTTAAACTTCTGTTCTCCCGTCGAAGCCCACATCATGGCACATGCGGACATATAATGTCCCAAGCCCCTGCCACCTCCTCTTTCTGTTTCCCAACCTCCATAATTATCCGCCTTCGGTGGTAAACCTGCATTTTTATGAAACCTATGTAATAATCGATCCGGTTCAAGACTCAACAACCATTCTGCGTCCAATGTCTGAGCATGTTTAAAAGGGCTTGGCAGCAATCTGATTTGATTCAACTGAAAAGGTTCCAGTGCCATCCGTATATTGTGCCTATCCTTACATAAACAGTAATTTGCTGTCAAAAGAAGATATATGAGAAGAAGAAAAGCTCTCGAATGTGTCATAATACAATTAGGTTTTAAAAAGCACGAAAGTTCCGAATACGATGAAAAGTCATATAATTAGCATCATGTTGCC
>ERZ860388.1182-NODE-1182-length-18129-cov-3.930674_pt1 | contig 18129 bp, 9 predicted proteins | sample MGYA00509978_ERZ860388 | MGnify/ENA primary metagenome ERZ860388 (study PRJEB30046, sample SAMN00715225) | human gut metagenome | study: EMG produced TPA metagenomics assembly of the A metagenome-wide association study of gut microbiota in type 2...
AAAAATGACGAAAAAAAACGTACGTATTCGATTTCAAGATACAATAGTTAACAAACGTACGATAAGAACTGAACTTTTATAAACATTAGTATTAATATTAAATTTAGAATTATGAACAAAAAGTTTTCTACTCTTTTGTGTGCTAGCTTACTGTTCTCTTCAGCTTTTTCAGCTGTAAATGCGATTGACCTCACTGATGCAGCTGTGGGAGTTGGTGCTACAGCTGTTGCTAAGTTGGATAAGGCGGCTTTGAGTGGAGTGTATCAGTTGAGAGTTGGTACTCAGGTGCTTGTTATAGAAGATGGCAAGTATGTATTAAAGAACGTAAATGATGGCTTTGATTTACAGGCTTCTCTGTGGTGTGTTCAAGTGACGGAAGAAGGTCAAGGCAAAGAACCGATCTATGACTTTGTAAATAAAGCAACTGGTGAATTTTTAGCTATTTCAGAAGAAGATGTTGTTGGTTTACAGGTAGGAGAAAAAACGAAGACTAATTTGTCTGTTGGCGAAACTTTTGGCGGTTGGGCATTTTCTCCGGAATACAAGGAAAATTTGAAAGGTAATATGCCTTTATTTACTTATCAAGAAGCTGATAATGTTCTTTTATTGGTAAAAGGTGAAAATGGAGGCCTTAAGGCAAAAAAAGTAAAAGCATCTGTTGCCCGATCAGAATCGGAGAGAGTTCAATTTACTCTTTTTGATGCAGGTACTTACGTTTTGAGTGCGGCTGAAATTAATGCTTATTTGAAAGATAATAAGAATGTGCTTACATTTACTCCGGATGCAAATGCAGACGTCAATCCGTTCTCAACGACTGCTTTTGTCGCTAAAGGAGTTGCAGCAGATACTGATCATAACTTCGTATATGTGACTTCTAAATCCGATGCAAATGCTTATTTGAAAGTGGATACTGCTGCTAATGGTGTTGGTATTCAATTCTTGAAGTTTGGCTGGACTGATATGGCTAAAGAAAAAGATTTTGCTAACTCATTGTTAGTAAATCAGCACAAGTTCTTATTTACTTATCGTCCTTCTTTGGATCAACTGCGTATCCAGGTTAAACAGGCTCGTTACAAATCAGATAAGAATGCTGAAAAGTATTGGAGCGAAATTAATGGTACAGCGAAAGGAAAAATTTATAATTATGGTGATAAGTTTGTAGATCCGTTTAAGACTGAAGGTAATGTTGATGCTGCTAAATTGCATGTTAAGTTGCAGAACTTTACTGTTGCGGATCGTATTGCTACAATTGGAGAACAACCTATTAATACAAAGATCGGTTTCGGTCTGAAAGGCTGTTTCGTAACTAGCGATAAGACTTCAGTTGACAACGGTTTGTATATCATCAAGAATGCAAAGGGTCAGGTATTGGCTGCTCCTATTCATAAAAATGCAGAAGGTGGTAATAAACAATATGCAATCGAATGGGTGACATTGGACGAACAGGAACCGTTGCACATGCCTGCATACCAGTGGGTTATTACAAAAACATTGAATGCAGAAGTATCTCAACCGGTTTCTCCGGTTAAAATTGTAAACCGTGAATTCCCGAAAGCGAAAAATTGGGATAACGTTCAGTTCCGTTTGAATGAAGATGGTGAAATCTATACACTTACAACGAGTGCTGATATGTTGAACAACGTAACGTTTGTTCAGATCAAAGACTCTGCAATCATCAAAGATAAGAAGTTAGGTTACAAACATATCGACTCAAATGATTTGTTGGTCAACAGATATAAATTCAATTATCTGAACCCGTTCTCAATGGAATATTGGATTGCTAACGGTACAGGTAAAGATTCTTTGATCTATGTTAAGCAGGATGCCGGCGATTATGCTTTGGTTGAAGGTTCTACATACGAATATGGTATCGATGTTGATGCCGCTCTTTTGAAAAAGATTCCGGGACTGGCTCAGTTGGAAAGAACGAATTATGTCATTGCTAAAGATGAACAGGATCGTTTGGTTGAAGCTTATGGAAGCAAGTATTCAATGGGTGTAGCAAACTATGGTTCTAATAATATGGTTGTTGATACATTCTTCTTTAAAGAAAACAACCACTATGATGGTAAAGACTTCTATGCTATCGTCGAATCTAATTATAATAGAACTGCTCATGCTACTGAAATTCAAAATACAGGTGTTACGAAGAAAGTCGGTATCGCTGATGACGGTATGAGTGCTGGTCTGAAAGTTCAGTTGCTGAATGAAACAAGAACTTCTGCTTTCACTGTTGAACCTTCTACAACTCCGTTGTATCGTCGTTTCAACAACGTTGCACTGAGTGAAAGCGCAACGGACGGCCGTGACAGCTTGAGATTCTTCGAAACGATCCGTAAGGAATACTTGATGGATGAAAACAATAGCAACTTGACTGATGCTAATGTTGACTATCTGGGTATGTGGACAGCTGACAAAGCAACAGGTTTGTCATTCCAGATCGATACTGCTTGGGTTAATCGTGGTGCTGGTTATATCAAACCGCAATACTTGATTTCGGTTGCACATAACGACTTTGCCGGAACTCCGGGTAAACCTTGTACGGAAGATGGTCCTCACGTAGACAAAGACGGTAATATTACAGACGCAGAACATTGTGTTCACGCTACTCCGGCTATCCCTGGCTTCGAAAGAGCTAAATATTTGGTAAGTTTCCAGGATTCTGTAGATGTTTACGGTCAGGACAAACCTTATGCAGATATCAAGGGTGGTTATACTCGCGTAGGTTTCGTTGAAGGTATCCGGGTTGCCGATACGTTGTGGATCCTGCCGGCAGAATTCGTAGCTTTGGCTAACGATAAGATTAGCTTCGATGCTTTGGAAGCTTATAATGATTCTGTGAAAAATCTTGCTTCTAAATCATATTTGATTAAGAATAGACTTGACGGTGACGACCATAAGAATTACACTTGGTCATTCCGTTATGTACATCCGGAAAATGCAGGTAATGTAACGGAAGAAGGCGTAGAAAATCAGTTCTTGTTCGAATCGAACAACTATGACAATAAGATTATTGCACCTGAAAATGCTGCATGGTTGAAGATTCAGAATGGTTGTGTGGTTTTGACAGACAAATCATCTACATTCTCACATGCTGCAACAGGTGGCGACGGAGCTTTGATCTTCAATGTTGAAAATAAGGTTGACGATCAGCTGGCAACAGACAACGAAGAAATTGCAACATCTGAAGTTACAGTAATCGCTTTGCAGGGTGCTGTACGTGTAGCTAACGCTGAAGGTAAGAAAGTTGTTATCACTAACATCTTGGGCCAGACAGTTGCTAACACAGTTATCACTTCAAGCGATGCAACAATTGCTGCTCCTCAGGGCGTAGTTGTAGTAGCTGTTGAAGGTGAAGAAGCTGTTAAAGCGATCGTTAAGTAATAATGATCTCCCGTAGAGACACTATGAAACAGTGTCTCTACTATATTGAAATAAAGATTTTATAATCAAATAATGACCATGTGTCCGGTCTTTCCGACCAGTCAATTACCCCGCGAGGGCGAACAAGTGGTACATTAATACTAAAGTAAAAAATAACAATGCTGCCTGTACTTCCGTGAGGAAAGAGAGCAGACACAAAACAAGCCCCGACAGAGTAATTCCGTCGGGGCTTCGTTGTTATTATGATAAAAGGATTCTGCCCCAATGGCTAAAGTGCCGCAAACCGTTCATCTCCTTTGGCTGTCACCGCTGTACATTCCATTTCGACCAGCCAGCCGGTTCGGCAAACCGGAGCACGTACGATGATATAAGGGAGGCTGGGATGATGTTCGTCTATATAACGTTTGACCCGCGCATAATCCGCCGTATCGCGGATATAGATCACAGCTTGCATGATGTCATTCAAAGTGGCGTCCGCTTCTTTCAGCAGGGCTTCGATATTCTCAATCATGCGGGAAGTTTGTTTTATGACATCGCCAGCATGCACGATTTCTCCGTATCGGTCGATGCTTGCCGTGCCGGAGATAAAGACATGGCGGCGGTCGCCGTATGTGACAGCTGTGCCTCGTTCGAACGTAACGCCGTATTCATATGTGCGGTTCAGGTGTTCTGGTGCATATAGATAGCGGATTTGTCCGGGGCAGATACCGGAAACAGCATATGTGTCCATTGTCACGAATACCATCGGGTCGAAATAGCGTCCCTCGATTCCCGTACTGGCGATGAAATGAGTTTCTTCTGTCAGGTTTTGTGTCGCGAACACTTCTTTGCGGGCTTTTACCACACCCAGATAATTCACGTCTACATTCTGTACGAAAATCCATGTGCGCAGGCAGTTGGCCGCCAGTGTACAATTGGCTTCCGTCAGTTGCAGGATATAATCGCGGAAGATCAGGCGGGTCTGGTATTCCGAATTGGCCGCCCTGTTGCACTGGTTGGCACCTAAAAGCTGGCCGTATGCACCGTGACGCGCCTCAAACAACCCATTTGGCAACACCTGTGTCTGTACGCCAGTCTGCAGCCAAGCCCACAATGCAATCTTCGTGCCGTTCATCGGAGCCTGCTGTACGATTGATAGTGCGCAATAGGGGGAAAGCCGTTCCCGTTCCATCAGTTCATCTGTCTGGTTGGTTACGTCACTCAGGAAATAACGCCGGAAAATAGCGACCGGATTACCCGGCAACTCTTCCACTGAACGGGCATAAACATCTTGTATGTGCTGTAACTGAGTGTGAAAATCCTCCAGGCAGTTCGTCTGTTGGAAGAAAATATGGTATTCCGTTATGCCTTTGGAGGATTGAAAAGAGGTGATTTGCACTTCCGTCGTGTCGTATGTTTTCCTTATCAGGTTCATATTTATATTGTGTTTTTATAGTATAGATCGTAAAAATAAGGCTATTTAATTGAAATCAGAAAATTGAGAGTTGAAAATTACTTAATAAAGTAAGGAACGGTACTGTTTGTTAGCCGTTCAAGTCCTTCAACTCTATCAATTTGTTTACGATGGCATAGACAGTCAAGCCGCTGGCACTGTGTACTTGCAATTTTCGGGCGATGTTCCGGCGGTGGGTAATAACGGTGTGGGTGGATAGGTATAACCTGTCTGCAATCTCTCGGTTTGTCATGCCTTTTACCACACAGATGACAATCTCTTTTTCCCTGCTACTCAGTGTCTGCTGGTCCTCGTTTTCCCCTTCTTCGGACGGAACTTCTTCGGTGTTGAGGCGTTCCAATTTATTTTTCAACTCATCGGCATTATCGTATATTGATATCTGATCGTCATAGGAGCGAAGCAGAAACGGGTCGTTTATATTATATTGAAGGGCAAAACATTTCATATCCGGGCAGCCGCATTCGTCTTTCAGATGTTGTAGGTTGAAGTTTCCCGGAATGGAAGGATTTACGATCAGGATGTCCGGCTTATAAATGCGTAAGCCCTCTGTCAGACAGTCTGCTGCTGTTATTTCGGATATCTGGATACGGAATCCAGGTAAGCGTTTCAGCAGTGTTTCCAGTCCGCACCGGATGATGGAGGATGATTCGGCTATCGTTATTTTAATGTTAGTGGACATGGCAAGTGGTTTTATTGTTTTTCTAAAGACAGAATAGCAGGTACGAAGATGTAGTCTTCTACCCGGTTATGAGAGGCAAGGTCTTGTTCTGTTGCGAAAATATCGAACAGGACGCTGTTGAGCAAGTTACTGTCCGGTCCCGGATAATACTTCAGGATCAGGTTCTTCAGTTCTGTGATTTTCATCTCGATCTGGTCATGCCGTTTGCGGAAGATGGTGATGTTATATTTCGGATCTTTCTTTCCTTCCAGCAAATTGCGGACATACGGGAAGACGATTTTCTCTTCGTACGACATATGTTTGTGTACCTCTTCGGCATATTCGTCGAAAAAGCGGCGGATCACGAAGGCCACATCTTTCGGGCAGCTCACGATCGCCTCTGTCAGTTTGTGGCGGATATGGGGAAGACGGAAGTTCAGGAAATAGTCGTGTGCATTATGCAGATAAGTGATAAGCGAAGAGATGGAGATATCTTTATGGACCTCCGCTGCCGGGATTGTCTCCGTTTCCGTCAGAAAGTTGACGACAGTCAGGAATGTATATGTGTCGATCTTATTCTGCCGGCATACTTCCCCGATGTTTTTCTCTCCGAACCCCAGGTCGATACCGAAGCGGCTCATCACAAGGACCATCGGATAATTCTCGCATATCAGGTCACTCATCTTGCTTGTTTCCCTGTATTTTCCGTTCTTCATGTTTCCCATATCTTTTATCATTTGTATAGTAGATTATTATAAGTATGCATATTGAGGTGCATCCGCCGGTATGACAGCTATGCATTCCGTTTCGATCAGCCAGCCCGGACGACATACGGGAGCATGTACGATCAGGTGGAGAAACGACGGATACCGGCTTTCGATATATTGCTTGACCACGACATAATCGGCCGGGTCGCGCAAGGAGACGATTGCCTGCATGATGTCTTGCAATCCGCCTCCCGCCTCCTGTAGCAAGGTGTCGATGTTTTCCAGCATGCGTTCCGTCTGCTTCAGGATATCCCCCGGATACATGATCTCGCCTTGATTGTCGATACTCGCGGTTCCGGAAATGAAGATTTGTTTCCGGTCGCCATAGGTTACAGCTGTCCCCCGCTCGAAAGTCACTCCGTATTCGTATGTCGGATTCAGGTGGGTGGGAGCATAGAGGAACTGGATTTGTCCGGTCTGCAAGCCTTTTACGGCATAAGTATCCATCTGGACAAAAACGTTCGGATCGGCATGGCGTCCTTCTATTCCCGTACTGGAAATATAATGGGTCTTTTCCGTCAGGTCTTGCGTGATGAAAACCTCTTTGCGGGCCTTGACGACGCCGGCATAGTTGACATCCACGTTTTGAACGAAGAACCAGGTACGGATGCAATCGTTTGCCAACTTGCATCCTTGCTCGGTCAGTTGCAAGACGTAATCGTTCAGCAAAAGCCGTGTCTGGTACTCGGAGTTAGAAGCCCTATTGCAAGAGCCCCCGGTCCAGTATTGTGTATAACGGTTGTGTTTGGCTTTCGACATTCCGTTTTTGGTCGTTTCGACAGTGATACCGGTCTGAAACCAAGTCCACATGGCTATTTTGCTCCCGTTTAGTGGAGCTTGCTCCACGATGGAAAGAGGGCAATAGGAATTTTCGCATTCCCAAACCATCACCAAGTCGGCCTGGTTGGCAGCGTCGCTCAGGAAATAGCGCCGGAAGACGGCAGTCGCATCGTCAGGTAACACCTCTTGGATAACTGCCACATAGGCCCGTTGGATGTTCTGAAGTTGTCCGGAAAACGGCAATGTCCGGTCTGTAATAGTGAGTAGAACGTGATATTCGGTAACCCCACCTTTCCCGGCAAAGGAAGAAATTTGAACTTCGATAGCTTTGTCTGTGTATGTCTTTTTGATATAATCCATGTAATATGTGCTTTCTTATTCTTTAGCTCCGTTATTGATCCAATCGTCGAGCAACGTCAGAGTGCTGGATGTCGTGATGACGTTGGTATGATCGTACTTGACAATGTTCTCGTGCAAGATGACGTGCAGGAAACTTTCCTCCGCGCTTCCCGGCTTGACCAGTTTCAGCCCTTCCTCGCTTTTATCAGCTACGACATCGACTAAGGCTTTGTGACTTTTGCCTTCCGTGAGGTACAGTCCGGCAGCAGGTTCCGTACTTCCTCCATGGCAAGCCGTACAGGAACGATTGAAAATTTCGGTTTGGATACTGTTGAACATGCCGGCATCCAACTTTCCGGCATCCAGCCGTATGGTATCCGCCTGTTCCGTGTAGTCGGCGGTATAGAAACTGGCAATCCTTTTGCGTAGTTTGTTGATGACACAAACTTCGATCTGTGTGACTTCACTGGGAATACCGGCCAAGACCATGTTTATCGTCCCGTCGGCTGTCTGGCTAATCCCTTTTGCCGTTTGTGCGAAAGCATTGTCAGGGGTGAATCCGGCCAGTACGACGCTGTAACCGCCTGGCCAGGAATCTATCCCGTTGATTTGGGCGGTTAACTTCACTGTTCCTCCTTCCCTTTCCGTCTGATTGTTTTCATCATATATCTTGCCATCGTCGCAGGAGATGGCAAGACAGGAAAAGAGCAATAGCCCGGAGATGAATGAATAAACTTCTCTTTTCATGACGTTACGATTAGAAAGTGTACTGAAGTAAGACGGTTCCGGAATGCATGGCTAATCCTAAGTCGTCGTTGTCGCGGTCAAGCTGCGTGTCATGTCCGGTACGTCCGATGAACTGATACATGGCTTGCAGTTTCAAGTTGCAGCTGGTGAAGAAATAGTTAAATCCGACGGCCGGCATATTCAGAAAACCGTTTGTGTCCAATCCGTTGCGGTTGAAGAAGTCATAACGGGCTGTCGCTTGTAGTTTGTTGGTAACGAAATAACCGCCTTGCACGTACCCCCCTAAATAGTTATAGCTCTCGTCAATTTTCTGCCGTTTGGTAAACCCTACATTCATATAATAGATTTCAGCGCCGAGATACAGGCGATTCTTCAACATGGCGAATTCTGCTCCTGCCCGGAAATCGTTCGTACTTTCGCTTTCGCTCTCCACATTCAATGAAGTGGAAAGACCGAACAGCATCTTATCTTCCTTCAAACGGTTCGGGCTGCCCTGGTTGGACGGCATAACTCCTTTCGGCATGTACGTGATGCGGCCGGCATACAACAATGACGGGATATGCCAGTCGTCGCTGAACGTTTTGGATGCCACGTTGACGGAGCTTCCCGTTCCGTTGAAAATCCCAACTTCGTAGCCGAACTTATCCTTTACCAATCCGTGCACTTCCACTCCGAGGTCGAATCCCATGCCGATGTTCGGTGTCACGGCATTAAGAGAATAAGGCAGGATAACGGATGAGGTGAGCGATGTCGGCAGTGTCGGCATTAACGTCTCGCCCAGCGTAGTCAGGTAAGCGTGCGAGAACGGAGTCTTGAACTTGCCAACACGTATGGCAAAACTCTTTTTTATCTCTACGTCGAACCAAGCCTGTTGAAGGATGTTTCCTCCGTTTCCGGCAGCATTGATGGAGAGGTTGAATGTCACCCGGTCGAATGCCTTGCCCGTGAAACCGAGGATGGCATAAGGGATCGAGAAACCGCTGTTGTGTATATTGTCCTGATTGTAGGCCGGGTCCAGCCCTTCATCGTCGTAGTAGTTGATGTTGGCACTGGTCTGTACCAACATATAAGGTTTGAAAACGAAATCCCCCTTCTTGGTAGCGATTGTAAAACCTTCTTTGCCGTTTAGCGATACGACACCGTTTTCCGTATCTTCCTCATATTGGGCCATGACGGCCAACGGCAATAGTAATAATGCTGCAATTGTGATTATCAGTTGTTTCATTTTAGTTTGTCTTATGGATAAATTATAAGGAGTTGAGGAATGCGATCACTGCCTCACGCTCTTCCTTGCTCATTTGTTTGAATAAATTTTTGGAGGCTTCCCCTTCGCCTCCATGCCACATGATGGCTTCGGTCAGGTTGCGGGCGCGTCCGTCATGAAGGAAATAGGTATGACCGTTGACTTTCTCCTGCAGCCCGATACCCCAAAGCGGCGTAGTACGCCATTCGTTTCCTCGTGCCAGGCCGCTGACATAATTGTCGTTCAACCCGACTCCCATGATCTCCGACCCCATGTCATGCAGTAGGAAATCAGAATAAGGATGTATGGTCTGTCCGCCGAGCCATGGCAAACGTGTGCCGTTGAGCAGTGTGGAACCGCCCGCTTGCGTGTGCAGCGTAGTGACGTGGCAGAGATGGCATTTCGCTTCGTAAAACTTTTGTTCTCCTAAGATGACCTGAGGGTCGTTTATGTTGCGCCGTGCCGGTACACCGAGGCTTTGCATGTAAAGGTCCACATCTTCCATATCGGCGGTCGATATGTCGAGCTGGTCATACGAGAGCCCCATCATGCTGCCTTGGTTGATCTGAGCCTGCCCTTCGCAAATATCTTCCGGATAGCGGCTGTTTGTCACGCCCATATCGCTTGAAAAGCCCAGTTCGACGGTCAGGTCGAGATGCTGTGCCTTGTTTCCTGAAAGGCCGACACCGGTGACACCCTTCTCGGTGATATAGTTGCAACGTCCGCTGATGCCATATTCCGGATAATTGCTTTTGGCAGCGAGCGCTTCGATTTCCCTGCGGTTGATTGCCATCATCTGTCCCATACCGACGTGGCGTAACGGGATGCGTACGGTGCAGAACAAATCTTCCGGGGCGATACTGTCTTTATACCATTCGGTTATTGTGTAATTGGGTTTGCATAGTTCGTAAGTCTCTCCGTCGGGGAAGGAAAAAGTCTGCTTGTCGTATGTGACGGACAACTTACCTTCCGGTTTGACGCCGTAGATGGCTTGGTCGTGCAATACACGTCCGTAGTCGCGGAAGAAAGCACCGTTGCGGCGGGAGATATAGACCAGCATGGAAGAGAAACCGTAGTTGCCCGATCCGCCGTTTTCCCACAATGTCGGTTTGGTCCTTCCTGCGTTGCGATGGCAACTGCCGCAGGAATAGCCGGCATAAACAGGTCCGAGACCGCCTCCGTCGCCATTGTTGCTGGTGCGTACATCGTCGTAGAGACCGTCGCCGTTGTTGAAACGGATCGAGTTGGCTCCTGTTATCCAGTCGGCGTTCGTATCGTAGGCGACCGATGAGTTTAGGAAAATCGTTGAAGTCCCTGCTGACAGCGCATATCCGTTCGGGACATCTATTTTATCCATATCCATTTTATCGTCCTCTTCACAAGCTGCGCATGCAAAGAGCAGGAGTAGCGAGGATGTTAACAGGTAAGATTGCTTCATATCATTTTATTGGTTTTCTGAATTTATTTCCGAATAACGCGAGTCGCATTGTGTAATAACTCTGAAACCCTGAAACAGCGGGCATTTGTCTGCTGTTTCAAGGTTTGTCATGATCTATTATCAAGTTTTATGTCTCAGAGGCATGTTTATTTTGCTCCATCGACAGTGCGGGGCTGCCCGTCTTTGAACAGGAGATATTCCAATGTATGGTAACCACGTACGCTCTGTGCGGCTCCGATGGCCTCATCTTCTTCGTCAAAGTTTCCGCTCCATTCCAGGTCATCCCAGTTTTGTGAATTCAATACCTGTACGATACCGTTCTGGTCCAAAGGCCAGCTGTCCATGTTGGGGTCCAGACCTAAGTTGGCAACCGGGCCGATAAGGAAAGCTTCGCTCTTTTCCCACGGTTCGCGTGCCGTGATCCATAAGTTGCAGGCCTTTTCGAAGTTGTCGTTGCTTGGGTTCTGTCTGAACTGATTCACTGCATCCAGCAAAAGCTTGTTCTTTTCCTGCAAGTCTTTATAAGTAGGAAGAACGACCGCATCGACAAACTGTTCGGCTATTGCATCAAGGTCATCGTCGTATTCAGGATCGCCGAATGTTTGGTTTACATACGGTTTTGCTTCATTTAACAACAGGTTGGCCAGTTCCATGCAAGTGTTCATTGCGGCAACGGACTCTTCGCTGTCGATGTTGTTGCGGAACGGTTGCGGAATAGCCTGAATCGCCTTTGCAGAAGCGAAAATCAGCGTTTTGATTTCTTCGTCGAGATCCGGGTTGGTTGAAGCGATCAGTTTTGAAAGCGAGTGTTCTGCGATGTCTCCTTCATCGTCGAAATCTTTGTAAGAGTTGAATGCACTCAGGTTTCCGTCCACTTTGGACACGTCGTTGTCGTCGATGCGGCCGTAGTATGTGTTACGGATGGAGAAGATATTGTTCGTATAGTCGTCGCGCGAATGCCAGCTATACCATGATTCGACGGCATAAAGACCGCCTTCCTTGTCACCGCTGGTATATTTGGTATACGGGTCCTTGATCTTGGCGTCACCTACTTCGTTGGCGATGTTCCACATACCGCTTTCGATCATTTCCTCGATACACGAGAGCGGGCTTTGGTAAGCTCCGGCAGTCTGGTCTTTGAAGATCGTGGCGTATGGACCGTGTGAACCCTGCTCATCGACGTAGTCGGTCACCCAGGAGTTGTAGAGCGTGGTCGCATCGTTGTTCAGCAACATTGCCACGTTGTACATATAGTTACCCCATGCACTGGCGTTTTCAGAACTGTAGTCCAGGCTGACAGGATCTTTTCCGCCACCATCAGGCGTGGGATCGTCGTTGTCGCTACATGCTCCCATCGAGAATGTCATGGCGAGCGATAAGGCTGCCAGATAGAAATAATTTTTCTTTTTCATTTTATTGATTAAGCTATTAAATTGTTTATGTTGTTTTTATTTGCTGAGGAACCAGCCGATGTAGGCGATAGCCAGGCTGAATTCGTTTTCGCTGTTATATTTGCCGCCTCCGATTTTGCGTGTTGTATAGTCTGCTTTCACGACAAGATTAGGTAAAGCATACCAATTGGCTCCGGCTGTCCACATGCTTACTTTGTTGCGTAAATCCATCGTGTGCTTGCCTTCGCCTTTTTCCTGTGGGTTGTAGTATTCGTAGCGGACGAACGGATAGATTACGGGTACGCTCATATTGTCTTTACAAACCGCACGCAGGTTGAACCCCACTTCGCCACCATAGCTGACCGCACGTTTGGCGATCGGGGTTGTCTGTGTATAAGGAGAACCGCCGCTTTGGTGGTTGTTGACACTGCTGAGGTCGTCGGCTTTGCTCAGGTTGCCGTATATCATGTTTGCGCGTGCGGTGACATATTTGTTTTTGTATTGCAGGTCAGCCGTATAGATGCGCAAAGGTATGTTTCCATATTTGACGTATGTTTCCGGTTTGTCGGAATTGGCTCCCGTATTGTGGCAATAGTAGAAGGAACCGCCTATTTTCAATCCCGGTACTCCTAAATAGTTCAGGCGGGCCACATAGCCCGGTGAGGTGAAGTTATCTGTTTCGAATAGTCCTTGCTTACCACCGGCAACCCATGTGTTGCGGTCGAAACCGTTGGCGTTCAATCCGGCAACGACCAAAGCCTGGTAGTTGAAACGTGTGTAGCCTCGACCGAACGTACCGAACACTTCGATACCGTTTTCGTGCCAGGTAGAAGGAAGGATGGTCGTTTCACCTTCCGGACGAGAAGTTCCGAAGAAGTTGATCGGCTCATGATGCTCGTTGGTCAAACCGACCGGGACGATCAAATGACCGGCACGGACATTGAAGGCCGGATGGATAAGACGTGTGATGTGGAATTGTTCCAAAGCAACTTCACCGCCTTTTTCAACTTCCATTTCGTATTCTCCGTTTTCTGTGTTTTCTATCTCATAGGCACTTCCCGTACCTCCAGCCTCAAATTCTATTTCTGCTCCTAATACCCATTGGGAATTGAATTTGTAATCGAAAGCCAAGACAAAACGGGGTATGGAGATCGAATTGCGATGGTCTTTCTTGCTTCCGTTGTCCGTACCCCGGAAACGATTGATGCCGTAGTCCATAAAGTTTGCGAGGATCTCCCCATATCCGCCGAAGCGGAACTTGTTATATCCGGCTGCATAAATGTCTGCGGATTGTTCCACTGCGGATTTTTCTGTCGTTGTTTCTTCTTGTTCCTGTGCAAATGCCGTTACACAAGAGGTTAGTAGAGTGATTGCTAATAAATTAGTTAACCTTTTCATTGCGTTTTTTAATTTTTGGCAAAATTAAAGGGGCTGTCAACGGTGTGCAATCGCAATTAGTAGGTAAAAAGGTGTCGATGTTACCTATTTGTAGGTATTGTGTGCGTTTTTACAGGAAAAATATCATGAAATCCCTACAATTGGGGAGGGTAAAGACAAATATACATATTTGTAGGTATTGTGTTAATGATTGTCCACTCATATCTTTGCCTTTGTCAATTATGTATCATGATTAGGTATAATCGTCGACCGGAACCTTATTGATAGAATGTCAATGTAATGTTTATTTTAAAGTAAATAACAACAGCGGGGATTTTTATTGGTTTTCCTTGCGACAAAAGAAGAACTGTTTTGAGAAAAACGGTTCTTTTTGTTTCAATATCACCCTGATTAGGTAGCAAGAGGCGTTTTTTTACTCACATATAGGTATTGTAGGAGGCCGGAGGTACCCGTATCTTTGCAATGTCATTAAGAAAGTAACACTATTAGTATAATCGCTATATCAAAACCTTTTGCTATTTATGTAAGCATATAAGATGATTAACTATATCGGAAAGTTTTTATTGGTTATTTTCGATATAAAAAAGAAGCCTCTCTGTGAAGAGAGGCTTCTTTTTTATGTTTCCGTTTCCCATTAGCTTCTGTCCGGAATCTGTTCGGCGTCGAGTCTTGGACTTGTTCCCGCAAGGGTATGTTTGCTACTTCGGCTGTGCCAAAACAATTACATCGGCTTGGCACAACCGTTTCCTCGGCATGAAACGGTCGTTACATAGGCATGAAACACTGGTCGGTTTGTTTCTCTTGGTATTTAGGGCTGATGACGTGCCACAGTTTCACCTCGTCGCCGATCTGTTGTTCTGCGATCCTTCTCAAGCAAGTGGTGACTTTGGAGCTGTCTTGTTTCATACAGAACAGATAGGAGGCGGGGATGTCAGAAGCATCGATTTTTATATATTATATTAATGTATTATAGTTGTTTGATCCGTCTGTAACGGACGTTGATGTAAAGATACATAATAATGTAAGGTTTTGCAAGTCTTGAAACCGTTATTGAGCAAGCAATCGATATCTCCGTATTTTGTATATCTTTAACAAAAGGGGACGCTTCTCCAAGAGGAAATTACGAAACCAGTTGTTTTTGCCATTTTTTCTTCCGATGCGAGTAAAGGATGTTTGTCTTGTATGTGGCTGATAATCTTTGTTTTAATGAAGATGTAAAGAGGTTTGGCGAATGATTGAAAACAGTTACTTTTATATATGGCTTTAGCTACTTTTGGGTGCTATAAATTGTTGTTAATAAGAAGTATAGGTGTATGAGAAGAAAAATGGTGAAAAAACGTACGTTTTTGTTCGCCATTTTCACTGCACAAAAATACAACTACTTTTTAAACCTGCAATCCTTTCTTCCAATTATTTTCCCTTTTCTATATTCTTTCTTATCAATCAGATAACTTAACAAGTACGAAAAACCGACTTTCCAACACAAACCCTCCAGAAAGCCCCTCAAAAATGACTAAAAAAAACGTACGTTTTATCTCGTCAAAATACAGGAATTTGGTAAAAACCTGTTAAACAGGAAGTAAGAACGATATTCAATATACATATTATTATTAATTAAACATTTTAGATTATGAACAAGAAGTTTTCTACTCTTTTGACAATGGGCTTGTTGGCTACAAGTTCGTTGTGTGGTAGTGCTTGGGCGCAGACTGCTCCTACAATTAATGGGATTGAATTGGAGAAGGTTGCTGCTCCTGCCAATAATGCTGCATGGACGGGCGGTCCTTATGTGCTGGTTGCTGATGAGGATGGTACGCTTGAAGGCTCTGATCTTTTGCTGCAAGCAGTAGTTAGTGAGGATGGTAAAACTGTAAAGTACTATGGTGAAAATCTTTCAGCTTTCGCAACTGGTGCTAAGTTGAAAGAGATTACTTGGACTTTTACTGAAACACCCGTGAAAGATGTTGCTGGTGTACCTAATGGCTATTATTACACTTTGACTAGCGCTGCTTCTGGTAAGCCGTTGACAGTAAATCAATCAGGAGATCTTATAGAAAAATTAGAAAATTGTAAACTTGATGCGGCTAATCATTTGTATACTCAATTCTCAGTGCTGTCTAATGATTTTACAAGCCGCTTTTTGCAAGGTTCAGGATTGTATCCCTATGCAGGAGGGGCAGGGTTGAATCCTGTTTCATTGACACGTGCAGAACTTACCTCTATTGTAGGTTTAACTGGAAGCAAGTTGTATCTCTACAAACTTAAAACCCAGGAATTGGTTGACCAAGTAGCTGTTGAAGCCATGAACGAGACTATGGCTGGCGAAGGTTTTAACTTCGATTTCACTCCTAAAAAGAAATTGGATTGGGCAAACGATGTTCTGTCTGATGTGAAATTGAAAGCGTTTTATGTTGATAACGATTTTGACCTAGGTAACGACATGAAGATTCCCGCAGGTGTTTACTTTGCTACTTCTTATCCGGAAGAATTGGTCGGAACAGATAAGATTGCTGATTCGGATCTGTTCAAACAGTGCACGTTCATTGCTATCGACCCGACAGGCAACTATGACATCAACGCGACTGACCGTGATAATGGCTTAGGTTACGAACTGATAACTATGCAGGGTAGTGAAATGAACTTTTTCCATGGTGCTGCTACATCTGACAACTTCTCTCATGCAGAAGAGGTATTCGTAGGCAATGCTTGTTTCGTAGTTGAAGTTCCTAATGCAGTGACTGCTCCGGAAACATACAATATCAAAGCCAAGAATATTCACGTGTTTGTTACTGCAACAGACAATGCAGCTAAAAAACACGTCGCCAAGGCTGGTCTTTATATTGGTTGTATCGCTGATCAGAATAAGAACTACATGGTAACTACTGTTGTTACTGATGCTTTGGCTTTCACTACGACTAATACTACTCTGTTGGATGGTGATGGTTTAGTTGGCTTCTTGCAGGAAGAAGATGCACCATCTGTTTACACAATCCAGTTTGTAAGCGGTGAAAAGAATGAAGGTGCTTCTGAGTATGAACAATATCTGACTGTGAATAAACCGGCTGGTTTCGAATTAGCTTCTACTGTTGATTTCAACGAAGCAGACCCGATGTACCAGTTTGTTGTAACAGGTGTTGACAAGACAAACAAGACAATCACTTTGGCTAACCGTCAAACAAAAGTTGATTTCACTGTTTCGCTGTATGAAAACGAAGATGGTGTATATACAGTACTTCCGGCAACAGGCAGTAAGGATAAGGTATATGTAGAATATATCAATGGTACAGTTGGAAATAATTCAAAGGATGAAGTCGTTACTTTTGAAGCTATTGACTTGACGAACATGAAGATCGTCCTGACTCCGTACACTGTAGAAGACAAGTTCGCTACATTCGTGAACAGAGCTGACAACATGGGCTTGGTTCAGTTCGAATTGGCCCTTAACAGCGATATCGCTCCGGCATTCTATGTTGGTGGCGAGAAAGACGTAGATGGCAATCTGGCACCAAACAAAGACATCTTGGCTTATGCCGATGCAGACAGCATGGTTCAGTTTGAACTGATTAAGAGCAAAAAGCCGGTTAATGTATTGAACAATTACATCTACTTGGATGGCAAACGTATTCGGACTTCAACAGAAAGAGACACAGTCGCTTTCTATACTTATGCGGTTAAGGCGTTTGATGATGCAAACGACAGATATCTGAGCAACACTTGGGAACTTGAAGTAGCAACAGATGTGTCTGCAGATGAATTCATCATCAAGCAGAATTTGGATGGTTCCGTATCATTGATCAAAGCTGCGACTACAACTGATGTTAATGGAGCTTTCGCAATGGTTAATGACTTAAAGAAAGACAGAGAAACTGCTTGGAAAGATGCATACAACTACGAGTTGGAGCATAAGATCGACAAAGGCCTGAAGACCTTCATGGTTGACGAAACTCCGGCTGTCAGCCTAGAAGCTGTTCCGCAGCACGTATCTTTCGCACTGACTCGTGGCGGTTTCTTGACGAACAAGGACAACGATGCGTTCCAGAGCATCGCGACGGAAGCAAGTGAAGACTTGACATTCTGGGTAGACACAGTTAAATCTGACAAGAATATTCCTACGTTCTACATTTCTAAGGCTGGTCACTTCTTATACAATGCAGAAGACTCTGTTGAGTATTACGAAGCTCGTGGCAACTACCGCTTCAACTTGGAAAACCAGAAAGGTGAAGCTGCTAAGCTGATCTTCAAGGCTGGTGAATTGGTCTCTTCCGACACATTGCGCACTGTCGTTGACGGAAAATCTGTCCTGGTAGCAGAAAAAGACAATGCTCCGAAGAAAATCAAAGGCGGTTTGGACAACTTCCAGTTCCAGATCATCAAGGCTGAAGATGGTAGCGATGAATATGTGATCCGTCAGGGTCGTGCAAACTATGTTCAGATGATCAATAGCTACTTCTATCTGGAAGCAAACAAGAACACGGCTGTTCGCTTCCTGATCGAATCCCAGTCTACTCCGACAGCCAACGAAGGCGTAGCC
>ERZ860388.1183-NODE-1183-length-18112-cov-2.948275_pt1 | contig 18112 bp, 13 predicted proteins | sample MGYA00509978_ERZ860388 | MGnify/ENA primary metagenome ERZ860388 (study PRJEB30046, sample SAMN00715225) | human gut metagenome | study: EMG produced TPA metagenomics assembly of the A metagenome-wide association study of gut microbiota in type 2...
TTAATGACGCAAGAAAAGAATATGTCTGCTTCGCAGCCGCATTCTTTTCTCCTGCGCTCATTATATTTTTTCATGAATACAGCTGTAAACACATTGGAATTTCATTTTGACTCGGCTTCATAAGGTATTTAGATAGAAGCCGCAATCAATCAAACTTCGACCTAAATGTTCTTTTTACTGTCTGTCTTTCCCATCCCACACACCATTTTCATCTACATAGTAGCCGTCCGGTGTCAGACGTCCGACATACAGGATGCCTTTTCTTCCGTCTGAGGTCGGGTGGAAATAGTGCCATTTGCCGTCAATCAGGACCCAGCCGGTCTGCATGCCGTGTTCCGGATCGAGGTAGAACCAGCCGCCATAGTCTTCGTCGCGCATCCAGCCGGTCTTGATATAGCCGCTTTCATCGAACGCCCACCAGTTGCCGTTTACCTGCTCCCATGCATATGCAATGCCATTTGTACCGCGTTTTTCTGCCTTCGGGTAGCTGCTGTCTGCGAAGCGGAGCCACCAGCCGTGTTCATCCTGCATCCAGTGACTCTTTCCGTCATTGGCAGTGCTGTTGGCAGTTCCTGTGAGAATACCTGTGATGCTGTTGGTTCTTCCCCTTACCGGATCCCGCCTGGTCGCTCCGCTGCCGGAAGACTTGTCACGTCCGGAGGAAGAGCTCTGGCTGCCTGATTGGTCTGGCTTGTCGGAGTTATCTGGCTTGTCGGAGTCTTCTGGCTTATCCTCTGCCGGTGGAGCTGCCTTACTGATTTCAAATGTAAGGGATGCCGGAGCTGGTGTGTTGTATCTGGATTCCCACGTATTAAATTCGCCACAATCAAACTCGGCTTTGATTGTGTGGGTGCCTACAAATGATTCTCCCGGCTTCGTCCACTTAAGTACAGCGGTTCCATCTTCCCCTACCGAAACTATATCTGCATCCGGGTTTTCATTATCATAGAAATGAACATAACCCTGCAGCTTGTCCTGGTAAACTCCCTGTACTCTGGCAATGATATCAAAATCCTCTTCCTCTGTTCCCAGAATTCCTTTCGAAAGCTGGACTCCGGTCGTCCGGTTCACAGCCGTTAAAGTTAGGGCGAGTGTTCCTTTTTTTATGGTTATCGTTCCATCTGCCGGTGTGTTTGTGCCAATATAATTCTTTCCATCTTCCATGGTGATGCTTACCTTTGCAGAACCGGTACCTTTAATGGTCACCTGTCCCTGTGCGTCCACGGTGAGAACCTTTTCATCCGAGCTTGTATAGTTCAGAGCTCCATCTCCCTCTACATTCACACCTGTCAAGGAAAAGCTGTCGTCTCCATAGGTTTTTTCTCCGGTCCATGCTTGCGAATCGATTGAAACCGAACCCTGTATCTGATGGATGGTTCCGGTCTGGGCTGGATATATGATACGGTAATTCTGCAGATTCACTGCACTCTCGCCTGTCTCAACCTTTGCCTCTGAGGAATCAATGGTTACCGTCTTATCGATTCCGGCATTGGCATCTTCAAAGCGTCCTTTGAGACCGCTTATGGTATAGTTCTGACCCGGAGTTCCTATCGCTACCGTCGCCGCTAATGCGATGTCGGTATTTTCGTCATAAGGCTTTTCAATAGGTGTCGTAACAACTGCGGTTAACTCTTTCGGAGATATCTCCGGAATCACACTTCTTTTCAAACTATTTCCATACTGCCCTTCCGATGCTCCCTCCGGGCTAAATTCTACCTGATATGCAGTGGTTCCCTTTACCTCCGGATAAATGGAGGAAGCTTGCGTTCCTTTCTGCTCCTTACTGAAGCTCCATTCTCCAGAAACCTCCGTTCCTCTAGAATTAACAACCCGAAATCCCTCTGCCAGCTGTACCGGAATCTCTGAAAGTGTCTGTCCATAGGTTCCATTCGCTTCAAAGGATACGTCGCCAGCGGGACCTTGGAACCGTAAGATATCCGGCGTTGTCACAGATAAGCGATCAGCCGACTTCGATGCAAAACTGTTGTCTGTTGCTTTCACACGAAGGGTTATATAATAGGTGTTAGCCGGCTTCCGATTCTTAAACCAAGTCCCTGACTGCCACTGAAGCTCGCCATCCACGGATTCTGAAATTCCGTACTCACAACCGGAAACGGCCGTCCCAGCCTTAATAAGGTAGCTGTCTTTCGTTACATTTGTTATCTGTATCGGATCCGGTTTTGCCGGTCTTACCGGAATCGTTATTGCGGCTGCTTCGCCTGCTGTGGAACCTGCGGCTGCCTTTCGCACATACAGGGTAATCTCTCTCGCATTCTCCGGCTGATTGTCCAGAATTTTCGTCAGAGAAGCTTCGCCTCCTGCCGGGATCTTTGTCCAAGTTGCAGAATTCTCGGATTCCGCATATTCGAGCTCATACAGAGCCGTATTTTTCAGGACTTCCCTTTGATAATCAATAGAAGTCTGTTCACGCTCCAATACATTCTCATCCTTACCTGCCTCAACCTTTCCGGTAAATTTCACACCGCCAAAGGAGGCTTTCACTGCCTCCGAAGCCGGAAGGTACATATAGAGCTTTCCGCTGGAATCTGTCCGGACATCCTGAAAGCCGTAGGAGCTTTCTTCAATACTTGCATCTCCAACCAGTGTATTATTATCATAGATACCGGTCAGATCCGCTGTGGTGAAATAAACCGGTTTACCCTTCGCATCTTTTGGCTTATTCTGTTGCCCCTTTCCATCTACCTGTTCCCAACCATAAATGATCGGTCGCGGTATATATCCATCCGCCTCCTTCAAACAGATCGTTCCACCCGTAATCGTCACATCAGTTTGTACCTGTGTATTACTACTTTCTCCCATCCCAATATGTGCTACTTTCCTATACCCTGTCGTTTTTTTATCCAGACATATGGTACCACCGTCAATCAGCACCTTCGACGAACTATCCAAACCACTTCCGATGCAGGCTCCCCGTTCAGAATAAGCTGTAATCATTCCGCCATGAATCTCAATCTCTGCAGTTATCGCCGGTTTACTACGGGCATATCCAATACCACTTCCAATTCCGGCACCGTTCTCCGAGCTTGCATTCACCGTTCCGCCTTCTATCACGATTTTACCGGTTCTTTCCTGGCTATCAGCACTTCCTGTTCCGATTCCGGCACCCCAACTACCTTTTGCAGTTACAACTCCTCCGCTAATCCGTATTTCTTCTACACTTTTTCCTGCCGAAGCACCGATGGCAGCTCCCCTAGGATTGTAATCCGTCATTTTTGCAATTACAGTTCCCCCCTTGATGTGAATGATTCCTGTATCCTGTCCTACATTTCCTCCAATTGCTGCACCCGTCTTGCTTACCTTTGTGTTATTGAGCACCTCTATGGAGCCCTGCTGTTCCGGTTCACTGTCAATCGTAAGCTTCGCACCTTTTGCCACGCTGATGCCGGCAGGTGAAGATGAAGATTTCCCTGATTTATTAATCAAAATCTTGTTTTCCCCTTCCAGATAGGTAGTCACATGGGACGCTCCGTTTATCTGAATCGGTGCGATAGCCTCTGCCGGTGTAATCGTAAGGTTCCTTAATACGAGCTTTAATTCCTCGGAAGCTGGGGTATTCACAGAGAGATGATAATTCTCTACTTTCCCAGATGAAGTGATCCGATAGCATTTATCATAGGACTGGTCTATTAGCCTTGCTGTAACCACCTTGCCGGAATCATCTGTTTTAGAATATGAAATTGCCAACTGACCATTTTCCTCGGAAAAAGATATATTTCCAAGGGACAGATCCAGCTCTCCCTCCAACGCCTCTGCATCATTTAATATGATGATATCCGTTCCTGCATCCTCTGCCTTTACCGTTCCGCTGTCTATAGTAAATCTTCCACCGGAGCTGCCTAATTCTCTGATGCCTGTATTTATCAAAAACCGGTAATTTCCGGCCGGAAGATATGCCAGAGCATATGCATGATTGCCTGCTTCTGCATCGATTGTCAGCTTCCCGTCAAAGGCAAACTGGCCTTTGTCCTGCTTTAAATCCACCGAAGCTTCTGAAGCAGCTCCAGCCAGCCGTTCGGCTGTCAGGGATACATTCTCTGCCGCCTGCACCTTTGATGAGTAGAAGTGGAACCGGACAGGATACAGGGATTCTCCGATGGTAAGGGAAAGATTCGTTTCCTTCTCTGACTTCATCGAGAGGGATCCGGTTACTGTAAAGCTATTCGTATTTTCTCCTTCTTCCTGTACCTGAACCGATACCGGAATCTCTCCGGACAGAGGCGTATACCAGCTGACTTTACCAGTCTTTATCTGATAACCGGAAGCTTTTTGAGATAAATAGGTTACTACATCCGGTGCAGCGCCGCCTTCACTTGCTTCTTCCCCGATTTGAACCGTCAGTGTATAATTCTTATCGTCCCTCAAACGGCCATCATGGATGGTCAGATCCATTGCCTTCTGGTAAGCGGCTTTTCCCAGCGTGACGGAGATGGTTTCATCCTTTCCTTTGTTTAGAACAACGCTTCCCTCCATCGTCTTAACTGTCCCGCCACCGGAAGGCTCCAGCGCTACAACCATCTGCATATTTCCGGAATAGCCCATCCACTGGGTTATATCCGGTATCGTTCCCCTGAATCCTGAGACGGTCATCTGAGTGCTTTTTTCATAAACCGGATTTTTTCTCTCTGTATCATTTTTCCAATACAGGGCTATGTCAGCCTGATAGGTTTCATTTTGTAGCTGGTTATCATAAGCGGTGATCTGGAATGTTTTTTTCCCGTAGGTACATTCTTCTCCTCGGGGCGCAATCTTGCTTTCAAGCGGCAGCTCCAGCTGCACCTCCTCGGAAATAGTGACACTGCCGCCTTCCATTCCATTTCCATCAAGAGGCCATAACTCTCCATAACCAATATTTCCACCCGTTACCTTCACAGATCCACTTAATATCTGGATATCGCCACAGGATAATTTTAAATCAGTCACTCCATTCCATCCGCTGCCGATGGCAGCTCCCAGATATTCTGATTTTTCATTCTTATAAAAAGATACGGCTATATTGGGAGCTTCGTCTTTCCTCCCGTCGATCACGATCGTGTCTACACTTCCACCCATTCCGCCTCCGATTCCAGCTCCTGTCTGCCTTCCTCCTTTTGCGGTTATCGTTCCACCCAGTATTTTAATGGTTCCGCCGATTCCATAGCGACCGGTTCCGATTCCGGCTCCTCCATGATAATCCCTCGAATAGGAAACCCAATAAGCTCCACCTTCAGCTTCGATAGTTCCGCCCTTGATTATAATCGTTCCTGTCCTACAGTTATTATCTGCACCTTCGTCACTTGCTGTTCCTTTTCCTCCGATACCGGCGGCCCCATAGGCACCTCCCACTGCCTTCAGGCTTCCGGTACTATTCTCCGTAATAACCAGTGTTGCTCCTTTTCCCACCTCAATTCCGGCTCCCTCATCCAGTCCCACAAGTGTATTGGTTCCTTCTAAGGTCAGATTCAGCTGGGCATTGCCTTTCAAGTAAATACCGGCCAGATTCCATCCTCTGGCTCCACCAGATTGGATCGTTACATTTTTAATCGTCAGATCGACCGTAACATTATCAATTATGATGCCGCCCTTGATGTCTGTATAAGTGGCCTCCGGTCGATTGGTAGGGCAATATCTGCCGGTTATGGTTTTTCCGTTAAACTCATTTTTGTTAGCACTATTAATGAGTAGCGGCTCATTATTCAGATCATACTCCTCGCCTGCCAGAGTCATCAGCTGCATCTCTCCTACGAGAACGCAGATTTCCGGAAGCTCTGCTTCCTCTCCCATCGGATATTCCTCCGGCAGAACCGGTGTGTAGACATAGGCACAGCCGTTGTAGTCCTGATTTGCCTCCTCATAGCCCGCCCAGGTCTTCGTCGAAGTCTCGACCGGCTCTCCGTCCTCGTCAAATTCTTCGAAATAGTCTTTTTCGGAAATGCCGCCGTGAAACTCCGGAAGATCACTCTGCTCTTCGTCCAGTTTCCAGGTTATGCCTGAAATCTGCCAGACTGCCGTTTCCGCATCTGTATCTTTCTCTGTGCCCTTATCCACTGCTTTCACCAGATGCACATTCTGGCTGTCTTCCGCCAGCGTTTCATCCGCCTCTTCCACCTCAACCTCCAGTATATCCGGCAGGATGATATCGCTTTCTTTGGCACCCAGAGGAAGCTTCTGCACCGCAACTGTCTCATCTAACTCCGAAAATCCGATGATTGCCGGACCTTTTTCTTCTGGCAGCACCGTCACCTCGATGCTTGGCAAAAAGCCGGTATCCAGTTCATAGCGGCTGCTTTTCAATTCCGCATCAAACACATAGGTACCCGGTGTTTCTCCGTCGTATGTATCTTTCTCACTGAAGGTCTCATCCAGAACCCAGCGGACCTTTACTTCCTTCCAGTTTTTATCGGTTTTCGTCCCGTCCGCATCGGATGGGGATGCTTTCTGCTCAGTGTCATCCACCCCCCCCTATTTCCGATTTTTCTGTAGCATCTGCCTCAGATGGGGATGCTTTCCGAACTGTACCATCTGTTTCAGATGAAGAAAGCGTCTGAGACTTTTTTTCTGTTTCCACTTTACCGTCTCCGCTTGGAAGCATATGGAAGAGTTGTCTTGCCATATTCATTGATCAGAACATCCGATGCTTCTTCTGCCAAAACCCGCACCTTCAGCTTGTCCGGCAGCTCCAGATCCTTATATTTCGTTCCATACAAAACCTCCTGATGCAGGATTTCATCCGAAAGCTCCTTCACTTCCTCGATATACTGCACCGAACTGCCTGCCAGCACCTGCGGGTGCCAGTCACAGGTATTCCATATCATCACCGCCGCCAGCGCCGCTGCCAGGGCACGCTTATATTTCTTTTTCATGCTGTTTTCCTCCATTTATTCTGAGCGAATTTTTCTATTTCAGTCTGTTTCCCACTTGAACAAAATACTTTTTCTTCCGATCCAGCAGGCTTTCGCTGCACGCCGCCAGAAGTTCTTCTAATTCTTCTTTTTTCGTCGGAAATACCCCGAATGCAGTCACATGGATCCGCCAGGATTCAAGGGCATTGTCCCGGTCGGAAAGCCAGATCAAGGACGCCGCCGGGTTGTTTTCCCGGATTTTTTCTACGATTTCCGCTCCCTGTCTGCCCTGGACGGACGCCAGCATAATGAGGTAGGGATTCCCCTTTACAAAGTGCAGATATGCGTCCAGATCGCTGATATACGTGTGAATCATCGGCCATCTGCGGTTTTCAGTCAATATTTCACGCAGCATTTTTTCCAGTCCTTCAATGTCGGTCGGTTTTTCTCCATATATCACTACCCGTACCATATCCCACCTGCCTTTTTTGATTTGTTACATTTCACACACAGCTACTTTGATTTTTCTGTAACGATATTTCATTTACATTTCGGGTCATAACTTTTATACTATAAACATACCAAATGAGCGATTTACTGAAAACCACATCGACGCAAACGGTCAAACCTCGACCTAAATGGTCACGGTTTTGAATAAAGGAGGCGGTTGAGCTTTGATGCATTTTGCGATTGTTGAAGATTTGAAGATAGATCAGAATCATCTGATTCATTTGATACAGGAGAACTTGGAGAAGCATGGGGAAACGGCGCACTTTGACTGCTACGAGAGCGGCGAGGCGTTTCTGGAAGCGTTCCGCCCGGGACTTTTTAATGCGGTTTTTATGGATATTATGCTGGACCGGAACGGGCGCAATGGCATTGACACGGCGCTGGAGCTTCGCAAGAGCGCGCAACGTCTCCCGATCGTTTTCACCACATCGGAACGCGATTATTCGCTGCAGGGCTACCGTGCCCATCCGCTTGATTATCTCTTAAAACCGGTTGAGGAAAAGGCGCTTGCCTGGTGTCTCGATGAGATCCGGACATTTCTCGCCGCGCCTGCCTACATCGAAATTCAGGCGGCGCTCGGACGGGGACAGGCATCCACGCAACGGATTCTGCTTGATGATTTTCTGTATGCGGAGACGCAGAACCACCGGCTGATCATCCACACCAGTTCCGGTGACACCGCCACACGGATTTCTTTTTCGGAGCTAATGTCGCTGCTCCCGAAGGGCAGACGTTTTTACATGAGCGGACGCGGGCTGCTTATCAATTTTTCACAGGTTGCCTCGGTGGACGAGGACGGTTCTGTCCATCTGAAAAACGGCAGCTGCTTTTTCTGCAGCCGCCGGAAGAAAAAAGAGACAAAAGAAGCATTTGCAACCTACTTATTTGACACATTGCGGAAGGGAGGTACTCTATGAACTGGTCTGTGTTTGGCAAGGCATTTCTCTGTGAAACAGTCTATTCCATTCCTTTTTTTATTTTATCGATTCTGCCATTTAAAAAGCAGCTGCGATTTCCGATCAAAATCCTGATTCTGTTCATTTTTATCGGTCAGCTGCTCCAGTCCTCCCTGTATACCTACCTGATCAGCCACGGTAAACCGACCCGCGTCACCGACACGGTATTTGCCCTCGTTTCCCTGGCGATCTATTTTTTATGTGTGAAGGCTAATTTCTGGAAACTTCTGTTTCTGGGAGACTTCATCCTGAATTATTTTGTCACGGTCCGCGGCATCTGTTTCTTTCTGGAAAGCCGTCTATTTTACGATCCCAGCATTACCTATTATTCACTCCGTGATGAAAGCCTGCTGCTCATCTCGATTCTTCTGCTTCTGACGCTCCCGCTCGGGCTCAAATTTATGAAAAATGCCACGGAACGCGTTTTTCAGGTAGACAGCTCCGCATTCTGGCAGAAAGTCTGGTTTATTCCATTTTCATGTACCCTGATTATCTGCGCTTATAACTTTGATCTAAACATTGATACTGTCCGCAAGTTCCGTTTTATCCTCACGCGGCTCTGGCTTTTTGCTATGACGATTCTTATCTACTATGTCCTTTTGGAAGCGCTCAATGCTGTCCGACAGCAGGCGCAGCTGGAAGAACGCGCGGCGCAGCAGGACACGCTCCTGGCGATGCAGTACACACAGTATCAGCAGCTTTCCCGCCACATCGAAGAGGTGCGGGAGGCGCGCCACGACCTGCGCCAGCACTTAAATCTCATCGAACATTACCTGCAAAGCGGGAAAACGGAGGATCTGAAGACCTACATCGAACAATACCGTATGACGCTTCCGCCGGACACCGCGCGGACCTGGTGTGAAAATTATGCGGTCAACACGATTATCAGCTATTACGGCGAGGAGGCGCGCAAGGCGTCGGTCGATTTTTCGGTCCGCATCCAGCTTCCGCCATCTCTCCCGCTGCGTGAGCCGGAGCTCTGCTCGATCTTCGGCAATCTTCTGGAAAATGCCCTCGACGCCTGTCGGGAATGTACGGACAGCGCGCCGTTTATCCGTATCTGCGCTCAGGAGGATGCCAGTCACATCGTGATCGCCGTTGACAACACCTGCTGCCATCCGCCGATCGAGGAAAATGGGCGGTTCCGCTCGACCAAACATGACGGGTTCGGCACGGGAACCGCCTCCATCCGTTCGATCGCTGAGCGGTACCAGGGCCTGGTGGATTTCCGGTATGAGGACGGGATCTTTTATGCATCGGTAATGTTAAACTTTGATGCTAAACCTTCATGCGCCTAGCAGTCAGGTGTGCCCCACAATGAAAGCTCTGGCAGGCGCATTTGGCATCCCTGAATCCATGCCGCCTAATCGGCGGCAGAATTTTCATAGTAAAATTTCTCACGGAAATCTTTGAAAAAAGATTGACTTTCATCGTGTCAGGACGCATAATATAAATAATAATCATTATCAATATTATTTAGAAGGATTGGAGTGTCGCTTATGAAAACCTTAAAATACAGCCGTCAGCGCGAATCGATCAAAGCCTGCCTGATGAGCCGGAAGGATCATCCGACCGCCGACGCCCTTTACACCAGCATCCGGGAACAGTTTCCGAATATCAGCCTTGGAACCGTTTACCGCAATTTAAACCTGTTAGTTGAGCTGGGCGAAATCCGGAAGCTGTCCTGCGGCGACGGCACGGATCATTTCGATTATGATACATCCCCACATTACCACTACGTCTGCCGCCAGTGCGGACGGGTCATGGATATTCCGATGGAAGCAACCAAGGAGCTGGAGACAGCCGCCAAAGAATTTGTGCCGGGAACGATCGACGACCATACCGTGTTTTTCTATGGGATATGCGATGAGTGTCTGAAAGGGAAAAAACACTAATAAGAATTATTTCTATTTTTCCATTGACAAACACAGGGATCTATGATATCTTAATATCAGTAATCATTACTGATTTCATTCAAGCTAAATAAACGATTTCGTTTTAAAAGCTCCTATGAAACAGAATGGTTGCAAGCAACTTTACTATCTATTTATTGTTTCTATAAAACACGAAATTAAAAATTTATTTTAGAAAAGGAGAATTGACTATGAAGAAATTTGTCTGTACAGTATGTGGTTACGTATACGAGGGTGAGGCTGCTCCGGAGAAATGTCCAGTATGCGGCGCTCCGGCTTCCAAGTTCAAAGAGCAGTCCAGCGAGATGAGCTGGGCAGCTGAGCACGTAGTTGGTGTGGCACAGGGTGTCAGCGAGGATATTCTCGAAGATTTAAGAGCTAACTATGAAGGCGAGTGCAGAGAAGTTGGTATGTACCTGGCGATGGCACGTGTAGCTCACAGAGAGGGCTATCCGGAGATCGGTCTGTACTGGGAGAAGGCAGCTCACGAAGAGGCTGAGCACGCTGCTAAGTTTGCAGAGCTTCTCGGCGAGGTTGTAACTGATTCCACCAAGAAGAACCTGGAGATGCGTGTAGAGGCTGAGCACGGCGCAACCGAAGGCAAATTTGACCTTGCAAAACGTGCGAAAGCTGCTAACCTGGATGCAATCCATGACACCGTTCATGAGATGGCTCGTGACGAGGCTAGACATGGCAAGGCATTTGAGGGTCTGTTAAAGAGATACTTCAACTAATCTGAGTGAATGAATGGACAGCGCATTACGGCGCTGGTGAATAAAAGAGAACTGATAAGGGCGTGTGAAAATAGGAAATTCCATTTTCACACGCCCTGTTTATTTTATGCAGATTTGTTTTATGTCTCTGTTCAAAAAGACGCCAAAATCTTATCTACCATCTCCTTCTCCATCTTCCCAATCGGAATCATCTCCGCCGGTACGTCCTCATATGGCAGCAGCGCTTTCTCATACCAGGTAACATCGTGCCATTTTCCGCTCTTATAACCGGTATTTTTGCACACGCCCATCGTCCGGAATCCGCATCCGTTATGCATCGCATCGCTCTTCACATTCGGACTTGTCACCAGACTGTAGACTGTATGGACGCCCTGTGCCTTTAAAAGCTCTAAAAGCACCAGAAGCATCCGTTTGCCGATGCCCTTCGACGTCACCCGACTGTCCAGATATTCAGAAAGTTCCGCATTCCAACGGTACGCCGCGCGCTCAAGCTGCTTATGCCCATATGCATAGCCAATGATTCTGCCCGTTTCATCCTCGCAGACAATCCACGGATATTCTGCCGTGATCGCCCGGATGCGCCCCTCAAATTCCTCCAGGGACGGCAGCTCCGTCTCAAACGTGATCGGCGTGTCCATATATTGTGCATAAATTTCCAATATCGCAGGTGCATCGGCGATAGCGGCCAGACGCAGGCGGCAGGATGTATGGTCCATAAACTGGTTCCTCCCTATCATTTTCGGTCATTTTTCCTTTACAGGCAACTATATATGATTCTTCCCGTTTCGTCAACTATTCGCAACTAGATTCATGCCTGCCCGTGAACCCCCTCAATCCACCAGCTCATTCTGATGCCTCGATAAATGCTCATATGGCAGAATCAGCCGCCCCCGGTACAGCCCGCAGCCGTCATTGACAAGGTCGTTGTTGATTGCCGTAAACATATTGACATCCACTTCAGCTAAATTGAGCGATACCAGGCGCTGGCAGCGTTCATATGCCTCATCAAAATAAATACATGCACCTTCCGGTATCTCATCCCGCCTGGCCCGCTCGCCCTCCTGGCGCTTTTCGTAGCTTAAATGATTGGCCACGCCGATCTCCGCGATATCGTCCATGTGCTTTGTGCGAAGCTGTACCTCCACATAGCTTCTGGAACAATTATCGTAAAACGTAATATGCAGAGACTGGTAATCATCCGAACTATTTCCGCAGACATAATCACGGTAGTACGGCCTTACCTCCTCATCCATCAACGGGGAGGTACTCTCCTTCACCCCGTAAGCCGGTTCCGCCGTAAACCCACGTTCCTCCAGAAATCCCGGAAGCTCATTCGCAATCTGGTAGAGGTACCGGATATCTGCCTCCTGCTGCGATTCCCCCGGTTTCAGGTAACACTTCGGCAGTGAAATCACGATCCGGTACGCAATCAGGTCGCGGAAACAGCTCAATCTCTGCTTCAAATCGGAGATCGACGGAAATGCCTTATGTTCTGTATAACAGTCATAAATATATTCGACGATATATCCATTAAATTTCGCCTCCGAGCGGATCAGCGACTTGATTCTTCCCTTAAAGTTAAATGCCAGAAGCGGATATTCCTTTGCCATATGAATATAAAATTCCCGGATCTTCTGTGACTGGGTCGTCAGGAAATCATTGTGTTCCAAAAGTTCCCGGATCTGAATCAGGAAATTTGCATGTATCAGGTCTATCTCATTGTTTGTCTGTTTTGCCTCCGCTTTCAAATCCCGGCTGTAATTCTTTAAAATCTTAAACATCGTATCGCCGGAATACAGATAATCGTTTAAGGTCACCATGGTCCTCACCTCCCTGCTGCAGCAAAAAGGGGACGGTGCATAGGATAACAATGCCCCAGATGCACCAGCCCCCTCATTTATAAAATAGAGCTATTTATTTTCCGTAAACCTTCTTGATCCGCTCCATTGCCTCTTTTGTATTCGCAGTCGTACCAAATGCAGTCAGACGGAAGAATCCTTCTCCATTCTTACCAAATCCGCTGCCCGGTGTGCCGACCACATTTGCCTTGGCAAGCAGATCGTCGAAAAACTCCCAGGATTTCATGCCGTTCGGGCACTGCATCCAGATGTACGGTGAATTTTCGCCGCCGATGTGCCAGATGCCAAGCTCTTTTAAGGTCTCTGTCATGATCTTCGCATTGGTGCGGTATACGTCCAGGTGCTCGCGGCACTGTGCCATGCCCTCCGGTGAAAGAGCTGCCTCTGCGGCGCGCTGTACCGGGTAGGAAACGCCGTTAAACTTGGTTGTCTGGCGGCGCAGCCACATCTTGCGGATGGAAGAACCACCGCGCTCTAATTCAGACGGAACCACAGTATAGCCACAGCGGGTTCCGGTAAAGCTTGCCAGCTTCGAAAGGGAGCAGAACTCGATCGCGCAGGTCTTTGCGCCCTCAATCTCAAAAATACTTCTCGGAAGCGCCGGATCTGCTACGAAGGACTCATACGCCGCATCAAATAAAAGAATCGCATCCTGCTCGTTCGCATAGTCAACCCACTCTTTTAACTGCTCACGGTTGTACACACCGCCAGTCGGGTTGTTCGGGGAGCAGAGATAAATAATATCCGCTTTCTGTCCCTTCGGAGGCATCGGAAGAAAGCCATTTTCCACATTGGCATCCATAAATACGATCTTTCTGCCTGCCATCACGTTCGTATCCATGTAAACCGGGTATACCGGATCCGGGATCAGGACCGTGTTGTCCGCATCAAAGAGATCGAGGATATTTCCGACATCACTCTTCGCGCCGTCGCTGATGAATATATCCTCCGCCGCCACCTCAACCTGGAAGGACGCATAATACTTCTGAACTGCTACGCGCAGAAAATCATATCCCTGCTCCGGACCATATCCATGGAACGTAGCCGCCTTGCCCTGCTCCATAGCTGCTTTTGCAAATGCGTCAGCTGCTTTCTGGCAGATCGGAAGGGTTACGTCACCGATACCCATTTTGATTACTTTTGCCTCTGGATGGGCTTTGGTGTATTCATCTACTTTTTTAGCGATGGTGGAAAACAGATAGCTTTCTTCCAGATTTTTATAGTTTTCGTTGATCTTCATACTTTATTTTCTCCATATTTTAAGAATTTTTTTCCTTTACCTCCAGAGCCGCTTTCACAAACTCCCGGAAGATCGGATGTGCGCGGTTCGGGCGGCTCTTGAACTCCGGATGGTACTGAACTCCCAGATAGAACGGATGTCCCGGAATCTCCATCGCCTCTACCAGCGTACCGTCCGGAGACTGTCCGGAAAAGATAGCGCCATGCTCCATATAAACTTCCCGGAACTTGTTGTTAAATTCATAACGATGGCGATGTCTCTCTTCGATCAGACCTTTTCCATACGCTTTCATCATCAGCGTATCCGGACTGATGCGGCACGGATATGCACCCAGACGCATCGTTCCGCCCATGTCAGCCAGATCCATCTGCTCTTCCATCAGGGCAATGACCGGATGCTTGCTGTCCGGCGCAAACTCGGTTGAGTTCGCATCCTCATAGCCTAACACGCCTCTGGCAAATGCGATCGCCGCGATCTGCATACCAAGGCAGATGCCAAAGTACGGGATATTGTTTCTTCTCGCATAATCAGCTGCCGCAATCATGCCCTCGATGCCTCGGATGCCGAAGCCGCCCGGCACGATGATACCGGTTGAACCGCCCAGGATTTCCGGTGCCGTCTCCGGGGTGATCGTCTCACTATCCACCCAGTTGATCTCCACCTGCGCGCCATTTTCCCATCCGGCATGGTGCAGGGATTCTACGATCGACAGATAGGAGTCGTGCAGTTTGACGTACTTGCCGACCAGGGAAATCTTGACCGTCTTGCGGCTGTTCTTGATTCGGTCCAGCATATGTTTCCACTCCGTCAGATCGCACTCCTGCGGCGCTTTCTCGATGCCCAGCTCGCGAAGCACGATCTTGGCAAGTCCTGCTTCCTCCAGCATGATCGGTGCCTCGTAGAGAACCGGAAGGGTCAGGTTCTCGATGACGCAGTCCTCTTTGACGTTGCAGAACAGTGCGATCTTGCGGAAAATGGACGGATCGTCCACCGGACGGTCACAGCGCGCCACGATGATATCCGGCATGATACCAAAGGACTGCAGCTGTTTAACCGAATGCTGCGTCGGTTTTGATTTATGCTCGCCTGAAGATTCCAGATATGGAATCAGGGTTACATGGATGAAGAGGCAGTTGCTGCGTCCCGCCTCGCAGGACACCTGGCGGATGGCTTCCAGGAACGGCTGTGACTCAATATCGCCGGTTGTTCCGCCGATCTCTGTGATAACGATGTCCGCATCGGTCTTTTCCTGCACGGAATAGATAAATGATTTTATCTCATTTGTGATATGTGGAATCACCTGTACCGTCTCGCCCAGATATTCGCCGCGGCGCTCTTTATTTAGCACATTCCAGTAGACCTTACCGGTCGTCAGATTAGAATAACGGTTTAAATCTTCATCTATAAAACGCTCATAATGTCCCAAATCCAGATCCGTCTCCGCACCGTCGTTTGTTACGAATACTTCGCCGTGCTGATACGGGCTCATGGTTCCCGGATCGACGTTGATATATGGATCCAGCTTCTGCGCTGCTACCTTAAATCCCCGTGCCTTCAAAAGACGTCCCAGAGACGCTGCTGTAATACCCTTCCCCAATCCTGATACAACACCGCCTGTCACAAAAATAAATTTTGCCATCTGCTTTTCCTCCTCTTCCTTTCTTTAAAATATTAATCCACTTTTTCCGTCATATATGATTCTGTCAAATTTTGCCTTCGCAAAAGATTTCAGCCTGCACGGATTCCGCAACCCTCAAAACGCAGAATCCATGCAGACCATCGTTCTTTTTAGTCGTTCTCATGCTCCTGAAGCACATAACCCGGAATCTGGATTTCTTCCGGTTTTTCCATCTGGCTCAGCTCTTTTCTAGCCGCTGCACCATGTGCAATGTGCGCGATATCTACCAGTTCAACGTTGTCCTCGTTGTACTGGCTTTCCAGTGTCAGCGCCAGGACAGCCGCGGTATCAAGCGATGTCAGGCACGGAATACCAAGCTCGACTGCCTTTCTTCTCAGGCGGACACTGTCGCGTCCCGGCTGGCGTCCCGTCTTGGAAGTGGAAATTACATAGCTGATCTTTCCTTCTTCCAGCAGGGAAATGGTCGTCTCCTCGCCCTCTTTGGCTTCCTTCGGCTTCTTGACTAACGTTGAAGAAATGCCGACGCTGTTTAACCGGCTTGCAGTACCGGAGGTCGCGTAGATGTGGAATCCCATCGCCACGTACTCTTTGACCAGCTCGCGCAGGTCGCTCTTATCGGTATCGCGGACACTGATTAAGACGCCGCCCTCGCGCTTCATCGTATATCCGGCTGCTACCAGGCCTTTGAACAGCGCTTCCTCCATCGTCCGGGCGATACCCAGTACCTCGCCGGTCGATTTCATTTCCGGTCCGAGCTGTGTATCTACGTTGGATAGCTTCTCAAAGGAGAAGACCGGAACCTTGACTGCGTAGTACGGAGAGCACGGATACAGACCCGTCTCGTATCCCATGTCAGCCAGCTTTTCGCCCATCATGATGCGGGTTGCCAGATCGACCATCGGCACGCCGGTTACCTTGCTGATGTACGGCACGGTACGGGACGAACGCGGATTGACCTCGATAATATAGATCGTATCCTCATGCAGAACGTACTGGATATTGATCAGACCTTTCGTATTCATGGACAACGCCAGACGGATGGAATAATCCACCAGACGGTCTTTCTGGCTCTCGGTCAGCATAAACGCCGGATATACCGCGATGGAATCTCCGGAATGAACACCCGCACGCTCGATGTGCTCCATGATACCCGGAATCAGAACCGTTTCGCCGTCGCAGATCGCGTCGACCTCCAGCTCGGTACCCATCAGGTATTTATCAATCAGGATCGCATTCTCAATCTTGTGTGAGAGAATAATCTTCATATACTCATGAATATCGGCGTCGTTGTACGCGATAATCATGTTTTGTCCGCCTAATACATAGCTCGGACGCATCAGAACCGGATAGCCCAGATGATTTGCCGCCTGGATTGCCTCATCCTCAGTGTAAACGGTCTGACCCGCTGCCTGTTTCATATTTAATTTTTTCAGCAGGGCTGCGAAACGTCCGCGATCCTCCGCCATATCGATGCTGTCTGCCGGAGTACCGAGAACCGGAATATTGTTCTCTACAAGGTATTTTGTCAGACGGATCGCTGTCTGTCCGCCAAAGGCCACAACTGCGCCGATCGGCTTCTCGATCCGGATAATATCCAGCACATCCTCCGGTGTCAGCGGCTCAAAATACAGACGGTCTGCTACGTTGAAGTCGGTGGAAACGGTCTCCGGGTTGTTATTTACGATGACAACCTCATAACCGGCTCTCTTTAACGACCATACGCAGTGAACAGAGGCGAAATCGAACTCGATACCCTGACCGATACGGATCGGACCGGAACCAAATACCATAACAACCGGTTTTCCGCTTGCATTCTCTTTAATAAATTCTTCTGCCTCATCTTCCTCGCCGAAGGTGCTGTAGAAGTAAGGGGTACTTGCCGTAAACTCAGCGCTGCAGGTATCAACCATGCGGTAGCATGCCGGAACATGCTTGATTTCCGAAAGCCCGGTCATCTCCTTGATGACTGCATCCGGGAATCCGTTCTGTTTGGCTTCCATATAAAGCGCATCGCTCAGAGTCTCAGACTGCATCCGGCGTTCCAGGGACAGGATATGCATCAGTTTATTTAAGAACCACTCGTCGATCTTGGTCAGCTCATGAATCTCGGCAACGGTCACGCCGCGCTTGAAGCTCTCATAGATTGCAAACAGACGCTCGTCATCCTGCGCCAGAATTTTTTCTCTCAGCTCTTCCACACTCATCGGCGCCAGTTTCTTCATGTTCAGGCTGTTCTGGGAGATCTCCGCGCCGCGGACTGCCTTCATGAGCGCCTGCTCAAAGTTGCGGCCGATGGCCATAACCTCGCCGGTTGCCTTCATCTGGGTACCCAGCTTCCGGCGTCCGTAAACGAATTTATCAAATGGCCATTTCGGGAATTTAACCGTTACATAGTCAAGGGCCGGCTCGAAGCATGCCATCG
>ERZ860388.1190-NODE-1190-length-17969-cov-5.226303_pt1 | contig 17969 bp, 16 predicted proteins | sample MGYA00509978_ERZ860388 | MGnify/ENA primary metagenome ERZ860388 (study PRJEB30046, sample SAMN00715225) | human gut metagenome | study: EMG produced TPA metagenomics assembly of the A metagenome-wide association study of gut microbiota in type 2...
AGCAGCGGCTTCCCGTTTCAACTTTTGCAAGATGGTTCGCACTAATGTTCAGCATTATACTCAGCTGTTCCTGCGTAATCCCTTGCTTTTTCCGCAAATCGCGGATACGTCCGCCGAATTCTTTTGCATCAAATCGCATTGTTCAATCCTTTCCTTTGCGCCGAAAACACAAACAGGCCGAGACTCCTTTTCCGAGTCCCGGCCTGTTTTCAGCTTGAAAATGCACAATGACCGCGACTCGATGGAGCTGCTCTTGTGAACAGCTCACGGAGTATTATCAGCCTTTAATGCATTTCAGGCAATTTTCCCTCTTGCGCAACTGAAACCTGCGCCATGGCGATATTATAGCAAGTACTTTCATTGCTGTAAAGCGCTAAAATATACTGTTTTCAGAACAACCTTTCAGCAGGAAATCACTGCTGACTCCCATTGCATCCGACAGGCGTCCCAAGTGGTCTACTCCCAGATTGCGCTGTCCTTTTTCCAATGCGCGAAGCTGCTGCACTGAAATTTCAGCTTCTGCTGCAAGCCGTTCCTGCGTCCAGCCTTTTTCGAGGCGGCTTCCACGGATTCTGTTGCCGACTTGCACTTTGTCATAACTCATATTCGGTCGTCCTTTCTGCTGCTACGCAGCGGTTTGGGCGGAGGAACTGGGTTTTGTTTGCAATCCTCCCTGCGATAAAGATGCTTTCTCCTTTTCCGCATACCAGGATAATGCATGCGGATTCAAATTCGACTTTATTTCACAAAAGCGAATTTGCTCATAAATTACTACAGAGTATTTTTTCCGTCAAGTCCTTTTTTGCGGCGGAACGTGACAAATTCACACAACAAACTCACAAGAATGAATATCTGCACTCGAATTACACATATTTCACTATAAACTCGTTTCAAAAACATCAATATGTCTTAGTTTGCAGCGCAACCATATCAAATTTTCTACGTTTTTCACAGGTCTCATTTTCACGATTCCACGCAAAAAATTGAACACTGTCAGCGTTTAACAAACGTATATAGTGTGCCTACTCATTTTATCCATCCCATTTATACACAGTTCCGAACCAAAAGAACCGCATAAAGTTCTCATCAAAAAACGGGGAGTGACATCAAATCACTCCCCGTTTGCATTGATTGTATCAGAGTTTCGTCATCCAGAGTCCATGCAGATTGCAGTATGCGTAAACGGCCACCGGTTTTTCACTGCCCAATTCAAAAACAGTGCTGGGAGCCTGCCCCGGATTCAGATAGCGGATCTGCCCACCGTTCTCAGTCTCCACGAAGATCCACTGGATATAGTGAACATCCGCCATGGGGTGCTCCACCGCGCCCACCGTGACCGTGAGACGACTGCCGGAAAGCTCTGCCACCGGCAGATGCTTCTCGCCGCTGGCTTCCACCGTATTGGGAACCAGCTCTTTCATCTTCTCCCCGCAGCAGACCAGCGGAACGCCTGCGTTATGGATGGTAGTGACGAGGTTGCCGCAGTGATTGCAGATGTAAAACTTTGCCTTCATATCGAAATCCTCCATTGGAATGTTATCGGTGTGTTTCTTGTATCTATATGATAACATTTCCTATTTATGATTTCTGTGACTGAATCACGCAAAGCGTTTTTCTGCCGTCTTCACCCTTCCCTCTGCTCCACGATTTCCAGACTATCCCGCCCGACATGGCAAAGCAGGAACAGTACACTCACGCCTGCGGCTTTCGCTTTGGCCAGCGCTGTGCCAAATTCCGGTTGCGTGCCAACATTCGGCCGCACCTCGGTGATGCCTTCCATCTGAATCACAAAGGCCACAGCGCACTGATATCCTGTCCGCTGTGCCTGCGCCAGTTCGTGCAGGTGCTTCACACCGCGCTCGGTGGGTGCATCCGGGAAATAGCCGATACCGTCCACTTCCAGTGTGCAGCCTTTGACTTCCAGCAGGTACTTCTGTTCGCCCTTTTCCATGTAAAAGTCGATGCGGGACTTGCCATAGGTGAATTCCGGCTTGATATAGTCGTAGCCCTGTTTTGCAAGCCACTCTCCTACTACCTTGTTAGGTGCCTGACTGTCCATATTGACCCAGCCGAGGCCCTGCTTGTGTACCGCCACAAGGTCGTATTTTGTTTTGCGTTTCGGGTTGTCCGACACTTCCAGCCGCACCGCAGTACCGGGCAGCAGCAGTTCCCTGCACCGCCCGGTGTTCTTGACATGGACGGTTTCCACTGCTCCATTCACTTCCACATGGGCAATAAAGCGGTTGGGACGGTCAACAAAAATGCCGTCTGCGATTTCTCTGTATTTCAATCTTTACTCCATTTTCAGTACAGGATTCGGGAGCCATGCCCATCCTGTTTACCAAGATACAGTTCCACGACCATCCTGCCGCTTTCACTGTTGCAGAGTTCTTCCTTGCAGTAGCCGCAGAGTTTTCCTTCCGCTTCCGATACGTAGCGGTGCAGCGATTCCTGCAGGTCTTTCGGGATGTTGCTCCATGGAATGACATAGCTCATGCCCGTATCCCCCACATCCGCGATGCAGGCTCGTTCACTGTCCTCATCGGATAAAATCAGGTTCACCAGAAACACATCCGCAAACGGTGTCCCCTGATACTCTGCCTTTTGCCGTCTGCGCTCCGTCCGAAGCTCATCCAGCGCTTGATTCAGGTCATTCTCAGGCAGTGTGGATTTATACAGCAGGATATGCAGTTTCTGCTCCGCCGCTTCGCTGTCATTCTGACCATTGGCCGGAAGTTCACATCTGCATGAATCGTGCAAATCTGTTTTTGCATTGCAGCACGCAGGTTTTCCAGTTTCTGCTGCCGCTCCGCTTCCAATTGCTGTGCAGACTTTTGATGCACTTCTTTGGTATCCGGCTGCGGTGCAACACATTCATGTTTGGCATCCGACGTTTGTATTGACCGTTCGCTGTGCTTTCCTGCGTCAGCCTCCGAAATGCTATGCCTTGCCATAGTCGGCACCGACGCGTTTGGGGCACTGTTTTGTGCTGCCGATGCTTTCTGTGCCGCAGAAGGGCGCTCCGTTCTCTTTGGTTTTACCGGCCACGTTGCACCTGTGCTCGTGCTTTTTGTCTCCGGCCTTGGTGTTTTCACCGCAGGAACAGCATTTTTAACACTTTTCGGTCGAACCCGTGTCTGCGTCTGCCAGAAATCGCTGCCTGTGCGCTGATAATAGGACTTTTCCGCTCGTTTCCGGCTGCTGCGTACACCATCACAGATCCACGAAAAAATCAGGTAGCGCTCCAGTGTGTTCCAAAAGCTGCTGCGCCGATGGCAGGGTTTATGCCGTCCACGGGACGCATACACAATCACTGACAAGCATCCGAAGAACAGGAATCCTGCCGCAAAACCGATCCCTGTAAACAGCTTTTTGAAAAAGCCCATCTCTCACACCTCTTCCGGTTACAGCCTTGCCTGATACACCCGCTCCGTCCGGGCATCGAAGCAGCAGAAAATCATCTGCATGGCGTAATCCGCGTGATCTTCCAGCCACTGTGCCACTGTTTTGACTGCAATCTCCGTGGCATCTTCCAGCGGGTAGCCATACACGCCGGTCGAAATTGCCGGGAAGGCAATGCTGTGGACGTCATACTCTTTGGCAAGGTCCAGCGAATTGCGGTAGCAGTCCGCCAGCTGCGCGGCATCCTCTGCTGTGCCGGAATAAATCGGGCCTACCGTATGAATGATATACTTTGCTTTCAGCCGGTAGCCCTTGGTGATTTTTGCTTCGCCGGTGCGGCAGCCGTGCAGCGTGCGGCACTCCGCCAACAGTTCCGGCCCTGCTGCCCGGTGGATGGCACCATCCACACCGCCGCCACCCAGCAGACTCCGATTGGCCGCATTCACGATGCCGTCACAGTCCAGTTTGGTAATATCACCCTGCACCACTTGAATCTGATTTTTTACTTTTTCAGAAATCATTGTAAACTCCTCACTTTTTGAGCAGTTCCAACGCTTTCTCCATAGGCACGCAATCGGCATAACAATCTGGCCAGAGGAATTCATTGTAATAGTGGTAGCTCTGCTCCCCTGTCATATACTCGTTGTCCTTCGTGGAATTTGCATAGGCAGGAACGATCATGTGCAGGCCATGCTCAAAGCCCGCCTCCACCGTTGCATTGATGCAGAAGTCCGTCATGATACCGCAGACCATCACATCTTTTTCGCCCTTTTCCGTCAGATATTCCAGCAGACCGCTTTCTTTTTTGAACGCGCTGCATACGGTTTTGACGAACCGTTTTTCAGTCAGCAGCGGCGCAAACCCGGAATAGACTTCAAATTCATCGTCTCCGATGGAAAAGCCTGTACCGGGCCCATCGTCATGCTGGACATAGACGACCTCGATTCCCTGTTCGCGGGCAGTCCGGATCAATTCCCTGATGTTGCTGACAAACTTTTCAAACGCATACAGGCGTTCATCCACGATACCTTTCTGTGTATCCACAACCATTAAAACCATGTGTAAGCCCTCCTGTTTTTCTTTGGTTTCATTCTACCATGGACCGCCGTTTTCTACAAGCAGATTCGAAAAATCCCCACAGGGAAAACCTGTGTTTCACCTGCAGGGATTGATTCAGCCACCCAAGACGATCAGGATCAGCACCACGACCACTGCAATAGCGATGAGGCAGCCGCACCCGCTGCCGTCCCCGCCGCCACCGCCATTGTTGTTGTGGTTTCCGCCACCGGACGAGCCGCCGAAGTTGCGGTTGAAAGCCGTCATGTACTGGGCATAGCCCGTGTCGCCTTTGCCGAAATAGCCGTAATCACCGTTTGCCATTGTATTTTCCTCCGTCTGAAGTGTGTTTTGCTTTTCTTTCTGAGTTTATTCTAACAGGAACAATGTCCTATAAATATCCCTTTCGAGAAATCTTTCCATCCTCTTCCAGCGCCTTTACCGGCAGCGCTCTGCGGCATAAGCAACGGCAAGTGGCTCTGTGTCACCGGCACGGTAAAGGCTGCCGCCTGCTGGGAACACCGGAGCAGTCATTGTGTGAGCCGTTTTCACTTTCGGTGTGAACCAGATGAAAAACTAGAGGGGTCGTTTTTATTGACTTTGACCCGGCAGAGGAGTATACTCCGTGGCAGTGAAATATTCGGCTATGACGAGAAAGAGTACCCGGAAAGAATGCCGCAGAGAGCTGCCGGATGGTGCAAGGCAGCGCAGGGCGTCCGTGGGAAGATCCTCTCCGAGCTTTCCGGCTGAATGGGCGGTGTTTCCGCCCCAGTAAGCAGGAACGGCAGGTCCCCGTTATCACGGACCGCGCATTGTTGGATGCGCACTGAGGGGCCGGGCTTTGCACCGGCAATAAGAGTGGTACCGCAGAGGATTTTATACGCCTTTGTCTCTTACGAACCGTAGGGGACAAAGGCGTTTTTGTTTGCGGGAAAGCCATTTTCCGGATGTTTCATTGCCTTTGCATCCGCAAAAATAAGTGTTCTGGAAAAAGGAGAGTTTATCATGAAAGCATTGGAAAAAGTAAGCGACTTTGTGGGCAAATACATGGCCGCCATCGTCATTGTGGTGGCAGCACTGGCGCTGCTGTTCCCCGGTCCCTTCAGCGTGGTAAAGACCGCATGGGTCAACACCCTGCTGGGCATCGTCATGTTCGGCATGGGGCTTACCCTGAAGCCGGAGGATTTCAAGGTGGTGTTCAGCCGCCCGAAAGACGTGGTCGTTGGCTGCGTGGCACAGTTCACCCTGATGCCTTTTCTGGCATGGGCACTGACCCAGGTGTTCCACCTGCCCACTGAACTGGCCATCGGTGTCATTCTGGTGGGCACCTGCCCCGGCGGCACCTCCTCCAACGTGATGACCTACCTTTCCAAGGGTGATGTTGCACTGTCCGTTGGCATGACCGCTGTTTCCACCGTTCTGGCGCCCTTTCTCACCCCGCTGCTGACCCTGCTGTATGCCGGTCAGCGAGTGGATGTGAACCCGGTGAATATGTTCCTGTCCATCGTCAAGGTGGTGCTGGTTCCCATCGCACTGGGCTTTGTTGTCAACCACTTCTTCCACGCCTTCACCCAGAACGCCGTCCGGGTGCTGCCGCTGATCTCCACCACCGCCATCGTGCTCATCATCTGCGCCGTTGTTTCCGCAAACTCTGCCAAGATCATGACCAGCGGTCTGCTGATCCTTGCCGTTATCATCCTGCACAACCTGCTGGGCTACCTCACCGGCTTTGGTGTGGGCAAGCTGCTGAAGCTGGATTCCACCAAGTGCCGTGCAATCTCCATCGAGGTCGGTATGCAGAACTCCGGTCTGGCCACCTCTCTGGCTGCCGCCCACTTTGCACAGTATCCGCTGGCAACCATCCCCGGCGCTGTGTTCTCGGTGTGGCATAACATTTCCGGTGCCGTCCTCGCCAACTTCTTTGCTCGCACCGCCGAGAAGAAGGACTGATCTTATACAATAATAAGTGGCTGCTGCACAAGGTCCGTTCCCTGTGCAGCAGCCCTTTTTTGTTCAGTACAAAATTCTCGAGACGTGATGCTCCTGTTTGCCCAGATACAACTCCACGATCATCCGTCCGTTTTCGGTATTGCAAAGCTCTTCATTGCAATAACCGCAGAGTTTTCCGTCCGCCTGTGCCATATATACTTACTGCTCTTTCCGTGGGAGACTTTTCAACTGCACCTGCTGCACAAAGGACGAAGCCCAGCGGCTGTGTGAAGATTGGCTTATAAAACAGGACCGCTGCTACATAAACTAAAAAACCTCCGAGGAAAACTCCCAAATGGGAAGATTCCTCGGAGGTATTCGTTTAGCGGGTGTTCTGCTGTCTGCGAGCGTCCTTCTGCACAGTTTTCTGTCCGCATCAAAGATAATTTCGGATGGTCGGAACAAGGATATTCCGATTGATTAACTTTGCGATACTGTTCATGTTGTAGTTGGTTCATTGCAGTTTCAGCTTACAACAAAAAATGAGATAGACAACCCCTTTTGGGGGTTGTCTATCTCATTTTTTTGTTGGGACTATTTTGCAACAGCCCCCCTTTTATAACAACCCTGCCTTACAGTTTGGGAGAAACGCTTAGTGCTTCAGTTCCAGCAGCGCATCGCCCTGCTTTACGGTGCCACTGGCTTTAGCCACGACAGCGGCATAGTCATCAGTATTGCAGACAATGAGCGGCGTGGTCACGGGATAGCCTTCGGCCTTAATGGCTTCCAGTTCAAAGCGGATCAACGGCTGACCTTTCTTCACCTTGTCACCCTCGTTGACGAGGTAGGTAAAGTGCTTGCCACCCAGCTTGACCGTATCGATGCCGATGTGCATCAGCAGTTCGGCACCGTCAGCCGTGGTCATACCCACGGCATGGTGTGTCTCAAAGGTGGAGGAGATCTCACCGTCAGCAGGTGCCACCAGTTCACCATCGGTGGGCTCAATGGCAATGCCGTCCCCCAGCGCACCGCTGGCAAAGGCTTCATCCTTCACATCGGCCAGCGGCACTACAGTGCCGTTCAGGCAGGCAGACAGCACGGTATCCTTTGCGGCTGCTGCCGGGGCTGCGGGAGCCGTTGCCGGGGCGGGTGCTGCGGTCGCCGCCGGGGTCTTAGGTGCATTTTCCAGATAATCTTCCAGCTTTGCCTTGATGACAGCCACCTTGGGGCCGTATACCACCTGCACACCGTCGCCCTTGCAGATCACGCCGGAGGCACCGGAGGCCTTGAGCACATCCTGTTTGACCAGCGCAACATCCTTGACGGTGCAGCGCAGGCGGGTGGCGCAGCAGTCCACGTCGGACAGGTTGTCGGCACCTCCCAGACCTTCTACGATCAGGGCGCTGACCGGATCATCCCCTGCGGGGGCGGTGCTGCCGGAAGCGGCGCTGCGGGCGTTCACGTCCGCACGGGTGTACAGCTTGACTTCCTCGGCATCATCGCGGCCCGGGGTCTTGTAGTCAAACTTGGAGATCATAAAGCGGAAAATGATATAGTACAGTACAAAGTACACCGCACCGACCACGACCACCCACATCCAGTGGGTCTTGTCGTTGCCCTGCATCACACCGAACAGCACCAGGTCGATGAGACCGCCGGAGAAGGTCATGCCCACGCCCACATTCAGGATGTGCATCAGCATGAAGGACAGACCGGCCAGCACACAGTGCACGGCGTACATGGGCAGAGCCACAAAGATAAAGGTAAATTCCAGCGGCTCGGTGATGCCGGTGAGGAAAGCCGTCAAGGCGGCAGACAGCAGCAGGCCGCCTGCCACCTTTTTCTTTTCCGGCTTGGCGCACTGGTACATCGCCAGCGCTGCGCCGGGCAGACCGAACATCATAAAGGGGAACTTACCGGCCATGAAACGGGTAGCGCTGACCGAGAACACAGTGGTGGACTTGGAAGCCAGCTCAGCAAAGAAGATGTTCTGTGCGCCGGTCACGGTGACGCCATCGATGATGGCGGTGCCGCCCACAGCGGTCTGCCAGAACGGCATATAAAACACATGATGCAGTCCAAAGGGGATCAGCGCACGCTCCAGCAGGCCGTAAATAAAGGTGCCTGCGTAGCCGGAAGCCAGCACCAGTGCACCCAGCGCGGCAATACCGCTCTGCACCACCGGCCAGATATAGAACATGGCAATGCCGACCACCAGATACACAATAGAACTGACGATGGGCACAAAGCGTGTACCGCCAAAGAAGGCCAGCACCTGCGGCAGCTCGATCTTATAGAACTTGTTGTGCAGCGCTGCCACGCCCAGACCGACCACGATGCCGCCGAACACACCCATTTGCAGGGTTGTGATACCCAGCATGGTGGTGGTGGAGTTGGCAGGCATCGCTTCTACGCCGCCTGCCGCATTGATCATGGCCTGAATGGCCGTATTCATAATGATATAGGCCACTGCGCCGGACAGGGCGGCCACCTCTTTTTCCTTGCGAGCCATGCCGATGGCCACGCCCATGGCGAACAGCAGCGCCAGATTGTTGAACACGGCGCTGCCGGTCTGGCTCATCACGTCCAGAATGGTGTAGATCAGGGTACCGGGGTGGATGACGCTGTTCAGGCCATAGGCCGCCAGCATGGTTTCGTTGGTGAACGAGCTGCCGATACCCAGCAGCAGGCCCGCTACAGGCAGCAGTGCAATGGGCAGCATAAAGCTGCGTCCCACGCGCTGCAGCACGCCAAAGATCTTGTCTTTCATCTTCAGTTCTCCTTTTCTCAAGTTCGTATCCAGCATATATATCCACACAGGAAAGACCTGTGGAGAATCAAAAGTGAAGCAAAAGAGCTTATTTTCCCATCCGAATCCGTTTCAGATGGATCGTAAGGAACACCAGTTCCTCGTCCGAAAGCTCCTTGTGCCAGGTGTTGCGGACATACTCCGCAATGCAGCAGGCGCATTTGTAGTGTTCGCTGCAATTGCGGGCGATCAGGGCGCGGAACACTTCGTCGTGGGTATCGTTTTCCTGTTCCTGTTTTCCTTGAAATACGCGTTGCGCAAAAAAACGCAAATGCACTGTAAAGCGGCTAAAATCCAGTGCATCCCGGTCAAAATGGCAGTTGTAAAAGTATTCCACCACCTGCACGCAGCCATCCACAAAGCGGGTGACATCGTTCACCACGCTCATTGTGGTGTTGAGCTCTGCGTTGACGATGTGCAGCGCAATGAAGCCGCCCTCGTCGTCCGAAAGGTCTGCATGGCAGCGCTGGCGGATGGTGGCAAGGCACTCCATACCAAGGCGATACTCTTCCGGATAAAATTCCCGAATGGGAGCCATCAGCGGGTTGGAAAAGCGAATCCCCTGTTCGCTGCGCTGGATGGCAAAGCTGATGTGGTCGGCTAGCGTGATGAGCAGGCTCTCGTTCAGCGGGTAGTTCACCCGACTGCGGACCATTGCCACCAGCTCATCGGTGAGCAGCAGATGTTCATACGGGATCTGTTCCAGAAGTTCCACCAACTTCTGCTGCACGGCAGGGCTGGTCATGCGGTAGCTGCGCTCCACGGTTTCAGCCTCGATTTTATAGCCCGGCTTAGCGCCAAAGCCCAGCCCGCGCCCGGTGACGATCAGCTCACAGCCCGTGGGGTCCACCACGCGCAGGATGTTGTTGTTGATCGGTTTTTTGACGGTATATTGCATTATTTCTCCTCCCCAAGTTGGAAAAGGCAATAAAAAAAGACCACTCTTGACACAGCAAACATACCGAAGGCTGAAACACGCTTTCGGCTTGTGCTATGCAGAGTTGGTCTAGCCCGCCAAACGGTAACAATCCAACGACGCTGCTCACGTACAATTTTCTTTTTTGTAAGGCACAGACAAATTAAGCACTTGAATCACAATTTATTCTATGCATGATTACAGTACCATATTCTTTGCTGTGTGTCAAGATAGAAACGGGCTTCTTTTTCGCTTTGTTAATTTTGCCCAAACTCAGGTGATTTTCTACAGCAGATTGACAAGTAGGGATATTCCTTTTTGCTTTATATGTGCAGTTGCATTCAATCGAGATCATTGCAAAGAAAGCTGTGCTCCATCTCGTAACTCATCACCTTCACAAAAAACGGTCAAGAATTGCTGCCCTATATACAAAAAAGCCGCCGAGGACACCTTTCCAACGGGAAGTTCCTCGGCGTTCTTCAGTATAATGTACCTTACTGCAATGCACAGATCACAGCCACTGTTTCAGCACATCGTTCAGCTTATTCAAATCAAGCGGTTTGGCGATATGCTCGTTCATACCGGTGTTCTTTGCCAGCTGCACGTCCTCGGCAAAGGCATTTGCCGTCATGGCAATGATGGGTACCTTTCCACGGCTGCCGGTAAGCGCACGGATCGCAGCAGTGGCTTCGTAACCATTCATGATGGGCATCTGGATGTCCATAAAAATGAGATCGTACCACTTTTCCGGCGCTTCCATCACCTTTTCGACTGCAATTTTTCCGTTTTCGGCACGGTCAATGGTCACGCCCGTCATGCCTATGATCTCGGTTGCGATCTCACGGTTCAACTCGTTATCTTCCACAAGAAGGATCCGCTTACCCGCATAGTTTTCCTTCGCAAAGTCTTCCAGATAGTTCCGGGCGTTTTTCTCCTTCTTCCCGGATGTAAACTGCCGTAGAGTTGCCGTCAGACGGGAACGGAACAGCGGTTTTGCCATAAACGCATTCACGCCCGCCGCTCTGGCTTCTTCTTCAATCTCGCTGAAATCAAAGGAAGTCAGGATGATGATTGTGACCTCTTCTCCTACCCGTTCCCGGATTTTTCTGGCGGTTGCAATACCGTCCATTTCCGGCATCTTCCAGTCCAGAATCACCGCAAAATAGTCACTGTTGGTCTCATGACGCGCATAGCAGCGCTCTACAGCTTCCTTACCGGTCAGGACCCATTCGCCCGCTATGCCGATCTCCTGAAGGGTCGCAACGGTGCTTTCGCAGCAGGTCTTGTCATCGTCCACGACCAGTACCGGCAGATCGAGCAGTTCTTTTTCCTGTTCCTTCTCGTTCTCCTGAAGCTTCAGATAGACCGTGACCGTGATCTTCGTTCCCTTGTTGGGAGCGCTTTCGACCTGAATGTCACCATTCATCAGGTTGACGATGTTTCTTGCAATGGCCATGCCAAGACCGGTGCCCTGCACCTTGGTCGTCCGGTGATCGTCTGCCCGGCTGAAGGGCTCGAACATGATCTTCTGGAATTCCGGCGTCATACCGATGCCGTTGTCCTCGATGGAAAACTCGTAGCAGCCAAGCTCCGAGAAGCCATTCGGTTTTTCCTTGATCGTAAGGGTGATGTTTCCTCCATCCGGGGTGTACTTGACGGCGTTGCTCATCAGGTTCACAAAGACCTGCTGGATGCGCAGACTGTCGCCGCAGACGGCTTCGTGCTCAATGTGCTCAACGTGGACTTCGAGCTGATGTTTGTGCTCGTCGATTGCCGGTTTTGTGAGGGTGAGCAGGTTATCGACCAGCTCCGGCAGGCTGAAATCCTCCTCGGCAAGGCTCATTCGCCCGCTCTCGATTCTGGCCATATCCAGCACTTCATTGATCAGTCCCAACAGATGACGGCTCGATTTTGTGATCTTGCCAAGGCACTCGACCACCCTGTCCTGACTCTCGATATTCGCACCCGCAATGGCGGTCAAGCCAACGATTGCATTCATCGGTGTACGGATATCATGGGACATATTGGAGAGGAATTCCGTCTTGGCGCGGCTTGCGTTTTCCGCCGCCCGGTATGCTTCCTTCAGTGCCTTATGGGATTCGATCTCGGCCTTTTTCTCCTGTGACACATCCATCGAGGCCAACAGTGCTTTGACCAGCTTTGTGCCATTCCACTCCAGCGGAATGAAGGAAGCGATCTTATAGGTGTTCTCATCTATGGAGCAGTATTCAAATTTGTAGATGTCGTTCTCATCCTGCAAATTCTTGCGGATATTTTCCGGCAAAATCAAAGCAGCCAGTGCGTCCAGTGGTTCCAGTGTCTTATACTTTGCAACCACCTGCTCCACAAAACCATGGTATGTCCCCGTCGGCGCGTATATCATTTCACCTTGCAGATTATAGAACCGATACCGGTCATTCTCCAGATCGCAGACGACAAAGCGGTCCAGCAGATGCACCATACTCTTGATCAAAAGATCCATCGATGCGTTATCTGAGGCCATCTGCATCCGCCGTGCCGTCTCTGCTTTGGACTCTGTGATGTCCCGCAGGAAGATCATCGCATATTCCGAATCTTCGATCTCACCGCGCATGACCACATTGCTGACCCATCGTTCCTCCCCATTCAGAACGATGCGGCACTCCTGACGCAGCTCCGTCTCCAGCCCCTTTAATTTTTCCGTGATGTAGGCGCGATTATAGAAATTCGTTACAGACTTTTTGTCCTCTTCAACCACATAGTTATCCACAAAGAATCTGACCAGTCCATCCCATGTGTGGTTCTGCTCAAAGGCCGTCATCAAAGAGGGCTCCACTTTGAAAGTATCAAAGGTGTTCTTTCCCAGATTTACATAGTATTCGCAGAGGTTTGCGCTGGTAAATGCACGGTGAAATGCTGCTGCCCGCTGCGCCTGCATCCGGCTTCTTTTTTCCGCGTCAATGTTGCTGATGATTCCGGCAATTCGATTGGCCGAGCCATCCAGACGGCGTATCACCTCCGCCGATGCCCGGAACCACTGGTATTGGCCATCCTGCATTTTCAGTCGGTACTCAACATTATATTTTGTAGCATTGGTTTTGTCCGCGATCGTTTCCAAAAGCAGCTGCATTACCCGGTCATAGTCCTCCGGGTGCAGAAGGTTCGACCAAGAATCCAGTTTGTTCGGAAAATCCAGAATGTCATGATAACCAAGGATCTGCCGGAACGCATGGCTCCAGTTCACTTGAACGATCTCACCGTTTTCATTACACTCAAAATACCACAGCGCAGAATGGATGGATTCGTTGACCAGCGCAAGGTTCTCATACGCCCAGTTCATCTGTACTGACATGATCCAGATCGGTGTTCCATCCGTATCGACTGCATCTTCTTTATAGAGACGCACATAGACGGGAGAGCCATCTGCTGTAAGGATCCGGCCTTCTCCTTCGCCCTTGATCTGACGAAAGCGCGCATTGTCGAGGAATGTGGCATCTCTCTTATAGAAAAGATTCTTCAGCGAACCCTTTGTCTGCTCCATCAGGGACTCATAGCTGTGGTTCAGATTATGCAGCAACAAATCACTGACCGACAGGATCGACAATTCCGCATCATAGTACCCGGTAATGGTTCCGACACCACCATTATGATAGATTGTCTCCTGCATGGCCTGAAATGCATTTTTTCCCAGCCTTACTGTATCGGAAGTGTAGATTTCATCTGTAAGTCTTCTATCGAATTTCATTTTCATCCTCGTAAGGTTTTGATTCTGCCGCGCATTTCAATTCTGGTAGGTCTTTTACAGCCAACTGATATACTAACACACGTTCAAACTTGTACAACATAACTAGTATAGTATACTTGCGCAGCGTTTCGTTTTCAAGCACTAATTGGCATTGGTTGTGTAAAAAAGAAAGGCCAATCTGCGTGAAAATTTACGCAAGTTGATCCCTGTAAGCAAATCAGGTCGCCCAACCGCTGCACTGCCAACGCCGAAAAGAAAAAATCCCGGAACTTTCTGGTGCCATCCAGTGCCGTAGAGTTGAAAATCACATGGTTGTGGATGTGCTGCCGGTCCGCTACTACAAAGGCGTGCTTGCCCTTGGTAAAACGCATGGCAAGTTCGTAGCCCACCTTTTTTGACCGTTTACATTCTTGACACCTCCGTTCTGTTTGTGATGAAATATGTATAACTATCGTTATTTTTCTTTACAAAAATGGCTTGTCATGCTGCAATAGCCGCATCTACGGTCACCAGACAACAGGAGGAGTATCTCATGGCCAAAACTGCCGACACCATTGCCATCTATTCCCGCAAATCCCGCTACACCGGCAAGGGCGAAAGCATCGGAAATCAGATCGACCTCTGCCGCGAATATATCCGCACTCACTACGGCGATGCCGCAGCACAGCAAGCGGTCGTCTTTGAGGACGAAGGCTTTTCCGGCGGCAACCTGAACCGCCCAGACTTCAAAAAGATGATGACCGCCGCCAAAGAGCGGAAGATCCGTGCCATCGTGGTCTACCGTCTGGACCGCATCAGCCGCAACATCAGCGATTTTTCCAGCCTGATAGAAGAACTGGGGCGGCTAGGCATCGACTTTGTGTCCATCCGGGAAAGCTTTGATACCTCCAGCCCCATGGGACGTGCCATGATGTACATCGCATCCGTGTTCAGTCAGCTGGAACGTGAGACCATTGCGGAGCGCATCCGGGACAATATGCACGAGCTGGCAAAGACCGGGCGCTGGCTAGGCGGCACGACCCCCACGGGCTACGCCTCCGAGAGCGTCAAGAGCATCACGGTGGACGGCAAGACCAAGAAAGCCTGCAAGCTGAAGCTGCTGCCGGATGAGGCAGAGATCATCTACAAAATCTTCGACCTCTACGAGCAGTATGATTCCCTGACCATGACCGAGACCGAGCTGCTGCGGCAGGGCATCAAAACAAAAACTGGGCGTTCGTTCACCCGTTTTTCCATCAAGTCGATTTTGCAGAATCCCGTCTATCTGATTGCAGACAAGGACGCCTATCAGTATTTTGTGGACAACGAAGCAGAGCTGTTCTCCCCGGAGTCCGATTTTGACGGTGTGCGAGGCGTGCTTGCCTACAACCGCAGCGATCAGGAAAAGGGGCGCGCCACCGTCTACAATCCCATCAGCGAGTGGATCGTTTCGGTGGGCGAACACCCCGGCATCATTTCCTCCAACCGGTGGATCCGGGTGCAGGAATCGCTGGAGCGGAACAGATCCAAGTCCTACCACGCATCCCGGGGCAACGAGGCGCTGCTGACCGGTCTGCTGTGGTGCTCCTGTGGCAGCCGGATGTACCCCAAGGTCACCGGGCGCAAAACGGCAGAAGGGCGGGTAGTTTTTCCCTATATGTGCAAGCTGAAGGAGCGCAGCCGCCGGGAGCTTTGCAGCGTTCCCAACGCCAACGGCAATCTGTTGGATGCTGCTATCTGTGAACAGGTCAAGCACCTTGCCGACCATTCCAGCGACTTTATGAAGCAGTTGGAAAAGGCACGCTCTGCCCATGCGGGCAACCGCTCCGAGTTTGAGACCAAGCTTTCCACCCTGCGCAAAGAGCAGGCCGAGACGCAGCGGAAGATCACCGCCCTCATCGACTCCCTTGCCGATTTTGGAGACAGCACCGCCGCAGTCCACCTGAAAAAGCGCATCGAGGAACTGAACGCACAGGATGCCGCCCTGGGTTCCCGCATCCGGGAATTGGAAAGCCTTACGGACGAAGGCGTTCTGGCAGGGATGGAATTTGACCTGATGCGTCAACTGCTGACCGTGTTCCACGACAACATCGACGATATGACCGTGACCCAGAAGCGTGCTGCCATCCGCACGGTGGTGCGCAAGGTAGTGTGGGACGGCAAGGTGGCGCATGTGGTGCTCTTCGGTTCACCGGAGGATGAAATTGACTGGACCACCTTCCCGGTAGACCCGGAAGAGGACGAGAACGCCCCCGAAGGTGGTGGAGATGGTTCCGATCCTCCGTCCGGCGTTCGCTCGGGTGAGGATAGCAAACGAGCTCCGGATGCACTTCCGGCGGGAGCGGAAGAACGCCCCCACCCTCTCGCTCCAGGAGACTCTTGATGCCGGAAAAGAAGACTCTGCCCTCACCCTCGCCGATGTGCTGCAGGACGGCTTCTGCATGGAGGACAGCTGTGAAAAGCAGGACGACGCCCAGCGCCTGCGCCGCCTCATCGAGGGACTGCCCGCCCGGGAGCGGAAACTTATATTATTAAGGTACGGTCTGGCGGGCCAGCCGCCGCTGACTCAGCTGGAAACGGCAAAGCTGCTCCAAATAAGCCGGAGTTACGTTTCCCGGCTTGAAACACACGCACTGGAGCTTTTGCGGGCCAGATGGGAGCAGCCTTAGCTTCCTCTTGCATTCCTCACCGAACTGTGGTACAATACTAAGGCACACGAATCGTGTGCCTTGTCGGACAGCGCCTGCTGCGTGGTTCGGCATACGGATGCGGGTCCTGTACGATGGAGCCGCAGTGAACCAGGTCAGGTGGGGAACCAAGCAGCCTTAAGCGGCGCGCCCCGTGCGTTTCAGTCAGCCTGCATCCGTATGCCGAGTTACGCAAGGCGGGGGTCAAACCCCGTCAGCGCTGTCCGATTTTTTATTACTGACGGGAGGGAAGCACCGATGTATCGCGCATTATACCGCAAATGGAGACCCCAGCGGTTTGAGGATGTCGTCGCACAGCGCGGCATCGTCACGGCGCTGCGCAATCAGGTAGCGTCGGGCCGCGTAGGCCACGCCTACCTGTTCACCGGCGTGCGCGGCACAGGCAAGACCACCTGCGCGAAGATTTTTGCCAAGGCGGTCAACTGCCTCCACCCCCATAACGGCGACCCCTGCGGCGAGTGCGAGATCTGCAAGGGCATCGACAACGGCAGCATCCTCGACGTGGTGGAGATGGACGCCGCGTCCAACAACGGTGTGGACGACATCCGCGACCTGCGTGATGAGACAGCCTACACCCCCAGTGCCTGTCATTATAAGGTATACATCATCGACGAGGTACACATGCTGTCCACAGCGGCCTTCAACGCCCTGCTGAAAACGCTGGAAGAGCCGCCCGCCCACGTCATCTTTATCCTCGCTACTACCGAGATCCAGAAAGTCCCGGCCACCATCCTCTCCCGCTGCCAGCGGTACGATTTCACCCGCATCGGGCCGGAAGACATCGCCCAGCGGGTCGAGTATATCGCCGGCCAAGAGGGCTTAGAGTTGACGACCGGTGGTGCAGAGCTGATCTCCCGCCTGGCCGACGGTGCCATGCGTGACGCCCTCTCGATCCTCGACACCTGCGCCGGCGTGACCGCAAAAATCGATGCTGATGTTGTCCGCCGGATGGCGGGCGTCACCGACCGGAGCTACCTGTTCCATATTTCGGATGCTCTGGAAGCGCAGGACGGCACAGCGGCGCTGGCTCAGCTGGCCGCACTGCGGCAGCAGTCGGTGGATGTGAAGCGTCTGACCGAAGAGCTCATCGCCCACTACCGCGCCCTGATGCTGGCGGCTCTGCCCGGCGGGCAGAGCCTGCTGTCCGGTGTTTCCCCCGAAGAGGAACAGCAGTACCTCGAAAAAGGCCCTCAGCTGGGCCAGCGGGAGGCCATCCGGGCCGTCCGTACGCTGGGCAACGCCCTTGAGCATATGACCCGGGGCAGTGACCAGCGCATCGAGTTGGAACTGGCCCTCTTCACCCTCTCGGAGCCGCCGCAGGCCGCAGCTGTCCCCGTGGCGGCATACCGATCTCCAGTGCGTTCAGGAAGTCTTCATCTGTGTGGTTTGCTTCCTCATCGCCTGCGTCAGCAAGGGCATCCTGTGCTTTGAAACGCTCTCTCTGAT
>ERZ860388.1204-NODE-1204-length-17784-cov-2.897513_pt1 | contig 17784 bp, 16 predicted proteins | sample MGYA00509978_ERZ860388 | MGnify/ENA primary metagenome ERZ860388 (study PRJEB30046, sample SAMN00715225) | human gut metagenome | study: EMG produced TPA metagenomics assembly of the A metagenome-wide association study of gut microbiota in type 2...
ATTTAACACCACAAATTCATTTTATACATCTCATCCTTTCTGCTTCATCCTCTTAATAACCTTCAACCGGGTAAATTCTTCCCTTTCCTTCTCTTCCAGAGCATTGGAAATAGACTTGGACAGCTCTTCATAATGAGGAATGGTAATGTTCTTCAACGCATTGGCACGCTTCTGAGTCTTCTTAATAGAATTTGCCAGCCGGTATGCAGAGTTTTCCACCATAGACAGCTTAATGGTCAGCTCCTTTACCCGTTCAAACCGTTCTCTGGCAATGTCTAACGCCTCCGAGGTATTATTAAACCCATAAGCCAGCTCCATAGGCTTTTCCTGGTGCTGGACTAAGGGGATCTCTGTTCCCATGATACTTCTTGTCTGAATCTGTATCGAGTCCTCGATCGGAACTGTATAGGCAAGTTCTTCTACTGTACTGATCCCGTGCTCGATATTCGCCCTCTGAAGGCACTGATAGGCATAGGTGAAGGTTTTATCGATTTCTTCCTGAATATCCTTTGCTTCGTCGATTAAGCCCATCAGCTCGCGGATCAGAATGTTCCGCTTCTTGTCCATCAGCTCATATCCCTGTCTGGCAAGTGTCAGTGAATTTTTCGCAAGTATCAGATTTCCCTTGGTGGGAAATGAACGTGGATCCATAGACTTCCCTCCTTAGCCTTTGTAGTATACGTCAAGAATCTTGGTATCGACACGGTCAAGTTCTTCTTTTGGAAGGATTCTAAGCAGTTCCCAGCCAAGATCCAGGGTTTCCTCGATGGTACGGTTTTCATTCGGTCCCTGGCCGATATAACGCTCCTCGAATGCCTTTCCGAATTCCAGGTATTTCTTGTCAATCGGAGAAAGCTCATCTTCCCCGATAACGGAAGCAAGATTCCGAGCCTCTCCTACTTTAGCATATGCAGAGAAAAGCTGGTTTGCCAGGTCCTGGTGGTCTTCCCGGGTATATCCTTTTCCGATACCGTCTTTCATCAGACGGGACAGGGACGGAAGAACGCTGATCGGCGGGTAGATTGCCTGTCCGTGAAGATTCCGGTCAAGTACGATCTGTCCTTCGGTGATATAACCGGTCAGGTCAGGGATCGGGTGCGTGATATCATCGTTTGGCATGGTCAGGATCGGAATCTGTGTTACGGATCCCTCTACGCCCTGTACGATTCCGGCGCGCTCATACAGCGTAGCCAGCTCACTGTACAGGTATCCAGGATAACCTTTACGGGAAGGAATCTCTCCACGGGAGGAGGAAACCTCACGCATAGCCTCGCAGAAGGATGTGATATCGGTCAGGATAACCAGGATATGCATGCCTTTCTCGAATGCAAGGTACTCGGCAGCTGTCAGTGCTACCTTCGGGGTGATCAGACGCTCTACAACCGGGTCGTTTGCCAGATTCAGGAACATAACAACATGGTCAGATACACCGCTTTCCTCAAATGTTCGGCGGAAGAACTCTGCTACGTCGTATTTAACACCCATAGCGGCAAATACAATTGCGAACTTTTCATCGGAATCTCCAAGGGATGCCTGCTGTACAATCTGTGCTGCCAGCTGGTCGTGCGGAAGTCCGTTTCCGGAGAAGATCGGCAGCTTCTGGCCACGAATCAGGGTGGTCAGACCATCAATTGCAGAGATACCGGTATGGATATAGTTTCTTGGGTATTTACGGGTAACCGGGTTCAGCGGCAGGCCGTTGACGTTTCTTTTTACTTCAGCATCAATCGGTCCCATGCGGTCGATCGGTTTTCCGATACCGTCGAAGGTACGTCCCAGAATTTCCTCGGAAAGTCCGATCTCCATAGGATGTCCGGTCAGACGGGTATGGGTATTGGTAAGAGACATGCTCGAAGTTCCCTCAAATACCTGAATAACGGCTTTATCTTCGTATACAGCAACGATACGTCCCAGTTTTTTCTCATTGCCGTCTACGGTAAATTCTACGATTTCCTCGTAGGAAGCATTTTTTACACCTTCCAGAACAACCAGAGGGCCATTGACCTCACTAAGGCCTAAATATTCAATTGCCATGATGAATTCCCTCCTTAACCATTCTTCTCGAGTACCTTATCGTAGAAGGTGTCGATATCTTTTTTGTATGTGTCAAACAGATCCAGACGGTCATTCGGTACATCGTATTTAATAGAAACGACGCGGTCGAAGATCTTGTCCTCTTTCAGTACGGACATTGGCATGCCCATCGTCACAAGCGCTTTGGATTTCTTGTACAGATAAAGAATAACTTCCATCATCTTGTACTGTTTTTCCAGAGATACGCAGGTGTCATCCGGATGGAATGCGTTCTGCTGCAGGAAGCCCAGTCGAATAACTCTGGCGATTTCCAGGGTCAGCTTCTGGTCATCCGGAAGAACATCGCTACCGATCAGTTTTACAATTTCCATCAGGGAGCTCTCGGAGTTCAGGATTCCCATTAACTGGTTCCGCATATCTACAAAGTTTTTGTTTACGTGATCTTTGTACCACGGCGACAGATCCTGCAGGTATTCACTGTAGCTGGTCAGCCAGTGGATCGCCGGGAAATGACGGGCGTAAGCCAGAGATTTGTCCAGTCCCCAGAAGCAGCGGACGAAACGTTTGGTGTTCATGGTAACAGGCTCGGAGAAGTCACCACCCTGCGGAGATACGGCTCCGATGATGGATACGCTTCCCTCTGCGCCGCAAAGGGTCTGCATCATGCCGGCACGCTCATAGAAAGCGGACAGACGGGATGCCAGGTATGCCGGGAAACCTTCCTCGGCAGGCATTTCCTCCAGACGGCCGGACAGCTCACGGAGTGCCTCTGCCCAACGGGATGTAGAGTCTGCCATGATTGCTACATCATAGCCCATATCGCGGTAATACTCAGCCAGTGTCAGTCCGGAATACAGAGATGCCTCACGGGCTGCAACAGGCATGTTGGATGTGTTGGCGATCAGGGTGGTACGGTCCATCAGCGGGTTGCCGCTCTTCGGGTCGATCAGTTCCTGGAACTCCTCCAGAACCTGTGTCATCTCGTTTCCACGCTCTCCACATCCGATATAGATGATGATATCGGCATCAGACCATTTTGCGATCTGGTGCTGGGTCATGGTTTTTCCGGTACCGAATCCGCCAGGGATGGCTGCTGTGCCGCCTTTTGCGATCGGGAACATCGTATCCAGGATACGCTGTCCTGTGATCAGCGGAACGGATGCCGGATATCTTTTCAGGGTTGGACGCGGTACACGGATCGGCCATTTCTGTGCCAGTGTGATCTCTTTTTCGGTGCCGTCTTCCAGTTTCAGTTTTACAATCGGGTCAAGGATGGTATACTTTCCGTCTTTGGCAGCCCAGATAACCGTGCCGTTGACATCCGGCGGAACCATCGATTTGTGAACGATGGAACGGGTTTCCTGTGTTTCTGCAATGATTGCGCCGCCCATCAGCTCTTCGCCTTCCGAAACAGTTACATGGACATCCCATTTTTTCTCTGTATCCAGAGAATCTACGGTAAGGCCGCGGCTGATGTATTTACCGGACTGCTTTGCAATCTCGGACAGCGGACGCTCAATACCGTCAAAAATGTTGTTCAGGATTCCAGGTCCCAATGTAACAGAGAGGGCATCTCCGGATGCGGTAACTGTTTCGCCTGGTTTCAGTCCTGTGGTTTCCTCGAAAACCTGTACTGTGGTGGTATCCTTTGTCAGGGCAATAACCTCGCCGACCAGACGTTCTTTACCAACGTAAACCATCTCGGACATTTTAAATCCGGTGTTTCCTTTCAGATATACGACCGGACCGTTGATTCCATAGATAACTCCGGTTTTATTCATGCTCTACACCTCCGTGAAAGATGAAATTCTCCCGCTCTTCGTTCAGAAGGGTCTCGAAGGAATTATCGATCAGAATATTTTTCTCCGGAATGACCGCGCGCACGCCGCCAAGGAACGGCATGGCCGAAATGGTAAGGGTTACGGAGAGTTTCTGCTCCAGGGAAGCCTTATGAGCTTCGTCTGACGGATCCAGATATAAGGTCAGCTTGTCGTTTCCGGCAAATGTAACGGCTTCGCGGATTTTGCGCTCCAGATACTCCTCATAGGATGGATCCTTTTTATAAGCGGTAAGTTTTTCACGAACTTCTTTAAACAGTTTTTCTTTTAATTCCAGATTTTTACGGGACAGCTTCCGTCTGATATGAAGCTGATCCGCAGACAGTGTCTTATTGACATCACGTTTTGCTTTCTCGGTCTCGGCAGCAACTTCTTCTTCTGCCTGACGTCTTGCGGTTGCTTTATGCTCCTCGAAGATCTTATCCAGAGCTTTCTGGTGATCGCCGATCACACGTTCTGCTTCACGGTTTGCACTGTCCAGGGAATGATTATAAAAATTCTGAAGTTTCTCCTCAGTAGTCAATGTGTGTCACCTCCAGGGCATTCTTACAGTTTTAATCCAATAGATTCATTTACAAAGGAAGTGATAAAATCAGCCTTCCGGCCGGTACCGTGACGGTCCGGAATTTCAATGAGCAGCGGAAGCTTATGGTTGAGGCGGACATCCTCCAGAATGTCCGGGAATTCCTTCCCGAACTTTTCTGTAAGGAGAATAATTCCGATCTCTTTGTCTGCCAGTGTTTTCTGCAGTGTATCATAAAGCTCCTCGCGCTCATGAACGACAACGCCTTCCACTCCGGCCAGGCGCATGCCCGTCTGAGTGTCTACGTTATCACTGATCAAGAACATTTTCATTTATGATTCCTCCAACTTAAGGTGAAGATCAATACCTTCCGGTTTTGGAATCAAAGTTTACCAAGAATCATGAAGGAGATGATCAGACCATACAGAGCGATACCTTCGGCCATAGCTACGAAGATCATGGATTTACCAAAGATGCTGCCGTCTTCGCTGATTGCTCCAAGAGCTGCGCTTGCGGAAGATGCAACGGCGATACCGGAACCAATACCGGAAAGACCGGTAACAAGAGCTGCACCGATGTAACCAAGACCGGTTGCAAGACCAGCGCCTGCTTCTGTTGCAGCAGATGCAGTTGTTGCGCCTGCGAAGGAAACAACGGTTGCGATCAGCAGAAGGCCGAAGAAGCCGCTTACATTGGCTGCCAGAGATTTTTTGTAACGATTTTTGTTGTGCTCACCTTTGAAGTAATAAGTCATAGGAACAACGATGGTTAATACCATTGCGATTGCAGTAAGTACCTGTACAAATGCTGAGTTCATAATAGTTTTCCTCCTGAAGTTAATTCATTAAATTTACTCTTTGCTGCGATCCGGAGCCATTTTCACTTTTTCCCGATACAGCTTCCCGCCATATTCACTTCCATTTCGCATGGCTCTGAATCCTCTTTTATTTCTCGCCTTTTTTCAAAAACGGAACAAATGGTTTTCCGTCTCCTTCATAGAACCGGCTGAACATCTCGTAATACTCCAGACGCAGTACCTGGATCGCTACCAGCAGTGCCTCAAGGCAGGCAACGAAGACATTTCCGAGAACAATAACCGGCCAGCTGATGCTGCCGCCGCCTGTTGCTCCGCCGAGCATCAGGACAACCTCCATCATAGCCGCATGGCTGACTGCATATGCGCCGACACGGACAAAGGAAATTGTGTTGGAGAAGTAGCTCAAAAGCACATCGAAGAGTTCGAAGAATGCCTGTACAAAGAACATTCCCTTTCCGGTCTCCGGAAATGCATTGCCCTTCTTCTCTACCATACGCTCCAGTGGCTCTTTTAAGAAGATCGCAAGAAGCGGAATACCGAACATGACTACCATCACGCCGACAGCCGGAGCTTTATGGCCGCTGAACAGGAGAACGAGTGTAACGGCAAGGGCTCCGTAGAAAATGAAGCCTGCCAGGGAGTTCTGGCTGAACAGAAGCTCGCCGAGCTTATGGTTTCTTGCTGCATTGATCATATGCAGAACCATTCCTGTCAGAATCATGAACATACCAAATGCAACCGCTGCGACAAATACGGTATTCATCGAACCGATGAACGGAAGCGTTGTCATCGCTTCCTTCGGATGCAGCCAGAGGGCCGGTATGACATTCTCAAATCCGAAGAAGCTGCCGAACAAGAATCCGAAGATCACAGAGAATACCGCGCAGGTACTCATGATCGCTGCCAGATCCATCTTCTTGTAGTGGTACAGCAGTGCGCCGCCAATCAGCAGACACAATCCCTGTCCTACATCGGCAAACATGATTCCGAAAATAAAGGCATAGGTGAGTCCTACGATAATCGTAGGGTCAATTTCATTGTAATTTGGCAGTCCGTACATCTTCACGTACATCTCAAACGGACGGAAGATTTTCGGGTTTTTCAGCTTTGTCGGCGGCTGACGCAGAACGTTGTTTGCATCATCCTCGATGAAGCAGAAGAGATTTGTGTCGTTTTCGATGTCCTTCTGGAAGGAAGCGGCATCTTTTTCCGACATCCAGCCGCACAGAATATAGAAGGTTTCCTTCTTGGATTTTGTGCAGGCTGCCAGGCGACGGACATCAAAGTTGCCGGAGAGCTGCTCTAACTGCTCTTTTGCTGCAACCAGATCCTCTGCGGAATCCGAAAGGCATTTTGCCAGTTTCCGTGAGCACTCGCTGAGTGCATCGTCTGTCTTTTTGATTTCTGCCTGAAGTGCTGCGTAAGCATCCTCCGGCGTTCCGCTGTACTCGTCCGGAACGTAGATTCTTTCGAAGTGCAGGGATGAGAATACGGCGTCCACTTTCGTGACCTGATCTCTTGGGCAGAAGTAAATGCCCCATACATACTGCTCATCGGAATGGCAGCGGTAGAATACCGTATCGCTGTTCTCATAGCAGTAGCTCTCAAATTTGTTGTAATACTCTTTTGTGATCTTTCCGAATCTGAATTTAATAAAGTGGAAATCCAGAATGGAGGAAAGATTGCAGTGCAGATCCTGAAACGGCTCGATTTTCTGTGCTTTTTCCATCAAGTCTTTCTTTTTTGCTTCCAGTTCTGTACGCTCCTGGTTCAACTGGCCAAGGGTGTGATCCAAACCATGGACACAGTTGATGGCATCTTCCAGGGAAAGTCTTTTCGTGGTGGTACGCTTCTCTTCCGGCAGAAGTGCTGTAAAATCTTCCGCCTGTTTTAAGGTCTCTTTGTATGGGTTGATCTGGATATACGGTGTGATATTCTGCATCGTAGACAGCTCCGTCAGAGCGTTTTCCAGATGTATCTCATATTTTGAGAGATAAGTGTTGACCACACGGTCAATGTCGGCTTTCGGCCCGGTGATGCTCAAAAATTTCATCTTGACAATCAATGAGTACACCTCCCCGTGTATTAAGTTTTTGCGATATGCTGCATTGCCTCGTCAGCGCTGATACGGTAACGTACGCACTCGAGTGCAATAATAAGCCGGTTTACCTCGTGCTCTTTGTGATAGAGGTATGAGTATATGGTGGCAACGGAATAAGGATCCTGTCTGGATTCACTGGAAAGTATGTGCTTCATAATGGCTGCATACATGGATTCCAGCGTATCGACTTTGAAGGAATCATACCGTTTCGCATAATAGGTTTGTTCCAGCAGCTGGGAAAATGCACTCATATTCTCGGCTTCTACCAGTGCCTTTACCACATCCTTTTTCAGCCGGTGATGAACCGGAATCAGCAGGGCGTAGATTTGTGCGCTGGTCATGTGATAATAGCGTTTGGAACGGTAGATCCACTGAAGGTTCAGCATGTCAAACTTGCTTCCCCATGCAGCGGTCAGCTCTTCCAGATCCCGCTTTGTCACTACTTTTGATCTGTCTTTCCACATCTGTGCAAAGTAATACAGATCCAGGGTCATCTCATAGTCGAACAGGGTCGGACGCTCGATATCCGCGAGCTGCGACAACGGGGCATAATATTCTGTCCCTTTCAGGTTCGCAATCAGTTCTTCGATCGTCCTGGAGGACGCCAGAAGATTGATGTCCAGCTGGGAATGCTTGTTAAAGAACTCGTCGAATATGGACAGGTTCAATACCACATCACGGTGATCAAATACCGTGTTCAGGCATTCTTTGATAACGGACACTTCGTATCGTTTAAAGTAGAGCGCAAGGAACTTTCTCTGCTCCACATTTGCAAAACGGTACAGCTTGGAAAAATCCCGGTATACCGTCAGGCGCAGCATTTTCTCGATCTGACCTCGGTGAAGGTCAGCTTCGTTGTAGCCCTCAAACAGATCCTCATAGCCTTTATGCTGCTTGAGGTAAGAAACTGCCTGCGGTACACTCTCCAATTCCACGATTTCCCGAAAATTCTGGTCGTTTAAAAGATGGCTCTGCATGGCTCTTATCTTTGTGGTAAGGCCGCTGTAGGATAATAGACCGCTCATCGTTTCACTTCCTTATAATGTTTTCGTAAATCTGCGTGGACAGTGTTCCGTGATTCTGTTCGTAATAAGCGTCCAGTGAAGATAGAAGTTCGGCGGCAGAGTCCCGCTGCTTTTTCTGATCCGCATCTGTAGTAGAATGAAGTTTTGTTGTGATCTCTTCAATCCGCTTTGCCGTTTCCGCTTCCAGATCTGCATCGAATTTTGCAATCCGCTCTTCCTGCTGCTCGTCCTGGAGCTTCTTCTGATTCTCGGCAGCCTGCATAATCTTAGTAGCAGCCGTTTCGATCTCTGCAAGTTTGTTAATTACAGATTCCATAGCATCGCTTTCCCTCCTTATTTATTTAAAAGACAACAAAGACGAGGAAAACTCCCCGCATCTTTGCTGTTAGTATTCTACACCTTTTTTTCCAAAGTTGACATATTGAAATCGTAAAAAAAAGTGGGATTTCGATCGACTTTTTAATTAAAAATAGACAATGGGTCATATTTTTTCTTCCAATCTCAATAGCCAAAAGATGGTCCCTCATATGATTTCGATATGGATCCAATCCGATTGTCATATTGCTGATAAGAAATGCTATGTGCAGGTTGATATTGTATACAGTATTTTGAAAACTTTGAAAATTTGAAAACGGGATTTTTCTGTTTTGCTTTTTCGGGAGCTATGATATACTGAATATGATTGGCTTTTATTCTAATATTTATCACTTAAGAAAGGAATTTTACGCATATGCGCCTTAGAAATATCAGAGGATCAAAAGATGTGATTGCTTCCTGTCCGTTCGTTGTGCAGGAGCCGGAGAGCTGCCGGGGACGGTGGGCTGAAATTTTTGGAAATGAAAATCCGATTCATATTGAGGTCGGTATGGGAAAGGGCCGCTTTTTGATGGATATGGCGGTTCTGCATCCGGAAATCAACTACGTCGGCATTGAAATGTACGACAGCGTGCTGCTCCGCGCAGTACAGAAACGGGAAAAACTGGAGACGGAAATCAAAAACCTGTTCTTTATCCGCATGGATGCACGCCAGCTTCCGGAAGTGTTTGCTGAGGGCGAGGTAGACCGCATTTACCTCAACTTCTCCGATCCGTGGCCGAAAGACCGCCATGCGAAACGGAGACTGACATCGCATGAGTTTCTTGCACGGTACGAGAAGATTTTAAAGAAGGACGGAACACTGGAATTCAAAACCGATAATAAAGATCTGTTTGACTTCTCTCTTGAAGAGATGAAAAATGCAGAGGGATGGGAACTCACTGCATTCACATACGATCTGCACCACGATGTGGTTCTCTCAGAAGGAAATGTAATGACGGAATATGAGGAGAAGTTTTCCTCAATCGGAAACCCGATCTGTAAGATGGAGGCACGGTTTCTGTAAAAAACATTTCTGCATGTAAGGGGGATTTGAAAACGAAAAGAAAAGTTCTGGCGGCACCAGTGCGACAGTGGCCATGGTAACGAAAGATGCGGACGGCACCTGGAACGAGGATCTTTGTACAAGCAGCTATGTCGGATACGGCGGTGTAAGCGAAACTACCGAATGGAACCGCAAAACACCGCGCGGACAGTTCAGCTTTACGTATGCCTTCGGCATTCTCCCTAATCCCGGAACGGAACTTTCCTATACCCAGGTGGATGATACGTATTACTGGGTCGATGATGTAAATTCCAGATACTACAATCAGTTCGTCACGACGAAGACAACGCCGAAAGCCTGGAATTTCCCGGCGGATGCATTTCTGTTCCGGAAGACCAGATGATCACGATTCTGAAAAATGTTCAGCCGGGCTGCCAGATTATTATTGATTCGGCGAGCGAGCTGAAGAACTATTGACATTTTTTACTTGGAATGCAAAACCGACAGTGAAAAGATCTATTTTTTTAAGATCTCTCCGCTGTCGTTTTTTTGTGCGTAAAACAAGAAAAACACCGTCCCCGCAGCTCTCAGGTCTGCAAAAACAGTGCTTTCGATGCGCCTTCAGGGACTCGAACCCTGGACAAATAGATTAAGAGTCTACTGCTCTACCAACTGAGCTAAAGGCGCTTACTTTTGTTTTTCTGTGTTTCATTGGATGATCCACTCGCTGAACACAAATAAGATTATAAAGGATTCTGCCGAAAAAAGCAACCTTTTTTTCACTGTTTCTTTACTTTTGTTAAAAACAGCGAAAACAGGTCTTATAATTCTATTAAATTTCACAATTTTTTCGTATATTTCCGTTTGTTTCGACGACGGCTCCAATGGCAGCCGAACCTACTTCCGTTTCTTGTCTTTCTTTTTCAAAAGCTTCTCCAGCTCCTGCATGGATTTCTGGATTTTATAAAGACAGCCGCTGCCGGCATATTTATTCTGATAGCAGAAATCCTGGAGTTTCTGCTGAAAGAAACCTGATTTTCTGATCAAACTTCTTCTCCGCTTTCCGGCGTACCGGACACGGGCACCGGAAAAGTTCTTTTTCTTCTATATTATACAGGGAATGTCAACATTGACCAGAAAATAGCTTGTTTTAGCCATTGTTTTCCCATTTTCTTTCCGCTATAATACAGCAAAAACTACTATTTATACTTTGGGGGAATTTTTATGAAAACACGAATGAATTTCAAGGATGAGTTTTACCAGAAATTAAAGCTCCTCGTCCTCCCGATTGCGATTCAGAACTTTATGCTGGCTCTCGTCAGCGCGACGGACGCAATCATGCTGGGATGGATTGACCAGACCTCGCTGTCGGCGGTTTCGCTGGCCGGGCAGGTGCAGTTTGTTTTGAGCCTTTTTATCTCAGGCATCGCGGCGGGCGCCGGTATTATGGCAGCGCAGTACTGGGGGAAACGGGATGCTGCTTCGATCGAAAAAGTGATTCCGATCGCACTTCGCACCAACCTGCTGTTCTCCGGCCTGTTTACCATCCTTGCCGGTTTCTGTCCCGAAATGCTGATGCGCATCTTTACAAATGATGCGGCCCTGGTTGCAAGCGGAAGCCAGTATTTACGCGCTGTTGCACTCTCCTACGTACTCTGCGGTATTTCGCAGGTCTATCTAATCCTGCTGAAAAACACCGGTCATGCAGCAGTCAGCTCCCGCATCAGTTCCACTGCGGTTGTACTGAACATCATTTTAAATGCCATCCTCATCTACGGTCTTTGCGGTGCTCCGGCACTTGGGATCCGCGGAGCAGCTTATGCAACGGTAGCTGCCCGCGTTGTGGAACTGATCTGGGCTTATCTCGAGACAAAGAAACCGGAGCGTGTACGGATTCTCTGGAACCGCCTCTTCTCTTCCGCAGGGAAAATACTTTCAGAAGACTTCTGGCGCTACACGCTTCCCGTGCTTGCGGCCTCCCTCGTCTGGGGAATTGCCTACGTTCTGTACTCCGTTATCATGGGCCACATGGGAAGCGATGCTGTTGCAGCAAACTCGATTACCTCGATTGCAAAGAGCCTCCTCTCCTGCCTGATCCGCGGTGTGACGGGAAGCGGCAAAACGCTCGTCTATATGGAGCTGATGGAGCGAGTGCTCTCAGAAGGAAAACAGGTGATCGTGTTGATCCCGGAGATTGCGCTGACGTATCAGAACGTGGAGCGGTTCTGCGCACGGTTTGGAACAAGGGTCACGGTGGTCAACTCGCGGATGACACCGTCCGAGCGCGCCGACCAGATGGAGCGCGCGCGGCGCGGGGAGGTCAGTATTATGATCGGTCCGCGTTCCGCACTCTTTGCACCGTTTCCGGATCTGGGGCTGATCGTAATCGATGAGGAGCATGAAACCTCCTATAAAAGTGAAGTGACGCCGCGCTACCATGCAAGGGAGACCGCCGTGCGCCGCGCCGGGCTGGAGCATGCCCATGTGGTGATGGGTTCGGCAACGCCGTCGGTGGATGCTTCTTACGCCTGCGAGACGGGAGCGTACGCGCTGTTCCGGATGGATGCGCGGTACGGAAATGCAGCACTTCCGTCCGTATGGATCGCGGATATGCGGGAAGAATTACAGATGGGAAACCGTTCGATTCTGTCCGGAAAACTGCGGGAAGAGATCGAAAAACGGCTTGAAAAAAAGGAACAGGTTGTACTGTTTCTGAACCGCAGAGGCTATGCGGGCTTCGTCTCGTGCCGTGCATGCGGCCATGTGATGAAATGCCCGCACTGCGATGTATCACTGACAGCACACAATAACGGAAAGCTCGTCTGCCATTACTGCGGTTATGAAACACCGCAGGTACATGCGTGCCCGTCGTGCGGTTCCCCGTACATCGGCGGCTTCCGTGCCGGCACACAGCAGATCGAGCAAAACGTGAAAAAGCTGTTTCCAAAGGCACGCGTTCTTAGGATGGACGGCGACACGACAAAAACGAAAAACAGTTATGAAGAAATCCTGTCCTCATTTGCGGCGGGGAAGGCCGATATCCTGATTGGAACCCAGATGATCGTAAAAGGCCACGATTTCCCGAATGTCACGCTGGTGGGAGCGCTGGCGGCGGATCTCTCCCTGAATGCAGTCGATTACCGTGCCGGGGAGCGTACGTTCCAGCTGCTGACGCAGGCAGTCGGCCGCGCCGGAAGAGGCGAAAAGCCGGGAATGGCAGTCATTCAGACGTACCATCCCGAACATTACAGCATTCAGACGGCGGCAGAGCAGGATTACGGGACATTTTACGAGAAAGAAATGGACTACCGCCGTCTGATGGGATATCCCCCGGCGGCGGAGCTTCTGGCGATCCACGGAGCCGGGGAGGATGAAGCGCATCTGACGCAGGCGATGGAATACATTCGCAGATATCTCATCCGCATCCGGGGAAACCGCGAAGTCCAGATCATCGGCCCGGCAAGTGAGGCAGTGTCGAAAATCAATGACCTGTACCGCATGGCCGTGTATGTACGCGCGCCGCAGGAAGAGGTGCTGGCAGGGCTGCGGGAAAAACTGGAGCGGTATATCGAGATTAACAAAGGCTTCCGTACCGTTTATTTACAGTTTGACTTCAGCAGAAAGTATTAGTTTTTTCATACTGTTTACACATAGATTATTTATAATAGAAGAGCAAAAGAAAGGAAAAGAATTATGGCAATCAGAGAAATCAGAGTCGTAGGCGACCGCGTATTAACGAAAAAATGCAGACCGGTGGAGAAGATGACACCAAGAATCAGCGAGCTGATCGACGACATGTTTGACACCATGTATGAGGCAAACGGTGTCGGCCTTGCCGCACCGCAGGTCGGCATCTTAAAGAGAATCGTAGTCATGGATGTGGATGGAACCCCACATCTTCTGATCAATCCGGAAATCCTGGAGACTTCTGGAAGCCAGACAGGAGCAGAAGGATGCTTAAGCCTTCCGGGAAAATCCGGTACAGTAACCCGTCCGAATTACGTAAAGGTAAGAGCACTGGACCGCGACATGCAGCCGTTTGAACTGGAGGGAACCGAACTTCTTGCCCGCTGCATCTGCCACGAGTGTGATCACCTCGACGGACATATGTATACAGAAAAAGTAGAAGGCGAACTCTGGGACAACACGTACGATGAGTATGAGGAGTACGAGGACGAAGAGTAAGTCTTAAAATAAAGGAGATGACTTCAGATGAAAGTGGTATTTATGGGAACCCCGGATTTCTCCGTGGGAACACTTGAGGCACTCGTGGAGGCCGGTTATGAGATCACAGGCGTTGTGACCCAGCCGGACAAACCGAAGGGCCGCGGAAAACAGATGATGCCGACACCGGTGAAAGAGGCAGCCGAAAAACACCGCCTTCCGGTCTATCAGCCGCGCCGCGTGCGGGATGCAGAGGCGATCGAGGAGATCCGGAAAATGGAGCCGGATGTGATCGTTGTCGTTGCATTCGGCCAGATTATTCCAAAAGAGATTTTGGACATGCCGAAATACGGATGCATCAACGTTCATGCCTCCCTGCTTCCGGCTTACCGCGGAGCAGCGCCGATCCAGTGGGCTGTCATGAACGGCGATGAAGTGAGCGGCGTAACCATTATGAAGATGGATGAAGGCCTCGACACAGGCGATATGCTGACGAAAGTGGAAGTTCCGCTTGCAGCAGATGAGACCGGCGGCAGTCTCTTTGACAAGCTCGCCGCAGCCGGAGCAAAACTTCTGGTGGAGACACTTCCAAAACTTGAAAAAGGCGAAGTGACACCGGAAAAACAGCCGGAGATAAGCACTACAGAGTATGCGCGGATGATCAAAAAAGAAGACGGAAAGATCGACTGGACGAAGAGTGCCGTTGAGATCGAACGTCAGATCCGTGCGATGAGCCCGTGGCCGAGTGCTTTTACAAAAGTAAACGGAAAGAACCTGAAAATCTGGGATGCAAAGGTGATTGCCATGTTGGGCGGCAACCTGTTCTCGAAGATTCCGGGGCAGGATCCGACGAAGAATGCCGGAAAAGTCTGGGTGGCAGATGAAACCGGCCTTCATGTAAAGACAGGCGACGGCATTCTGGTGATTGAAGAACTGCAGCTCGAAGGAAAGAAACGGATGAAAATCGCCGATTTCCTGCGCGGCTATTCCATCGAACCTGGTACCAGACTGGGAGAATAAAGAAAAAAGCAACCTGAAGTTGAGGCGGGGAACTGCACAGCGGCTTTTTTTGCTGTGCCCAAGAAAAAGGAGAAAAACGATATGGGACTTTTTTATGACAGTACGTATCTGCTGGTGATTCTTGCCGCACTGATTTCCATGGCGGTATCCGCCCGCATGAACACGATTTTTGGCAAATATCAGACCGTCCGCTCGTACAGCGGCATGACGGGACGCGAGGCGGCGATGCGCATTCTGCATCAGGCCGGCATCTACGATGTGACCGTCCGCCACGTATCCGGTAAACTGACCGACCACTATGATCCGCGGACAAAAACCGTGAATTTATCGGATGCGGTTTACGATTCAACCTCGGTCGCAGCGATCGGCGTCGCAGCGCATGAGTGCGGCCATGCCGTACAGCACAATACGGATTACGTGCCGCTGAAAGTAAGAAGCGCCATTGTTCCGGCAGCGAACCTTGGATCCCAGCTTTTCTGGCCGCTGTTCCTGATCGGACTGATTTTCAGCCTTCCGATGCTGGTGAAAGCCGGTATCTGGCTGTTTGTGCTGGCACTGGCATTCCAGGTGGTAACACTTCCGGTCGAGTTCGATGCGTCGAGAAGAGCATTAAAAATGCTCAGTGAGGGCGGTATGGTGACAGAGACGGAACACGACGGGGTCAAGAAAGTACTCTGGGCTGCAGCCATGACATACGTGGCAGCGGTGATCGGTTCTCTGCTGCAGCTGCTCCGGCTGCTGATTTTATCCGGAGCATTTAGGAGAAATGATGACTGATACAATCAATACAAGAGAGCTGATTATGAACATTCTGCTTGAGATGGACAGGGAGAAAACGCCCTGCCATCTTGCTGTAAGGGACGCCCTCGATAAATACCAGTTCCTGCCGCGGCAGGACCGTGCGTTTATCAAGCGGGTCTGCGAGGGAACCGTGGAATACGGTATCCAGAATGACTACATCATCAATCAGTATTCCAAAATCAAGATCAACAAATGCAAGCCGGTGATTCGTGCGATCTTACGGATGTCGGTGTACCAGATCCGTTTTCTTGACGCAGTACCGGATTCGGCAGTCGTCAATGAGGCGGTGAAACTGGCGGAAAAGAAGCATTTTTACAACTTAAAGGGCTTTGTCAACGGTGTTCTGCGCACGATTGTGCGGGAGAAGGATCATCTGCCGATACCGAAGGAGAACAATACTACGCAGTATCTTTCCGTGAAATACTCCATGCCGGAATTTCTGGTTGAGGAGTTCGTATCCCAGTACGGAAAAGAAACGGCAGAAACGATGATGGCGGATTTCCTGAAAGAAAAACAGGTGACGATCCGTATCAACCGCTGGAACAATACGATCGAGGAGACGAAGAAAAGCCTGGAAAGCCAGGGGGCAGAGCTGGAAAAAGCGCCGTATCTTGGCGAGGCGTTCTATTTGAAAAACTTTGAGACGATCGCATCACTGAATGCCTTCCAGGAAGGCCGGTTCCAGATTCAGGATGTGAGCTCCATGATGGCGGCGCATCTGGCGGATCCAAAGCCGGGTGACCAGGTGCTGGATCTCTGCGCGGCACCGGGCGGAAAGAGCCTCCATGCAGCAGATAAAATGAGAAATCAGGGATGCGTGGAAGCGCGTGATCTCACCGAATACAAGGTCGATCTGATCCGGGAAAATGTGCAGAGAGCAGGTGTTTCCTGCGTCGTGCCGAAGGTAAAAGATGCGGAACAGCTCGATGCGGAATGGATCGGAAAAGCGGACGTTGTGATTGCAGACCTGCCGTGCACCGGATACGGCGTCATCGGCAGAAAGCCGGATATCAAATATTACGCTTCAAAAGAGAAAGAAGAGGAGCTGGTACGGATTCAGCGGGCAATCCTTGCAAATGCCGCATCGTACGTAAAGCCGGGCGGCACACTGCTGTACAGCACATGTACCGTCAACAGAAAAGAAAACAGCGAGAATGCCGCATGGTTTCTGGAACAGTTCCCGTTTGAAGCAGTCAGTCTGGATGAACTGCTGCCGGATGAGCTGAAAAGCGGAGAAACGGCCAAAGGACAGCTGCAGCTGATCCCGGGGGTACACAAGACAGACGGATTTTTCCTTGCAAAATTCCGGAAAACAGAGGAAGGACGGGCGTAACAGATGGATATTAAATCAATGACCTTAGACGAATTAAAGGACGCCTGCCAGCAGATGGGAGAAAAGCCGTTCCGTGCCAAACAGTTATACGACTGGATGCATCATCGTCTGGCGGGCAGCTACGATGAGATGACGAATCTCTCGCTTGCCTTCCGGGAAAAATTAAAGGAACAGTATCCGCTTACCTGTCTCGAAAAAGTGCAGGTGCAGGAGTCCAAAATCGACGGAACGAGAAAATACCTGTTCCGCCTTAGCGACGGCAACGTGATCGAGAGTGTCTGGATGAAGTACCACCACGGAAATTCCGTCTGCATCTCATCCCAGGTCGGCTGCCGGATCTGCGCGTCCACAATCGGCGGACTCGTGCGGTGCCTGACTCCGTCGGAGATGCTCGACCAGATTTACCGGATTTGGGAGGACACCGGGGAGCGGGTCTCCAATCTGGTTGTCATGGGAACGGGTGAGCCGATGGACAACTACGACAATCTGGTGCGCTTCGTGCGGCTGCTTTCGAGCCAGGAAGGACTCAACATCAGCCAGAGAAACATCACCGTTTCCACCTGCGGAATCGTGCCGAATATGTACAAATTGGCAGATGAGGGACTCCAGATCACCCTGGCACTTTCCCTTCATGCGCCGAACGATGAAAAGCGCCGCGAGCTGATGCCGATTGCCAATAAATATTCCATTGATGAAATTCTCGATGCATGCCGCAATTACTTTGCAAAAACAGGCCGTCGGATTACATTTGAGTACTCTCTCGTTGGC
>ERZ860388.1206-NODE-1206-length-17771-cov-2.896308_pt1 | contig 17771 bp, 13 predicted proteins | sample MGYA00509978_ERZ860388 | MGnify/ENA primary metagenome ERZ860388 (study PRJEB30046, sample SAMN00715225) | human gut metagenome | study: EMG produced TPA metagenomics assembly of the A metagenome-wide association study of gut microbiota in type 2...
ATCCGGTTCCGAGTGGCAGGGAAGAAAAAAGAGAGGCGTGGAGTTTCTCGAGGAACGCAAGGAAATGTTCCTGGTGAAGATTCTGCGCCTTCATCATGCCATCCCAGTCAAATTCATCTTCTAATTTTGTGACAGTCTGTACAAGAATTCCCTCTTTATAACAATAAATACTTCCGCGAAGCTGATCCAGGGTTCCACATCCAGGAGGACAGCTCCAGCGCCTGGCATACTGCTGGCATCCCTGGGCACACATGTCCCGGACATCCTGTTTTAATTCGATGGTTGCAGTATCCAGCGGTGCTGCATGCGTAAATCCTGATTCTAAAGCCAGGTTTTTAAGTTCTTCGTAATTCATTTCTATTCTTCTCCAAACATTAAATGATCAATATAACAGTCCTGAAATTCCGGACAGGATGCCAGTTCCAGAAATTCTGTCTTGGCAGCAAGAAACTGGCTGTAAGCAAATTCACGGCGATTTAAGGCACAGAGCTTTGCACCTTCTCCGGCGGCGTTCCCAATCGTTTCAATGCGATCAAGAAGCACAGGAGGTATCATACCGATCCGGCATGCAGAGACCGGGTTCATGTAATTTCCAAAAGCTCCGGCAAGATATACTTTACGGATATCTCCTACAGATACCTGCATCCGCCTTGCAAGAAGTTCAATACCGGAGCGGATGGCAGATTTGGCAAATTGAACTTCGGAGATATCTTTCTGGGTCAGAGTGACTGCAGAAGTACTGATTCGATATTCCGGAGCCTGCATCAGACCAGCTTCACTTAAGAATCCAGTGTCCAGAAGAGCGGCGGTCAGATCCAGCAGTCCTGATCCGCACAATCCCCTGACCTCAGCATTTCCGATGGTATGATAACAGACTTCTCCATTTTTTACAGAAACATGATCGATGGCTCCGGGAATTCCCCGCATGCCGCAAGAGATTCTGGCTCCTTCAAAAGCAGGCCCGGCAGCAGTGGAACAGGCAATCTGACGATGGCGGTCCCCCAGGACCATTTCCCCATTTGTACCAATGTCGATCATAAGAGTCAGTTCATCAAGCTGGTCAAAATGAACAGAAGTCATACATGCAACGGTATCGGCACCGACAAAACCGGCTATATTTGGAAGGATGCGGATACGCCCCTCTGGATGAATGGGAAGCAGCGGAGCAGCAGGAATCTCCATGGCATTGGAAACCTTTGGCATATAAGGCGGCACGGTCAGCGGCGAAGGATCGATGCCAAGGAAAAGATGATGCATGGCAGTATTACCGACAACACAGGCGAGAGTGATCTCCGAAAGCGGGATACCGGCTTTGGCGGCTGCTTTTGCGGCAAGGCTGGCAAGAACATGTGTAATGCAGTACTGAAGCTCTGAAGAGTGATTTTTCAGAACATATTCGATCCGGGATATTACATCCGCACCGTAAGCAGTCTGAGGGTTCAATATACTTTCTTTGGCAAGTTCCTCACCGGAGATACCGTCCAGAAGATAACAGACAACAGTCGTGCTTCCGATATCGTATGCAAGGATATATCTGTCACGGCCGTCCGGCTGTACAGAAACAGAAGTGCCATGTTTCAGGATCTGCATGTCAGATTTCTCAGGAATGCGGACTGTGATATTGTCCCGTATCACAGTCTGGCATGCCAGAGTTTCCCTGTCATTTATATAAACGATACATTTACCACATTTTCCATTTCCGCCGCAGGGAGCATCCGGGGCGAGTGAATTCTGCTGGAGAACGTGGAGCAGGTTTTCGCCTTCATCTGCATTTAAAATCCGATCATATGGTAAAACAGTAATTTGATAAGTATTCATTTTTCTGTGCCTTTCTATCCGCGTTGCCGAAAATCTTTTTTTCAATATAGCATTGTAAACACGGAAATACAATATTTTACTGCGAACGGTAATGGAATCACAGTAAGATAGTATACATCAATCAAAAGATAGTAGAAGTTATAACCCTTTGGATATTATAAAATAAAAGTGCGGGACAGATCATATAAGCGGACATGATCTGTCAAATGAGAAGGTGTTTGACAATGGCACATCAGGAGGGAACAAAATAATGATCATAATAGGAGAGAAACTGAACGGATCTATTCCGTCAGTTGCCAAGGCAATCTCTGAGAAGGATGCGGATCTGATCAGAGAAAGAGCCAGAATGCAGGCAGAAGCGGGTGCTACATTTCTGGACGTATGTGCGTCTGTAGAAGAGGACGTAGAAGTAGAAACACTGAAATGGATGATCGATCTTGTACAGGAAGTAACAGATACACCGATCTGTGTAGACAGCCCGAGTGCAAAATCCTGCGTAGCAGCGATCCCATTCTGCAAGAGACCAGGTCTTATCAACTCTGTATCTCTTGAAGGTGATAAAATCGATACCATTTTCCCGGTAATTGCGGACACAGACTGGGAATGCGTAGCACTTCTGTGCGATAATGATGGTATTCCGGATTCCGTAGAGCGACGTATGAAAATTTTCTTCGGAATTATGGAAAAAGCAAAACAGTACGGCATTGCACCAAGCCGTTTACATATTGACCCACTGGTTGTAACTTTAGGAACAGATCAGACTGCATTAACTGTATTTGCAGACTGCTGCAGAAGAATTAAATCTGAATATCCGGACATCCACATCACAAGTGGACTTTCCAATATTTCTTTCGGACTTCCGGTGAGAAAAAATATCAACCAGGCATTTATGGTACTGGCTATGAATGCTGGTATGGACAGTGCGATCGTTGACCCGACCAACAAGAACATGATCGGTATGATCTATGCAACAAATGCATTGTTAGAGCGTGATGAATACTGCTTGCAGTATATTGATAAATTTGGAAACAAAGCCGCTGAAGAAGTACAGCCTACACCGGCTTCTCCGCTTGATGAGAAGATGCAGAAAGTATTCAAATTAACTCAGGATGGTAAGAACAAAGAAATCGGACAGGCCGTTCAGGAAGCACTTGATGCAGGCTGTGACCCGACTGCTATCTTAAATGACGCAATGATCGGAGCTATGGCTGTCGTAGGTGATAACTTCAAGAAAGAGATCATCTTCGTTCCACAGATGCTTGCAGCAGCACGTGCTATGAAAGCCGGCGTGGATGTTCTGAAACCATATCTTGCAACAGGTGAAGCAGGAAGCGCAGGAACCATTATCCTTGGTACTGTAGCAGGTGACCTTCATGATATCGGTAAAAATCTTGTCGGTATGATGTTTGAGAGTGCCGGATTCGAAGTTATCGACCTTGGTGTTGATGTACCGATCCAGACATTCATTGATGAAGTAAATTCACACAAAGAAGCAAGTATTGTAGCTCTTTCTGCTCTTCTTACAACAACAATGCCATCACTTCGTGACACTGTTGCAGCACTTCTGAAACAGCCGTTCCGTAACCGTGTCAAGATCATGGTTGGAGGTGCTCCGATCAGCCAGGAATTCGCTGATGAGATCGGTGCAGATGCTTATACAGAAGATGCAGCTTCCGCAGCAGAGCAGGCTAAGAAATATGCAGAATCCGGATTCTGTGCAAAAGCAGAAGCCGGTGAATTTGATGATCTTCCGGTAGAAGGTGCAGAACCGGTACAGGAAGAAGTTAAAGAAGAAGCTCCGAAGGCAGAAGAAAAAGTTTCTGAGACACCTAAATTCGAAAAAGGTGCCGTAGATTTAAGCAAGATCCAGCTTCCGAAACCGGGAGAAGGCTACAAGCTTAACTGGGAAGCAACCAAAGAAAAATTTGCTAATTACTGGCAGCACAAAAACACCGGAAGACCGCTGATGTGTGTTATCGCCAGAAGACCGGAAGTGGAGCAGTACTCAGACGGAACACCTGTTGAGGGTGGTTATCTGGATCAGATCTGCCAGGGTAAATATTACAACATGCCGGAAGAACTGAAATGGAAAGACATGGAAGACAAATACCAGAATGCACAGAGGATCGTAGACCGTTATCGTTACTTCTGCGATACACATGCATTCCTTGGAGAGAGTTTCCCGAACCTGAACATCGACTTTGGTCCAGGATCCGTAGCATCTTACCTCGGATCTGAGATCGGATTCAAAGAAGATACTGTATGGTTCAACAAATGTCTGGACAGCTGGGAAGGTGTACCGAAACTTACTTTTGACCCGGAAAACAAATGGTTCAAAAAACACATCCAGCTTGCAAAAGACTGTAAGGAATTGGCAGGAGACGATTTTGTTGTAGATATGCCTGACCTTATGGAAAACATCGACGTACTTGCTTCCCTCCGCGGTGCACAGGATATCCTGTTTGACCTGCTGGATGAGCCGGATATGATCGGTGAGAGAATCCAGGAAGTAACCGATGTTTACTATGAATACTATGACCGTTTCTATGATATCATCAAAGACGAAAACGGCGGAAACGCTTACACTGTATTCCAGATCTGGGGACCTGGAAGAACTGTAAAATTACAGTGCGATTTCTCTGCAATGATGTCACCGGAAGACTTCAGAAAATACATTCAGCCATCCTTACGTGAGCAGAGTGAGAAAGTAGACCATGTCCTGTATCATCTTGATGGACCGGCTGCGATCAAACACATGGATGCACTGATGGAAATCGATGGAATTGACGCTCTGCAGTGGACAAGTGGAGATGCAGGCCCGGACGGAACACTTCCGGACTGGGATGTGATCTACGACAAAGCAATTGCAGCAGGAAAATCCATCTGGGTAAAAGTTTACTCAGGAGAATTCGAAGACTGGATTAAGAACGTAGACCGTATCGTTAAGAAATATGGTTCTCACAGCTTATTCCTTCTGTTCCCGGAAATGTCTCTGGAACAGGCTGCATACCTTCTTGACTATGCAGACAAAAACTGGAGCGATGTAAAAGGAACTTATGTAGAATCTCTCGGAAGATAAACCCTTATATTAATATAGTTGAATCCCAAATTTAAATAAACGGGAGCCGCCAGGTAATGTCACGACCTGACGGCTCTTTTTTTGCTGCATGCAACCTGTTAAAACATACGAAAACGATATGCTTATAAAGGCGTAATTTATATAATTTACACAAAAAATCATAAGAAAGTATAGATTGTGCGGAAGAAAAAAGAGGAATATTCTCATTTAGAAAGTATAATTAGAGACATATTAAGGGATGCAACTATATAAGGTGAACAAATGAAAGAGAGGTTTTTTTAATCATGAAACAGAAAGCAATGGATATGAAACTTGTAGTAAAACCGTTGGTTGGATGTCTGACACATACACATTTCTGGGAGGGACCATGTCGTGCCGGACATAAAGAGGATATGACTGTTGAAGCTGAGACAAAAGCAGCTGATGAGGCATTCAAAAATTCAGTTAAGGGATTAAAAGGGGTTATTGATGAGGTAGAATTCACGGAGCCTGTGGATGTCCGCTATAATGAGTCTTTTGTTGTAGATAAAGACCTTTTTGCAAAAATCGGAGAGGATGTTGATGAGATCGATTGCTTCCTCTGCATGGGATGGAGAATTCCTAAGCTTGAGCGTTTCGGAAAGCCGGTCGTTATCTGGCAGAACGGAAACGAAGGAATCGACTTTGCAGCTTACTGCCGTTCTATCGGAGTAGAAGCTTATGTAGCAATGGATCTTCAGGATGTAAACGAGATCGCACATATCCTCTGGGTAAGAAAAGCCGTTCGCAACACAAGAGCACTTGTACTTACAGCAGGATCTTTGCCAACATTCGGTATCCAGAGCCTGATCCGTGATCCGGAAGTTCTCCGTCAGCGTTATGGATTTGAAGTAGTAAAACTTCCATTCACATCTATCTTCAAATATATGGATGAGATCACAGACGAAGAAGCAAAACCGATCGCCGACAAGATCATTGCAGGTTCTACAGATACACAGGTAAATACAGACTGGTTCCTCAACGACGTGAAATATTATCTGGCAGCTAAGAAAATGATGGATATCTATGACTGCAACGCATTCTCAACTGCATGTCATGAGCTCTGCACAACAGAGATTCCGCAGAACCGTAAATTTACACCATGTATGTGTCATTCCATCATGAAAGATGAAGGAATCCCGAGCGGATGTGAGGAAGACCTGAACGCACTTATGGCTATGCTGATCATGCAGTACGCTGCAAACCGTCCGGCATTCATGGGTAACCCGAACCATGAGACAGACGAACTGCTTCGTATCCACCATGCAGTACCGGCACTTTGTATGAATGGTTATGGAACAAAACCACTGGAATACAAACTGTGGGCATTCACTGGTCAGGGATTTGGTGGAAAACTGCAGGTTGACTTCACAGAGAACGATGATGACTATGTAACACTTGGCCGTTTCAACCCGGCAGGCGATACCATCTGCATCAAGAAAGGTAAAGTTATCCGTTCCGAATATGCAGATACATACTGCAGCCCGTACTACTACATCCAGATGGATGACGCAAGAGAATATATGCACAACCTGGCAGGCTTTGGTCATCATCAGGTACTTATCTTTGGTGATTACACAAAACTTATCAAAAAGATTGCAAAGGTTATGAACTTTAACGTACTGGAAGGATGATTCCGAATGGTTTATCTGAATAACGCGGCTACATCATGGCCGAAACCTTCCTGCGTGAATGAAGCTGTACAGGCGTGTCTTATGGACACGCCTGCTTCACAATTCAGGGGAGGAAGCGCGATTTTAAAAAAAGATGTGGAAGTACTCTGTCGTGAAGCTATGGGGGAACTGCTGGGGATAGCAGAGAGTGAGAGGATTTTTTTTACATCAGGGGCAACAGAAAGTTTGAATACTGTCCTGTGTGGACTCGATTATGGAAAAGCAGGAAACAGCATTCTCGTGACACAGACAGAGCATAACAGTGTCCTGCGTCCGCTTATGAATCAGTCGGCATTAAAAGAGCATCCGGTAAAAATCATCTCCTGCACCGCGATTGGCGCAGTGACAGAGGAACTGCTGGAACAGGCGCTGGAAGAAGAGCGGCAGGACGGACGGCAGGCAGCAGCACTTGTGGTCAATCATTGCTCGAATGTAACGGGATATGTGCAGGACATGGACATGATCAGCAGGTTCGCAAAGAAAAACAACCTTTGTCTGATAGTGGATGTTTCCCAGAGCGCAGGCTGTATTCCGGTATATGCAGATCAGTGGAAAGCAGATGCGGTTATTTTTACAGGTCACAAAAGTCTTATGGGTATGCAGGGCAGTGGTGGATTTTATATCAGAGAAGGTATTTTACTAAAGCCGTTGAAATATGGGGGAACAGGACGTAACAGTAAGCAGCTGACCTATGAAGATGAAGATTATGAATATGAAGTTGGCACACAGAACCTTCCGGGAATCACGGCATTGCTGGCTGGAGTGAATTTTGTACGTGAAACAGGAGTTGACATGATCCATAAAAAAGAAATGGCACTTATGGAGAAATTGTATGAAGCTCTGGAGAAGATCCCGGGAATCCAGGTATACGGAAATTCTAAGGAATGCAGGGGACCTGTCATGAGTCTGAACTTCAAAGGCCTGACAGCTTCCGATGCGGCATATATCCTGGAAAGTGGGTATGGAATAACGGTACGTGCGGGACTTCACTGTTCTCCACTGATCCATGAAGCTATGGGAACACAAAAGAACGGAACGATCCGCATAAGCATATCTTACTTTACAAAAGAGAAGGACATACAGGAATTTCTTACAGCGGCAGAGCAGATCGCAGGCTCTGTGGCAGGACGATGAACAGGGGAAAAGTTTATGAAGATTACAGGAAAGCGGCCTTCAAGAGAGAAATGTGCAGAATCCGGCTGGTTTGCAACAGACTATCTTATGGATGCGCCGATAGACAGAGAATTTATTTTAAAGCTGAAATCACTTGGAGGTTTTGTATATCTTGATATGCTGAAACAGCCTTTTTTTAAGATCGAGAATAATTACTATATGATAAAGGGGATAGAAGGAAACGACTATTTCAGGATCGCCGTTCATGGAAAACATGAAGATGAACTGGCAAAACTGGAAGCATTCATCCTGAATTGCGTGAAAGAATAAAATCTGCTATACTGAGAACGTTAAAGAATCGAATTTTGTGTTATCAGATTTGACAGAATTAACGTTACTTACAGGAGGCAGACGATGAGGCTTGAACGAGATAATATTCCACTTGATAAAGATTTTCCTTTTCAGATTTCAGAGGTAGTGCTGACCCCGAAGAACAGCAGGCCGGGGACCTGGCACTGGCACAGTTACTTTGAGATCACCTGTGTGCTTGAGGGGAAGGGGAATTATTTTGTCAATGGACAGGAGTATACGATGGAGAAGGATGATGTGATCATCTTTAACAACGTAGAACCTCATGGGTGGAATCTTATCGGGGATGATATGAAGCTTCTGGTCATGATCTTTTCGCCGGAATTTATTGCAGAGAAGATCAGCGTATTTGACACGGAGTATCTGAAGCCCTTTGTAGAGCGGGGAAGTAATTTCAAGAACCGTGTCGGCAGGGAAGATGAAATAAATGCAGATATCCGTGCAGGCATCTGGGAAATTTATAAAGAGTGGAATGATCAGAAAGAAGGTTATCCTCTTATGATCAAGGCCAATGTATTGCGGATCCTCACCATGCTCATACGTACTTATCAGGATGAAACCAAATCCGGAGAGATGCTCAAGGAGAAAAAGAACGCCATGAAGCGTCTGGAGCAGGCGTTTGATTACATCGATGCTCATTACTGCGAGAAGATCACACTGGAAGAGGTTGCGTCATCTGTGTATATGAGTGCCAATTATTTTTCATCTTATTTTCGTAAGGTGACGAATATCAGTTTCAGTGATTATGTAACACGAATGCGTATCAATCATGCCCGTGAACTTCTTCGTGAAGGGAAGAAAAATGTTACGGAAATCGCCATGGAATGTGGGTTTAATAATATTTCAAATTTCTATCGACTGTATAAGAAACATGTGGGCAAAACACCCAAGGATGAAAAGAGTAAAAATAGTTAAAAATCAGAATCAGATAAGCCATAGACCGATCATAAACAGCCGTGTTAGGATAAAAACAGCAATGTTATATCCTGATACGGCGTTTTTTTATGGGAAACAAAAACTTACAAAAGGAGATTTGGGGAAATGATAAAAACAGACAGATATGTAGAATGTTCAGCAGCAGGCATGAAATATCGCCTGATACCGGTAACAGATGAGATCATCCGCTGCATGATCTCAAAAGATGAAGTAAAAACAGAGCAGGAATCTCTGATCATCGAGAAAAAAGAGTATCCGCAGGTTCCATTTGAAGCAGCAGAAGCAGACGAAGTAGTTACAGTAAAAACATCAGCAGTGCAGGCAGAACTGAATCTCAAAACAGGAGGGATCACCTGGAAACATGCAGATGGAAGTGTGTGGCTGGAGCAGAACAAAGCGGATCTCACCAGGATTGATGTCGTACACTATAATACAGGCGGCGAAAAACCGATCATCAACCGTGTAAAGACTGTAGACGGTGAAAGAAACTTTATCCAGAACCTCAAGGCAGAAAAAATCAGAGACGGATACCGCGCAAGAGTTTTCTTTGACTGGAAAGAAGACGAGGAGATCCATGGACTTGGACAGGCAGAAGAAGGTATTTACAACTACCGTGAACATACACAGTATCTGTATCAGCACAATATGCGTATCCCGATGCCGATGTTTGTATCTACCGAAGGATATGGAGTCCTGTTTGACTGCTGTTCACTGATGACTTTTAATGATGAAGGCAGAGAATCCTATCTGTTCCTGGATACGGTAGACCAGATCGATTATTATTTCCTCGGTGGAAATACAATGGATGAGATCATTCATGACTACCGTTATCTGACAGGTAAAGCACAGATGCTGCCGAAGTGGGCGTATGGCTACATCCAGTCCAAAGAGCAGTATTACACAGCAAAAGAACTGGCTGAGATCGTGCGTCATTACAGAGAGATCGGTGTTCCGATCGATTGTGTCGTTCAGGACTGGAATACCTGGGAACCAGGCAACTGGGGAGAAAAGATCCTCGACAAAGAACGCTACGGTGACAACAAAGAATGCATGGAAGAAATCAACAAAATGCATGCACACAGCATGGTCTCTGTATGGCCGAACATGAATGCGGGCGGCAAAAACCATCAGGAATTTTTTGACGCAGGCTATCTGCTTTATGACTATGCAACCTACAATGCTTTTGATGAAAAAGCCCGTGAAATGTACTGGAAACAGGCAAAAGAAGGACTTTTTGATGAAGGATTTGAATCCTGGTGGTGCGATTCCACAGAGCCTTTCTCCGGTCCTGACTGGAATGGCGGCGTGAAGAGAGAGCCATGGGAGAGATATGAACTTGTCGGCGGCGAGCACAAGAAATATCTGGATCCGGCTGTTGCCAATGCGTTTGCACTGATGCATGCAAAGGGTATTTATGAAAACCAGAGAAAAGACACTGAAGACAAACGTGTCCTCAACCTGACCCGTTCCGGTTATGCATCCGGGCAGAAATACGCAGCCATGCTGTGGTCCGGCGATACCTGCGCTTCCTGGGACAACTTCAAGATCCAGATCGTAGAAGGCCTGAATATGGGACTGAGTGGTTATCCGTACTGGACACTGGATATCGGTGCGTTCTTTACAGTTGCTGATAAATGGCAGAATCGTGGCTGTGGCTGCAACACAGATCCGGAGCCGAAGTGGTTCTGGCAGGGCAAATACAATGAAGGTGTGAAGGACAAAGGATACTGCGAGCTTTATACCAGATGGCTTGAGATGGGAACTTTCCTTCCGATGTTCCGCTCTCACGGAACAGATACTCCGAGAGAGATCTGGAACTTCGGTGACAAAGGAACGATGTTCTATGATGCAATTGAGAAATCTATTAAGCTGAGATACCATCTGATGCCGTATATCTATTCTCTTGCAGGAGCTGTTCACTTCAACGACTATACGATCATGAGAAGCCTTCTGTTTGATTTCCCGCAGGATAAGACTGCAAGAAAGATTGAGAATGAGTTTATGTTCGGACCGTCACTTCTGATCTGTGCAGTTACAGAGCCAATGTACTACGGCCCGGAAAGCACAGAACTTGACCGTGAAAAAACATGGGAATGTTATCTCCCCCAGGGAGCTGACTGGTATGATTACTGGACCGGCAAGAAATATGAAGGCGGTCAGTATGTAACGGTAGATGCGCCGATCGACCAGATGCCGATCTTTGTAAAAGCAGGAAGCATTCTTCCGGTTGCAGACGGACTTACTTATGCATCTCAGAAACCGGAAGGACCGGTGAAACTGATGGTTTACCCGGGAGCAGATGCAGAATTTACTCTTTATGAAGATGAGGGAAATAACTATAACTTTGAGAAGGGTGCATACGCAACCACAAAACTGATCTGGAATGACCAGAAAGGTGAACTGACTGTAGAAGAAAGACAGGGAAGCTTTGATGGTATGGAAGATATTTCTTATGAGGAAGTCATCATTTGATGGCTTCCTCTTTTTCATCGCGATATTCCAGCGGGCTCTTGCCGGTATGTTTCTTGAAGATACGGCTGAAATATCCCTGGTCATGGTAACCGCACATCTCTCCGATCTGACGGACAGAAAGTGAAGGCTCATTGAGAAGCAGCTTCTGTGCATGATGCATCCTCAGATTGGTCAGATATTTGGTCGGGGTACAGTCATATGCCTGGCAGAAGATCTTTGTCAGATAACCGGGACTGTAATTCATATTGTCTGCGATCAGGTTCAGATTGATATCGTCACTGTAGTTTTTTATAATAAAATCCCGCAGAACAGAAGCAATTTGAGAGGGAGTCATGGAAGCGGTTCCTGCATTAAAGACAGCTTCGTAATCCTTCTTGGCGATCTGAAATTCACGTTTGATCTTTTGCAGGGCATCATGGAGCTCATCGGGATCCACTGGTTTCAGCAGGTAGTCAGAGACTTTGAGAGTAATAGCTTTCTTGGCATATTCAAAGTCTGAAAACCCGCTTGTGATAATAAATTTAGTGAAAGGGAACTGACTTCTTACTTTGGTAAGCAAGGCCATCCCATCCATAACAGGCATACGGATATCCGTTATGACAAGATCAGGAGTAAGCTTTTCTACCAGTGCAAATGCCTGCTCGCCTGTCTGGGCAGTACCTGTAACCTGAAAATCCGGGTCCGCTTTCTGGATTTTCTGGACAAGGTTATTTAAAAGAAGTTCTTCGTCCTCCGCAACGACTACTGTGTATTTCATGATAGTTCCTTTCTCTTATTAATGCTGAGTTGTTTCTTGATCCTCTGATATATAACGTCCTATGGATACAATTCCGTGTCCGTCCTCGGTGTTTCCATATTCAAAAATGATTTTGCCGTTGCAGAAAATCTTCCATCTGAGATAAACATTTACAGTTCCCAGACCGTTGATCTTGAGTTCAGGAAGACCTGGATTCTGGTCTGCTTTGGCAAGATTCTGTGCGATCTTCTGACATGCTTCCTCAGAAAATCCGGGACCGTTATCTGTGACGGTGATCTTCCAGTAGTTTTCCGCGATAATACTGCTGACGGAGATCATCCATGGTGGTGCACAGTTGGAACCATATTTGATAGCATTTTCTACGAGTGGCTGGATCAGCAGCTTGGGAACCTCCTCAGAAAGAAGGCTTTCATCTACATCAATATTGTAGTTCAGACTGGACTGATAACGGACTTTCATACAGTACAGATATTTCTGAACATAATCCAGCTCATCGGCAAGAGATACGGTCGTGCTGCCTGTATCTGTAATATAGCGCATGATCAGAGAAAGATTCCGGCACATTTTGGCAACTGTGTCATTATCACCGTTTTCCGCAAGAACCATGATACTTGACAGTGAGTTGTAATAAAAATGCGGGTTGATCTGTGTCTGCAGAGCCATATTTCGAGCGTGCATTTCCTGTTCTTTTGCCTGTGTGAGTTTTACCATGGAATCCTTCAGATTATCGCTCATAAACTGAAATGCCTGGTAAAGTTCCTCAAGTTCATTGACAGAGACAGGATAGGAAGTGACCTTTTCCTGACCAAGAGTGTCCAGCTCCATTCGCTGAATGATATGTTTCAGATGCTTGACCGGTTTGACAACAGAACGGGACAGCCTGTATGAAACAATAACAGAAGCCAGAAGAAAAGCAGCAACAACTGCCAGAAGGATCTGGAGCATCTGATATACCGGTGCAAGTATGGCTGATTTTGACTGAACCGTGAGGTAAGTAAATCCAGTGTAGCCGGAGTCAATTCTTGCCGCATATTCGTCCTTGTCTGTCAGAGGGCTGGTAAGCCTGGAAGAAGTCTGAGATGAATCTGTCAATGTGTAATAGTCCTGGAGTTTGGAACTTTCACTGTCTGAAATATCGTAAGGATAGATCAGATCACCATCCTGATTAAATACATATACACTGGCTGCATCATCATGATTTTTCTTCTCGTAGGAAATGATACTTTTAAAAATGGATTTGCACTGTTTGGCTGTTTCAATTACGCCTACACTGCGGCGGTACTGATTTGTGAAAGAGCGGTAGACAGAGATCATCCACTGAGAATATTTCGCCGACTTGGAATATTCATAGGTAAGATAGGGATTGGTGATTACTTTTCTGCCATCTGCTTCCCGGGCTTTCTGCAGCCATTCGGTGCGAGAATCGTCCGTTTTTTTTACCATGGTGGAAAGTCCTGCCTGAAGTACATATCCGGAAAAATCGTACAGATTCACCTGATCAGCTTTTAATTCAGTTCCGCTGAGAGAAATAAAAAGATCAGACATATCGGAGAGCATACTGTCAGAGATATTGAGATCAAATTTCTGATTGAGGATACTCTTGGACATATTACTGTAGTTGATATTGACGGATACTGTATCCAGGTCAAGGATAGCAGAGTCTACCTGTGTTTTGAAACTGGAATTCAGGGTGTTCATGGCACTGATCTGACTTTCCTTCAGTCGTCCTGATACAAAGAGATAAAAAAATGCTGCAAAAGCAAACAGGATCAGACTTGCCATTCCGAGATAGGCGATAAAAAGTTTAGACTGTAAGCTGCGTTGTTTCATATATACGCCTCCTGTAAAAAAAGTACCAATGGTTTTTCAGGACATGTCAAAAGTATTTCGTCGAAATTATAACATGTTTATGTAAAAAGTACAAATGACAAAAAGCGAAACTGGTAAAAATGGTCAAAAATATACATTATAAATTGTGCAACCTAGTAGAATGATGTGAAAATAGCATACAAAAATGTGAAAAAAGTACAAATACAGAATGGCTTTGTCCATGGATAAAAAACACAGTTACTGATAAACTTATTTCATCAAGGACGTGACAAAAACAAATTAAAAGGAGGAAGTTTTTTATGTTGAGAAAGAGATTTTGGGCAGTTGCATGTGCAACAGCAATGGTAGCATCTATGACAGCAGGTCTTAGCGTGAATGTATTTGCAGCAGATGATACCAAAGATTTTGCAGGAGAGGAATTAAGCATTCTGGTATCCGCAGGCTGGATGGATAACCGTTATGATGAGACACTGGAGCGTTTTGAGGATACATACGATGTAACCGTTGACCTTCAGACAATCCCGGCAGATCAGTATTCTGATCTTCTTCAGTCAAAACTGGCAACAGATTCCTGTGCGGATGTTTTCTGGATCCAGTCCAATCCATTTGCAATTGAATCAACCATCGTTGACCCGGAGAAATACTGTATCGATTTTACAGGAGCTGACTGGGAAAACCTTATGCCGGAAACAAGAAAAGCATCCTGCACATACAACGATAAATTATACGGACTTCAGGTTTGGAACAATTCTCCGGAGTACGTAATGCTTTACAATAAAACTCTGTTTGAAGAAAATGGCTGGGAAGTTCCAACCACATATGCAGAACTCAAAGACCTCTGCGCAAAGATCGCAGATACAGGAATCACTCCATGGTTCATGCCAGGAGCAGACGGATGGCAGCATCAGCTCGCATTCTTCCAGATCGGTGGAGTTTATGAAGAAGCAACACCAGGACTGTACGATGCTCTGAATACAAACCAGGCAACATTTGCTGATAATGAAAAAATGCTTGAAGTTCTGAACGAGTTCAAAGAACTCTCTGATGCAGGCTACTTCGGAGAGGACTGGATCGGAACAGACAGCACAAACATGTCAAATGAATTTGGCGACAGAACATGTGCAATGGCAATGGCAAACTCCAGTTACATCAAACAGATCAAAGATGACACAGGTTCCGAAGATGAATATGGAATGTTCCTGATTCCTCTTGGAGACAATACCTGGTATCCAACCAGCCCGGCTGGCCCGACAATGTTCGGATACAAAGGAACAGAGCATGAAGACCTTGTAAGAGAATTCTTCAACTTCGTAACAACAACAGAAAGCCTTCAGGAAATCCTTGACAACTCACCGGCTTACACAAACCTTGATGTAAACGATGACAATCTGGAACAGCACTGGCTGCCAGAAGAGGAAGAATTCCTTGAGACTGTAGACAAAGATAAAATGAGCGTATCTGTACTTCAGAATGGTACAAAATATACAAACGACTACTGGATGCAGTTTGGACAGGATATGATCGCATTCTGCCAGGGTGAAATGGAAGCAAACGATGTTCTTGCAAACATGGATACCAACCGTGCAGAAGCAGCAAAAACTGTCGGAGATGAAAACTGGGAATAAATTTCAGATAAAAACGTTGTGAAATAAGGGTAATTCTTCAGTGCGAGGGAGTAAAATCCTTCGCACTGTCTGCTAAAGGAGTAAATAAGAAGATTATCCTTGTGACTTGATTAATCTGGCTGCTAAGAGAACAGGAGGTAACTTCAGTGAATAAGAAAAAAATATATCCCTGGTGGTTTCTGGTGCTGCCGCTGGTATTGTATGTAATCTTTTTCCTGCTTCCAAGTGCAATGGGTGTAGGATATTCCTTTACAGACTGGAATTCCAGAAGTGTCCTGAATGGTACACATTTTGTAGGACTGCAGAACTTTAAAGAAATTCTGACATCAAACAAAGGCTATTTAAGTGGAATTGGGAATACACTTAAATTTACGATCATTTCTAACATTGTAAAACTGATCCCGGCACTTATGATCGCAATCATGCTTCAGGAAGGCTTAAGAGGAAAAGGACTTTACAGAACTCTGTTATATCTGCCATCTATTCTTCCATTTGTAATTATCGGTCTGATTTTTAAATCTATCCTCAATTACAATACAGGACTTCTGAATACGATCCTGGATGCACTGCATCTCGGAATCCTGAAACAGAAATGGCTTTCTGATCTGGGTGTTGTATGGAAATCCATTTACGGTGTAGATGCCTGGAGAGGTATTGGTTATGTTATGACTATTTTCCTCGCAGGTCTGAATACGATTCCGAAATCCTACTATGAAGCTGCTGAGATCGACGGTGCAAACTTCTGGCAGAGACTTCGCTATGTAACACTTCCAATGCTTACAGGTTCTATCATGATCAACCTTGTATTTGGTATTACATATGGTCTGAAAGTATTCGATATCGTTTACGTTCTTACAAACGGCGGTCCTGGACATGCAACAGAGGTTCTTACAACTTATGCATTCCAGCTTTACTCCAGAGGTCAGTATGGAATGTCTTCTGCATTGAATACGATCCTTCTTATCATTACGGCGATCATCGGTGTAGGTATTGTTAAGAAAATGAGTAAACAGGAGGTACAGCAGTAATGAAAAAGCAAAAAGTTCAAAACGTGTTGAAGCATATTGTCTGCATCCTTCTGTGCCTGACAGTTGTACTTCCATTTTACATGGTACTTATCAATTCCTTCAAGGATAAAGGAGAGGCCGCAAGAATGAGTCTTGCGCTTCCGACCAAACGGGTATTCTCAAACTACGCAGAGGTTATCAAAAAAGGTAATCTGATCCAGGGATTTGCAAACAGTTTACTGTATGCTCTGGTAGCAACTACACTTGGTGTTGTACTGTGTGCGATGGCAGCATTTGTAATGTGCCGTAACAGAACAAAGTTAAATACATTCCTGTATTACTTCGTTCTCTGCGGACTGTTCTTCCCGGTCAACTATGTAACTCTGGTAAGAGTTTTGAGTGCTTTAAACCTGAACGATACACGAGTTGGTATTGTCATGGTATTTACGAGTGCGATGATACCGTTCTGTGTATTTACGATCCGAAACTTCGTAATATCCATTCCGGTTGAATTGGACGAGGCAGCGGTTATTGATGGTGCAGGACCTCTGAGCCTGTTCTTCAAGATCATCATGCCGCTTATGAAACCAACACTTGTAACCTGCTTTATCCTGCAGTTCATGACAGTATGGAGCGATTTCCTTACACCTCTGTACCTGTCCAGCAAGAGCAAACTCTTCCCGATGACCATGGCAGTATACCAGTTCTTCGGAAAGAACAAGAGCTACTGGAACTACATCTTCGTAGATATCGTACTTACCTGTATTCCGGTTATCATTGTTTACATGATCGGCCAGAAATACATCGTTGGTGGAATGACTTCCGGTGCGGTGAAAGAGTAAAAACGATTAATAAAAAATAGACGTTTATCTCGTATAAGAGACAGACGTCTATTTTTTATTACAATACTTTATTCAGGAAATCAATTGTTCGTGCTTCCTGTGGATTCAGGAGAACTTCCTGTGGGGAGCCTTCCTCTACGATGTAACCGCCATCCATGAAGATAACCCGGTCGGGCAACTTCGCGGGCGAAGCCCATTTCATGGGTTACGATCACCATTGTCATGCCATCGG
>ERZ860388.1215-NODE-1215-length-17672-cov-3.521769_pt1 | contig 17672 bp, 11 predicted proteins | sample MGYA00509978_ERZ860388 | MGnify/ENA primary metagenome ERZ860388 (study PRJEB30046, sample SAMN00715225) | human gut metagenome | study: EMG produced TPA metagenomics assembly of the A metagenome-wide association study of gut microbiota in type 2...
TTTGTCATCGGCATCCGTGATAAGGGTTACCATGCGCAGGTCGACGATCGGCAGATACATTTTAACGTACTGGTCTATTTGGCGTTGCGACAGTGGGGAATAACCGTACAACGGACTGTAGGCTTCATTCATTAACTCAAAAATGGCCTGTCCATAGTCTGCGGCAATCTTTTTGGCGGAGGTATATTTTTTTATTTTGAGATTATATTTCCGTTGGATGAGATCGGAGATACGTTTATGCTTTTCCGGTATAGCGTCCGGTATGTAGATTTTATATTCTACCCAGTCGGCATCTTTTTCGTATCCCAACTTCTCCATGTGTTGGGGATAATAAGGATAGTTGTAGATTGTCGCCATGGTGCTGAGCTGGTCAAATCCTTCTATCAGCATACCTTCTGCATCGAAATCGGTAAATCCCAGTGGACCTTGGATGTCTGTCATGCCTTTGGCTTTGCCCCATTCTTCTACGGCTTTCAGCAATGCAGAGGATACTTCTATGTCGTCGATGAAATCTATCCAGCCGAAACGTACATCTTTTTTATTCCATTTCTCATTGGCTTTATGGTTGATAATGGCTGCTACACGGCCTACCAGTTCATCATTTTTATAAGCCAGAAAGTATTCGGCCTCACAAAATTCAAACGCAGCGTTTTTCTTTTTGTTGAACGTATTAAGCATATCGTCATAAAGATCGGGAACGGAATAAGGGTTACCCTTATACATCTTGAAATTGAAACGAATAAACTTCTTTAGTTCTTTTCTTCCAGATACTTTTTTGATTGTAATAGCCATAATTTGTATTTATTTGAGTTTGCAAAGATACGTGATAATCTTTAAATTACAACGGGGAAGTGGCAAAAACTACTGTAATCGCCATTCCCCGTTTTGTGTAAATACAAAGTGGTATCTTTTATGATTTGAAAGGTATGTATAATGTTGTATTTATGATAATGAAAGTATCAGTAGCTGTGCCGTAAGCACGCGCAGAAACATGGCCAACGGATATACGGTAGCATAGCCTACGGCGGGAGCGTCGCAAGAAGTCAGGTCATTCTTACTGATTATCAGTATAAACAAAAAATATGAATGTTGAAATCTCATTTGTAGGACATAGGTTAGCATATTTTAATCGTTATATTTGCCGGATGACTTTGTTAGATTATTAATATACGAACTATGCTGATTATAAACGGTTTAGAAAATATTGAAAATAAATTGTAGGTCACTGCTACAAATTTGAATACTGTAAATCAGGTATTATAAAAATTAATAAGTTAAAGTTGGATGAAGAACTAATGTTACTAACCAGTAGCCTATTGAACTTTAGATCAACCAATGGAAAGTAATTTGATTACTATATATTAAGAAATAATGTCTTTAAAAGGAAAGAGCCCGATATTATACCGGGCTCTTATGCAAGTTATAAATATTAACTTGTCCAAGTTGTCAGAAACATTTTAGTCTCTTTTGGTTATAATATATACTTTATACCTATTTCTAACAGATCATTTCTTAAGAACTTTTATTGTACGAACCTCTTTGCCGTCTTTTATTACTTTCACTAAGTAAATGCCATTAGTGCCAAGGGTAATACGCATATTTTGACCGGCATAAAGAGTTTCTGCTTTTTGAGCAGCAAGTATACCGGATACTGTGTATACAGAAACTTGGTAGTTACCGTCCTCTGCAAATTCTACAAAGAGAATGTCTTCTACAGTATACGTGCGCAGTTCGTCTGTTGCATCCATACTTTCAACGCCTGTGGCATCGTAGATGGAGAACACAGGATAATCCTTGGAATCTGAACCAAGATCGTTGGCAAGCGTTAAAGTTACAGTACGGTCACTGGCTTTTTCATAAGATAATTTAGCATTACCGGCGATGTCATTACCGGTAGCTTCGCTGATTACAGCACGTTTGGCAGTCCATGTTGGTAATGTTTCAATCTTATAAGCAGATCCGGCGATATATGGAGTACCGGGAAGATAAATAGGTCGTTGAGGAGTTTGAGTACCGGAACCTTCTTTATCTCCTGCTGCGATCTTATAGTTGCAGGCTTTTGTTTCCGGTTTGCTGCCTTTGGCTGTGAAATAATGATCGTTATCTGCATCTGTATCAAAATCCCAGTAAGCAAGCACATTTTCTGGGAGATTATTGGCATCAAGACCTGCTTTTGAAAGTTTTACCTCTTCCGGAGTCATTGCGCCCTTCCAAACTTGCAATTCGTCTACTACGCCATTGTTGAAAGTCGGATTACTACCACGACCTCCACCGAAACACATCCAGTAGTCTACCGGAAGTGCAAAGTGTATAGAACACCAATCTTCTGTTGTTCCCGTTTCTGCTCCATTGTTATATGTCCATGTAGACTTTTGGAGGACACCGTTTATATACAGTTTGACGCGGAATTTGCCGACATCGTTGTATTCAAAGATTAATGCCAGATGGGTCCATGCGCCAAATATGATGGTACTTTCAGGGAAAGTAGTCCTGTATTCCGGAGCACCGTTATTGTTGGATGCACGGAATGAGAATGAGTTTATTGTGCCATCAGGGTCAATATTAGACCAGAACCATCCCCAGTTATTTACAGGCCAACTACCGGTACGGTCTTCAATACTGCAGAGTACTGAACTACCGGGTACAGAAGTAAAGTTTATCCATGTGGAAATAGAGAATGATTCAAAAGCATCAATGCCTAAAGGTTTCATTTTGCAACCTACGGAGGCTTCATTGATTGAGATACCGCGTGATGCGGCACCGTTTGCTTTTCTGCCTGTATAGCCAAGCGTAATTTCTTCTCCGATTTCAATTTTGACAGGCGATGCCTCTTCTTGTACATCTTCTCCATTGAGTGTTAGACTTTGGATTTCAGGCAGAGCACCTGATCCCCAACTTGTAATCTGTACATAAGAATTAATGCGGCGGAGAGTATCGGATTCGGTAATTTCGAGATCATAAGCACCAAGCTCCTTGATACCTTCCGGTACAGAGAATGTAATAGTGTTGCTTGCCTCTTTTACTACCTCACCTTCGCCGTTGTAGAGTTTCCAAGTAGCCGGATCATGCCGTGGATCTACATAAGAGATTTCGAAATTCTCTTCCGGTTTAATTGTTGTTTTATCAATTTGTATATCATTAATAACACTATAAGGACCAAAATCATCCGTATATTCACTCCAAGCAATCTCAGAATCGGAGTTTGTATCCACTGATACGGCGGCAACGCCCAAACGTATCCGTTGTGCCTTATTCGCATCGATAGGAATAGAATAGTACATACCTGCCCAAGAAGTGGTGATGCCCATAAATACAGGTTCTCTACCTTCTTGTTGTGCGTAAAGCTTAAACATAGAGGTGTTTACATCAAGGTTGTAAACAGGAGTACCGGCTTCCTTATCGTTAGGCATGTTGAAAATCACCTTGGCGTCAACACCTTTAAGGTGGCTGCCGACAGCTTTTGCTACAGTGATTTCGGGAGTAGAAGGAGCAGGAGTTGTACCTCGGGTAATAGAAAATTCTCCAAGATAAAGTTCAAGATTTTCAGCATTCTTGAAATGTAGACCGATCATTGCAATCTCTTTGTTGTTGAGTGTAGCAAGAAGACCACTGACTTTGAATTCTTTTTTTATCCAAATTTCGTCGTCGGCAACTTCTGAAGTTGTCACTACTTTAAGATTATTTTCGCGTAAAATTGTTGTTTCACGACCTTTTTCAGATAAAACCAAATTGATATCGGATTGCCCTTTTATGAGTTTGTAACGAACTGTGATTATATCGTCTCTTTTCAAAAGGAAATCAGTTTTGAAAAGATGTAAATATTCATCGGACGTTGAACCAAAAATGCGGAGACAAGAACCACCTACATAAGCGTCATCCCACGTAAATTGAGCATCTAATCCATTCGCGGGTACATCGGATGCGTCTTTACCCATAAATGAAGAAGCAAACCAATAACGCCATGTAGGAAGATAATCTTGTACGCCTATGTTATACCATTCGTTATCATTCTGGCGTTCACCTTTCCAATTGAAGAAACGGCCATTACCTAAATTGAAGAATGTTATAAATGGTTCTTCGGTAAGATCCCAGCTTAAAGAACTGCGGGCAGACATATATGCTGACATACCGAACCACTTTTCATTGGGGAAGTGACTTTTTGCATCATAGATATCGATCTTCTTTACAGGATTACGATTACCATTGGTGAAAAACATTTCAAGCGTGTTCTGATAGGTTGATTGCTTGGCTATATCCGCACTACCTTGTTTCGAGCGTCCGGCCCAAAGCATGTTGTAGTCATGGGCTCCCCACAATCCGATAGACATACGATATTGGGCAAGAGTGGTCCATGTTGAAGGGTCTCCTCCCTGCATATTAAATCCGGCATAAATGTCCAATGGATCACGTCCGGGAGCATATTTCTCAAAGTTGGAAAGAGAGCTTAGTACGTTTGAAAGCCACCAATTATAATTAAAGAAAAGAGAAGTGCGTATATGTTCGCCATCTCCAAATGTTTCTTTATTATGAGCGCCGATACCATTATCAAAAGTTATGTTACCGTTGTCGTTAGTTCCGTCATACCAGAAATTTTCAGCTAAGCTATTACCTTTATCGACAAGGTATTTGTGAATAAATTCATGTTGGGCACGAATAGCCGGCAAAGTACCTGCGGACGCTCCGGAGAATTCAGCATTGTAACCAAGACCATCTACTCCATGATAATAGAGGAATTTTGCTAATTTCTCTTTGTCAAGAGTTGCTTGGGCATCTAAGGCTTGAGACCATCCCGGAGTAATACTACCCCAAGGAATACTCGCAACACCGGATACACCTACGCCATTTTTATGAGCAACGTCGGCAAATCCGCCGGGAACCCATCCGAGAGCTGAGGTCCAGTTACCGTAGTGAGTAACATAAGACCATGTGCTAAAGACTTCTGAGTCGAATTCACCATTAGGACGTGCATTTTTATTGCCACCGGTTGCTTCACCTATGGGAACCCAAAAAACGAGTTTCTTGTCATTCTTCTCTGTTAAAGATTCATTAACTTGAGTTGCGGAATTACGAAAACGTTTTTTAGGTTTTACGCGGGAAATGTAGAAGTTTTCATCTTCGAACAAAGGAGTACCGGGAGTCCATTGGTTCACATAACCGGCCAGGCCCCCACTATTAGGCCATATCATATAGTCTTCTTTCAATTCTTGTGCTTTGGCAGAGAAAGAAAGTACTACAATTCCGGAAAGTAAAAGTAAATTTCTTTTCATGGAATGTGTTTTTAAAGTTAAAAAATAATTATATAATTCACAATTTGCTTTTTATTTTAAAGCAGGAAGCTCAAGATCGAAAAAAATGAGCTTCCTGCTAAGGGAGTTATTGGACTCCCAATACATTATTTGCTTTAAGCGTAAATGATTTGTTACCAACTGAAGCTGTAAGGTCAAATGATATCAATACATTACCATCGTTGTCCGAAACAATGGTTACAGATCCCGAGTCTACGACCACTTCTGCTCCATCGATGTTAATACTTATCGGATAACTACCAGCCGAGTAAGTGCCGTCATAACTGCTACCGCCAGAATATGCACCGGTTAGCATAATTGTAATCATTTGGTTTTCAGGTTTTGAAGTAACTACTACCATAAGATCCTCATGCTCGGACGATACCAAGGTATTTTCATGATCGGTGTTGGAAGAAGTGTATGTTGCATCTGACGGCGAACTGATTACTTTTACAGTAGCGTCATCAGAAAAGACATTGGCAATCTCTGCCTTGACTATGACTTTTCCTTCTGCAACAGCAGTGATCGTCCCTTTTGTATTATCCCCTTCTACTTGCGCTGCTGTAAGTATTGATGTATCGGATGATATCCAATTCACATCATATGGGTTAGGAGCACCTGAAACTGTTTTTGCATCGATTCCCCACAGAATGGACTGGCCGACAAACAGAGTGTATCTGTTTTCTTCTGCCCATTTTATGTTTTTAATACCTTCGGTTATTGTTACGGGAACTTCAAGTTGCTTGCCATTGGATGTCAAAATAAGATTGGTGTTTCCAACCTGCAAACCTTTAAGAGTAATCATATTTCCGTCATACTCACCCACTTCTATAATATTGGGATTTTCGGCTACAACAACCGGTTTATGGTATGCATATGAAGTGGAAGGTTCAACGCCTGTTGTGATGATAGTCAATCCTCCTACAGGCATCTTAATGAGTTCATGGCTTACTGTTATTTTGTTTACAGGATAACGGTTTGTATAATCCTGTACTTTGAAAGTTGCTACAAGCACAGTATCGGGAGTGATACAGTGAAACTCTGCTTCTCCTTCTTCAATACCTGCACGCACAGTCAGCACGGCATCAAATCCTTGGTCCTCCACAAAATCTTCTCTCATTTCGGTGACAACTACCGGACCACCTGTTACTACTTTCCAATGGTATGCATCATAAGCGGCTTTGATGTCTTCAATAGCTCCACTTTCCAAATTCATTGCTATGCGTATGGTTGTTTCGCTATTGATATCCATTTCATTTTCGCTGGTATAAGCAAAGTACATCGACAATACACTCTTATCCGGCCTGGTTCCTATATAATCCATATTGGCATATTGTTCACCATAGAAAGTAGCTTTGATGGCTGGCGATACGATTACGGGGCAGGATGCACTTTGGGCATTGCCTTCTCCTATGGAAACTGTGATTTTTCCTTCGGTAGTAATGCGGGGGGCCGAATAATGCACTATTACCAACCCTTTTTTCTTGTCTACGGTTATCGGTGTTCTAAATGGTTCAAGCCCTTCAATTGTATATTGAGGTTCAAAATCTTCAAGGACTTCTTTGGGCGAAACGGCAAATATAACAGAGTCATGGGCTGTATTATAGCTTTTTTTGGACTCTATTATAGCTCCTTTGTCGTTTATGGGAGTAACGCCATCAGGGAGATTGGTGGTGATGATAACAGGGGTGAGGCCATACTTACCGTTTGTGAGTTCCGCCTTTAATTTTGTTTCTTTTCCCTGTGCGCCTATTACGCAGACAATCGCTGTATCACCAAGTATTTTTGCTACGTTGTCATCCAATACCGACCAAGTGACAGGTGTTTCTATCACTTTACCGCTCAAGTTAGTGACTACAGCTGAGATTTTTACCGTATCGCCTGCTCTTAAAGTTATATTTGTCGGATTGAGGGTAATATATACTTCCGTTGCACCATTGAGCGTATCGTCTTCACTACATCCAATGAAAATACCTGCCCATAAAATGGCTATCAAAAAGAATATTATGTTTCTATATAGTTTCATCTTGAAATTTTATTAAAAGTTTACTGGTATTACCAAGTTGTATTCGTTATCTTCGCTTTTTTCGCCACGCTGTTCTGTCGGTACGTCCCAGAATACTCGTGTGGCGCCATTTTGCGGTCCGCCAAGGGCTTCTACAAGTGAAGCCATTTCAAGCGCATTGTTGGACGTCTCTATCAAAGGTATCCGACGAAGTTGAAGCTCGGTGTCCACTATCGGTTCCATGTCATTGATATAAACAGGGAACAGGCGTGGATAACCTGTGCGGCGGAATGTGGTCCATGCCTCTCCGCTCATTGGGAAGTTGGCGATATATTTCTGAGTGATGATCTTTTCCAATTTTAATTCGTCTGTATCCGCTTCATTCCATTTTACATCTACTTTCACGCGGCCTTTGATATTGTGAATTCCATTAAACGGATCTACATAGTCTACATCCCTGACCTTTGTCCGATTGATATACTCATCAATTACATTTTCTTTGGTAATTCCATTTTCCTCAAAAGCAAGGCGGATTCCGGCTTCGTAAAAATCTTTGGCAGTTCCTCCCATCGACCATCCTCTGAGAGCACCTTCGGCGCGGAGGAACAGGCATTCGGTACGTTTTAAGAAAGACTGATGCATAAATTTAAAATTGTCGGTTAATGTGGCAAAAGGCCCATAGCCACCCTTGTCTTTGCCTGTGGTATTGATGTTTTTCATGTTGATGCCGGCACGCATACCATATACATCTATTGGCGCCACAATACCTGTACTTTTATCTTTGATAGGATAAGCATTTGTATCAAACCAACTTGTCAGCAGCGGATTTTCAAAGTGTTTAAGTATATTTTCCAGTGATGCGTTCAGGCGAAGATCGTTCCAGTTATTACAAATATTCCATAAACAACATGCAACTTCAGTGGTTGGGTAGTAAGCAATGTCTTTATCGTCATGCTCGGTAAGAACACCTATCTCGTCAGCCACGGCTTCTTCGGCTTTTTGTTGGGCTTTGGCTGCATCGTACTTCACTATATTCATAGCCATACGAAGCTTAATGCTATTGGCAAACTTTACCCAACGTTTCCAGTCACCATAAGAAATGGTTTTGTTGGGATCTTCAATCTTTTCCAGCTCCGTTTGTGACGGTTGGCGTTCTTTTAGGATAGCAATTGCCTCATCAAGATCGTCAAAGATCATGTCATAAATAGTGGCTCCTTTTTCATAGGTCAATGGCGGAATACGGTTTACATTGCGCCAATCACTAAAAGGAGCGGCACCATAGAAATCGACAATTTCATGTCCGGAATATGCTTGAATGATCAGAGCGACAGCACGCCATTCGGGTTTCCCAAGCTCTTTGGCATGGAAGATGGCATTTACTGATTGTGTGAAAATCTGATTGTCCATTGCACCGCCAAGGTAATCGTTGGGATATGTATAAAGAGTGGTCAATGGACCGCCGAAGGCAAAAGTTCCTTTTGCAGTAGTCCAGTATCCGGCATAATTATCGATATTATTGGCACGATAATATTGATATTTATGGGGAGCCCAGCTGCCATTAGGTTCATGCGAATAATTAATCATATAAGGAATGGCACCACGAAGTTCTTTTTCGAGAACCGTAATGTCGGTAGCTCCTGCACCCGATTCATCGTTGTTATCCATATCTTCCTGTTTGCCTATCATCCAGGGGTATTCTTCCTGAAACTGGTCACCGCAACCGGTAAGTATGCCTGCTGACAACAAAGACCCGGCAATGAGACCAATCGAACATATTATCTTTTTCATTTTTGTATTTTATTAAGAGGATATACTTATTTAGAAATTGAATTTTAGTGTCAATGCATAACTACGTGTGGTAGGCAATGAGTAACAATCAATACCGGAAAAGCCGTTGGCTGCCGATACGGAGATATCCGGGTCTATTGGTGAGTCTTTATAGATAAAGAATGCATTCTTTATAGAGAACTGTGCGGTAAGTCCTCTGTTTTTGCCAAATAGATTAGAGAAATTGTAACTCAATGAAATGTCACGCATACGGAAGTTTGTTGCATTATAAATATGATCTTCCATGGGATAAGCGCCAATAGTGGTATAGTAGTTCTCAACGGATACTTTGTTGCCCGAACCATCCGGAAGTACTTTAAGAATATGCTCTTTCCCGTTTTGTGTTACACGTTCGCCGTTCAAACGATCTTGAGCCGAACGTTCGGAAAGACCGTACAAATCGAGGTCGGGTTCTGTGAGAGACATAACCTTGCCATCGATACGTCCATCAATGAGGAAATATAGAGTAAGGTTCTTCCAAGAGAAAGTATTATTCCATCCTAATGTGACAGGAGAAGTAGTATTGCCCACATAGGTTTCATATTTTCCGGATTCCATCTTGGGTGTGGCATTTTCATAATCACTCGCCTGACTGATTTCTATATGCCCGTTTTTGTCACGGGCAAAAGAGTTAACATAGATATCTCCATAACGACCTCCTTCTATGTATTTGATTTTGAAAGCATTGGTTCCCATTTCTACAATGTATGGTGATCCACTTTCTGTCTTATAAGTTTCCAAAATACGATTATCATTCCAAGCAATGTTGAAGCCTGTTTGCCAACGCCAGTCTTGATTGATGTTCCAGCGATAACCTGCGGAGAATTCAAGGCCATAGTTACGGATTTTACCGGTATTGACAGGTTTGGATTCACCATTGGCTGTGGTTACATAAAGAAACTGATTACGAAGGGTTGAATTATAATATGTAATATCGAAATTGAATTTATTATCAAACATCCATACATCGAGACCGGTTTCAAACGAGGTCGTAGTTTCCGGTTTTGGATCGTCAAACAACGGTGGACGAGTATTTACGGTACCGTTACCGAAATCATAGCTTTGACGAGCAAAAAGGGTATTTGGAATGGGGTTACCTACGACAGACCAGCTACCACGCCATTTCAATTGATTAAGCCAATCTAAGCGAGGTAGGAATTTATCAATGAGTACATTGGCGCCTGCTGAATAATAGTCAAAAGATTTATATCCGCTTCCTTGTGTAAACTGCTGAAATGACTGTGCCCATTCTAAACGATAACTGCCATCGAGATATACTTTATCAAATAATCCGATAGATGCTGTTGCGAAAATAGCGGTACTCCAATCAGAATAGTTCCAACTGTCACTGGCGGATGTCGCACTGCCATTTGGATTGGTAGGACGGCTTTTCTTACTGTTTTGAGGAACGAAAGCATTGGGTACACCGCAAGTATCGATATTTGTAGTGATGGATGTACTGCGGCTATAGTGTCGTGTAAAGCTGGTACCTACTGCTGCATTAATATCAATTTTATCATCAATGCGTTCATTATAGGAAACCATATGGTCGTTGTAAATATCACTTGTGCGCGAATCACCGGAATAATATTTTCCACCTACATAGTCAAAAGCTGTACGATTCATACCGGCATATTCTTCATTCAGATTATTTTGAAGCACATAGTCTATACTGAATCGTGTTTGATATTTAATGTTTTTCCAGATAATCGCATCCAAAGTGATATTACCTAATAAACGATCTCGTTTTTGTACATCGTTATACATATTAGCCACCCAATATGGGTTGTTTAGATATTGATCGTACCAATCCCACGTTTGAACTGGCTGTCCTACCAATTTGGGATTTCCCTTTGTCGGATTGCTTACAATATCATCGGCGATTGTTCCGGCGTGTTTATAGTTGTGCTTGAAATATCGCATGTCAATGTCTGCCGGAGTACGATACAATGGATAAAGTGTGCTCAAGGCTTTACCCACAACCGGAGCATTATTCGTTTTTTGATGTATCCAGTTAAGGCCGGTACTGATATTGACACGTTTGTCAAATAGAGAAAATACTTCCTTAAACATTACATTGTTACGGCGGAAGTCATTGTTGGGAATCAGTCCGGTTTGATACGTATTATTGTAAGAAAAATATATCCGGGAATTTTCTGTACCTCCACTAAGCGTTACACCGTTATTGAGTGTTACACCCAAATTGAAGAAATCTTTTACAGCATTACGAGGAGAATTCATCGTATATGGTGCAGAAGCTAACTCGTCTGCAGAACGTGTACCAATTTCAGGACCCCATGCCGACCATTGATTATTGTCACTGATACCAAAGATCTGTTGAGTATGAGGATACATGGCTATCGTTTCAACGGATGTACTGCTGGAGACGTCTACCTTAATAGTGCCGGAGGCACCTGATTTAGTAGTGATCACAATTACACCATTATTGGCAGCGCTACCATAAAGCGCAGCGGCATTAGGCCCCTTTAGTATAGTCATATTTTCAACATCTTCAGGGTTGATGGTAGATAAAAGGTCATCGCCACTACGTCCACCACCATAAGCTATACCGTCGGTTACTTGACTTCCCATACCATCTTGCATTGGTACACCGTCGATAACGATTAGGGGCTGATTGGTTCCAAGAATAGAAGTAGAACCGCGGAGTACTATTTTGGAAGCTCCGCCACCTGCACCTCCGTTGTTGGGGGTGATTGTAAGACCGGCACTTTTTCCTTGAAGTGAATTGATAAAATTCGTTTCCTTGATACGGGTTACTTCATCGTTTTTAATGGTTTGTGCAGCGTATGTAAGAGTTTTGGCTTCACGGGTAATGCCCATAGCTGTTACAACTACTTCGTTTAAAACTTGGGCATCTTCTTTCAAAACAATATTAAAAGAAGTAGTGCCGGATATTGGTAATATAGCTTTTTGGTAGCCAATATAACTGAATTCGAGTACGGCATTATCATTGGGGATTTCAATAGAATAATTGCCATCAATGTCAGTAATGGTTCCCGTGGTAGTTCCTTTTACCAACACACTTACACCTATTAGGGGTTCTCCGAATTCATCAGAGACTAAACCTTTGATGATACGTTTGTTTGATTGGGTTGTTTCATTTACTACATCAGTATCTTCAGAAGAATAGAGCACTAAATAATTATCCTTTATGGTAAATTTTGCCTTTGTATTTTTCAACAAGTTTGCCATAACAGAGGATAATTTCTGATAATTCACTTTTACTGAAACAAGCTGTTCGGGGTTCACGTCTTTAGTATTATAAACAATACGCAGTGAAGTTTGACGCCCGATCTCATTCAAAACTTTGCCTAAAGGAACGTTTGTAAAATCCAAACTTATGGCTACATCATTTTGTGCTGTAGCATACATAAAGAGTGGAACAAAAAGAAATAGGGAAAACAACAAGAGCCCAGTCTTGCACTTTAGATTTTTTTTCATTTAGTATTCTTTTTATGTTAACAAAATGCTGGTTGTATTTAATTGTAAATTAATATTTTATGTAAATTGTAAAATTTCTTATGTTAGTTTGTTCTATTTGTATTCTTCATGTTAGTTTATTTTGTTTATGTTCTTCGTTGGCTTATTTTGTTTATGCTTTTTGTTGTTCCATATAAAACAACATATATTAATTTTAATTCTTATTTTAAAGCTATCTATTAATATTACAATTCAAGCATGAATCTTACTAAATAAAAAAAGTATTTTATTGTGTTTTTTTTATTTAAGCTTAATAATTCATGGATAATAGACCTTAATTAAATAAGAAGCTTATTTCATACCTACAAAAAACATCCCCATGTTTTGCCTGATAACATCCCCATGTTTTATAACACAACATCCCCATGTTGCCGTGCAGAACATGGGGATGTTGTCTATATTGAAATAGTTCGTTCCTTTTATGGCATACATATATATCATCAGTAGATCGTATTAGATTCTTCTGTTCCTTAATGTAATGTACTGCATTTCAATTGTTTGTGCTTCATTCGTTTCTTTCTTGTTACCTTTTGATTAATGTTGTTACCTTTCTGTTACTAAGATTATTTGACGATTTCTGAGAAAAAGGTTTGATTTGCATTCATAATACATGTACTAATAATGATATGATATGAAAAATTGGATAAGAGATTATTTTTTGGTTATTGTACTTTTGTTTTTCAGCTATATTGATAGAATTATCAATACCGGTTTGGATCTAATGGGATTTGTTCCTATTTTATTATTAGGTATTTATAATTATAATATTTATAAAGTAATGACTCGCCAATTGAAAAATGTTGGAGGAGAAACGAAAAAAACTTTTTCTCACGATATTATTGAAAATACGCTAAAGTGGGATCCTGGGATATTGATAAGTAGTCCTGTCTTTATTTATACTTTATTTCTTGGAGTAGAACTTATGATGGAAAGGCGACAGGAATTTTTCGCAATATTTTGCTTTGTGATATCTGCTATTTATTATTCTATGGGAGTGTATTTACATGTACGAAGATGGAGAATCGATAATTCAAAGAATGAATATAAAAATTAATAATGCGAATCAGCAGTTGAACTCTGATTCTTGTTTTAAAAAATTAAATAAATAAATGCGATGGCAATTTTTCCCATCGTATGTACCAAAAGTCCAGATGTTGATCTGACTTTCATCGCTCTTTGAATATTTGTTTTCTCATTCAGCCAGTTGAAAAATGATTCTATGGGTTGTCTGACCTTTGATACAGCGGTCGAGAATAGGTCTCTACCGGCTTTCTCTCTTTGAGTAATAACCGGTTGTTCCCCTTTTATTGCTTTGACTGGAGTAAGCATAGTAACTCCTTGTTCTTGCTGTTTGTTTTCGCAAAAAGATAAGTCTGAGTATATCTTATCAGCAAAGATATCTCTATTTATAATGCAATCCGCTGTTTCTCTTTTAAGGACTGTCAGGTCATTTTCCTCTGCGGATGATAAGATAATCATTTCAGGGAATGGTATGGTTCCCTCCCTACGGAAGGCTAAAGCATGGAGTTTGATACCGAAGTAATACATGTTCTTTGTAGAGCAGTAACCTTTGGTCGCAATTTCAGTAGCCACTTTCCCGGTTTTGTTCTTTCCTGCACAAGTAATAATAGGCATAGAGTCAATAAGTGATGTCATAGAATCGCAGTCTGCTGGTTTAAAGAATGTAATGAGATGCTTTACAAGTTCACTAATGGCCTCATTCATCAGGTTTAACCGATAGTTGAATGTCTGATAAGAAGGGAGGTTTGGGAACCATGAAAGCAAATACTCTTTAGTGAATGTATGTATCTCTTTGATGTTGAAGTATCGCTGATAGAGGCTCCACAAAATAGATATACGGTAAGCAGTTCCTCATTGGTAAAGATAGGATTTGCATTGTTACTGAATCTCTGGCAGTAGAACTTCAGTGAAGACTGGTAAATATCGCAGATATACATATATATATTTTATAAGTTTTAGTTCTTTCTCCTTGGGAATCATAATTAGAATAATGAGTGGTTTTATTCTTCTAATATACTGATTTTCAAGGAGATTAAGAAATAAACTAACGAGATAATTAACTGAATAATAACATTTTAACTAACTGAGTCAAGCAGTGATTTCAACTGCTGATTCGCATTAATAATTTAAAATTGAATATTATGAAAAGGATATTGTTGATTATTATTGGGGTTGTTTTTTGTATTGCATGTACAGAGAATACTTATGAGAATAGAGAATTTGTCTTTATTCATAACTCTGTCAGTTCAGTTAATATACATACAATTCAGAAGTTGCAATTTTTTAATGACTCATTACTTACTATCGTTAACCATTCTGCAACTCGAGGAGGAGGATTTTGGAAAGTGTTGACTGTGGCATCGGCAGACTATTTAGCTGCGGCTACCGCATTTAGGGCTTCTATAGGAGTTGCTGCTTGGATAACAGCGGTTTCTGGTGGAACAGCTGGTCCATTTACGGGAGTGGCTGTATTAACTGTAACGGGAGCTGTAGCGGCTGGTGCTTCTTATGGCGCTGCTTCAAGTATATGTGCTGTTCCTATTCCTCCTAACGAATTATCTATTAATGATATACTTACCACTTCTTCTGTTTATAATTATTTGTATGATTTTGAATCATATTATAAGGTGCAAGATTTAAATACCTTTTTCTTAGATGTTGATGACATGGGTAAGGTATTAGGTGACATACATAATGATATATTGAGTGAGATGTTAAGATGTGGAGACTTTTTTACAAGGAGCTTTGACCCTATAAAATCAGAACGAATAGAACAGGTACAAATAGCGGTAGAAAATGCTGGTATAACGATGGAGGATATACAAAACACTTACCAAACTATCTTTTTAAATTATGAAAATTTAATTAAATTAGCAGACTATCCCACTTATATTACTATGATACATACAGATGGATTAATATCAGATGAAGTTGCTAATATTCTCCAGTTGTTGAATGAGGGATTAACTTATGGCACAGTTGATTGCGCTTCTGCTAATAATGCAATAGATTATTATCGGAGTGTAATTGATAGTTCTATTGATCTTGACGAAGAAGATCGAATAATATTAATATTGACTTTGAATATAGCCCAAAAAAGTATTTCTTTATGGGATGAGATGTTAAACTAACTCTTTTAAATGCAATAATCCAATTGGGTTCACTTTTTTTTTAAAGTGAACTCAATTGGATTTTTTTCTTTGTTATATTTATTAATTGTATATTTGTTACATATTTGAATAGGTAGTATTTTATTTTGATAGTTTCGTTGGAATTAATTTATATTTTTTGTTATTCGATAACCGTAAGTGTACATGGGAAGGAAAATCTTGAATGGATATTGGTACTTACCTTTCTTTGTATGGTGTTTATTGTCCTTTTCTGGCTGATTTGGATCGAACAGAATCGAAAAGATAGATACATTGCGTTACAGCGTGAGTTAATGCAGAAACGTTCGGATACATTTGGGATGGATAAAGATGAAATCTCGAATGAACAGAACTTAAAGCAACTGCGGGAAGAGAAATTACTCCTGTGTATACAATTGTTCCAAACGACGGACATCTGTAAACGCTTGCGGTTAACAGACTGTACTGAATGCAAAGGGGTAAGTAGGATGACTGCTTTGGAACGGGCTAATATTTGTAAAGTTGTTAATGAAACATTTGTCGATGTGATGATTGACTTGAAGAATGCTTGTAATGCATTAAATCATGATGATTTGCTTTTTTGTATCTTCTCTTTGTTGGGATATTCTAAGTCGACGATTATACTTTGTATGAATATTGTTTCTGACGGAGCTTTCAAAATGCGTAAAAGTCGCATAAAAGATAAAATGGATACGGAATTGTTTGATTGGATTTTTAATAAGGGAGTAAGATTGATTTCTTAAATTTTAAAAAATGGTTTGATATGGGAGAAATACGTTTTACATCTGAATTTTTTATTGTTGTTTTAATGTATACTCAGTCTTTCTGCTGGGAAAACGGATTGGATATTTTTATATTTATTCCTTCCGTATTGCTTGTATTTTGTATTGCAATGGATGTCTATAGTAAGAGGAAGTGTAACTATAAAATAGCTTCTTTGTTTGACTCGTTCAAGGAAGTACCTTTGTTGAAAGGGGTGTTGATAGAGGTAGGTAGTCCTCTTATACTTTATATACTTTTTTTAGGTTGGGGTTTTATGGAGAAAAACGTTTTTCTCTCTTGGTTTCTTATTTGCTTTTCTCTCCTTTATTATATTGTGATGATTGCTTTTTTCATTATTGTGAGATGTAAATCACGAAATGCAGCTAAAACAATAATATAGCTGTTCATACTTTTGGTGAAAGAATGATTTACGAATTAAGGGAAGAAAGGAGCATACAGAGGTTTTAGATAATAAAGAAAGGGATGGGCATCTGATCTTGATGCCATCCCATCTTATCTTATTGAAATATTTTCCTTTAACGTACGGGTGAGTTCAGTCACCATCTGGATTCTATGGGAGATTTATGAAATTCTATTTATACGTGGGTATTCCCCAAAATGTATTAGGCTTGTCACCCATTTCCAAAATCAGTTCACCGCCTTTTAGTAATTCGCAAGCCGGAAAGAAGAATTCATTCAGTACTTTACCATTTAGCATGGCACTTTGAACATATTTATTTTTTCTGGAAACGTTCTTTGCTTCGATTGTAAATGTTTTGCCACGATTATAACGTTCTCCCAAGTCGATAACGACTTTCTCATAAAGCGGGCTGGCTATTTCGTAGATCGGATCGATGCGGCATCCGCCATCTGTCTGGAACAGACCTAAGGCGGCCATTACAAACCATGAACTCATTTGCCCTTGGTCTTCGTCACCTAAGTAAGCATTGGCGATGCCTGTTCCATAGTACTTATCAATGATGGATCGTGACCATTTTTGCGTGAGCCAAGGCTTCTTCGCCCAATTGAACAAGAAGGCAAAATGCATAGACTGTTGATTACCCTGTACTACAGGATAGTCCCAATACTGATCGTTCGGCGCATTGTACCTCCAAGGTTCAC
>ERZ860388.1239-NODE-1239-length-17356-cov-2.820820_pt1 | contig 17356 bp, 9 predicted proteins | sample MGYA00509978_ERZ860388 | MGnify/ENA primary metagenome ERZ860388 (study PRJEB30046, sample SAMN00715225) | human gut metagenome | study: EMG produced TPA metagenomics assembly of the A metagenome-wide association study of gut microbiota in type 2...
TATCTGCCGCTCGCTGGCTGGGCAATGGCATTTCAGGATTACAAACCAAGACTTGGTATATTTCATTCTGCATTTGTTGGATTGGACAAATTCAAGATGCTGTTCTCGGATATGACATTTATCCGTGTTATAAGAAATACACTCGCAATGGGCGTTATCAATCTGGTTGTAACTTTTGTCACAGCCATAGCATTTGCAATCTTACTTAATGAGATTGCATCAAAGGGTGGAAAGAAAGTAGTACAGACTATATCATATCTTCCACATTTCCTTTCATGGATCATTGTAACAGGTATTTTACACGATATGCTTTCAGGAACAGGTATTGTAAATGAGTTCCTTGTAAATATGCATATTATAGACCAACCGATAAACTTTTTCGCACATACGGGATATTTCTGGCCGATAGTGGCATTTGCCAATGTATGGAAAGAAACAGGATGGAATGCAATCATATATCTTGCAGCCATTACATCAATAGATCCTTCACTTTACGAAGCAGCATCTATTGATGGAGCGGGACGCTGGGCAAAGATCAAGTACGTAACACTGCCGGGAATCAAACCAACTATCATAATCCTTCTTCTTATGAATGTAGGTAATGTTTTAAATGCAGGATTTGAGATACAGTATCTCTTAGGAAACGGTCTGATACAGAAAGTATCACAGACTATTGATATTTATGTACTTAAATGGGGCATAAGCCAGGGAGATTATGCAATAGGTACTGCAGCAGGTATATTCAAGAGCGTGGTAAGTATAATTCTTATATTTATTGCAAATAAAATTGCCAAACATAATGGTGAAGAGCAGTTGTTTTAAGGAGGTCTTGTACGATGGCAGATATAACAGCAGGCTCTGTAAAGAGCAAAAAGAAAAAGAAGATAAGTATATTTCCAATTGTAAATTGCATCATTATGGTATTGTTTTTGATCATAACGCTTTATCCGGTGCTTAATACACTTGCGATATCGCTTAATGATGGTACAGATGCATTAAGAGGTGGAATTTACCTCTTACCAAGAAAGTTTACCTGGAAGAATTATATAACGGTTTTACAAAAAGATAATCTTATAACAGGAGCATACATTACTGTTGCCAGAACAATAATTGGAACAGTCTTAGCACTGGTGGCAAATGCAATCCTTGCTTTTATAGTCAGCAGAAAAAGATTTTTGTTCAAAAGAGGTTTATCCCTGTTTTGGGTTATCACAATGTATGTCAATGGTGGATTAATCCCTACCTTCCTCCTGTACAAGGGACTTGGGCTTACCAATAGTTTTTGGGTTTATGTAGTCCCTGGAATGGTCAGTGCGTTTAACATGCTTGTTATCAGGACCTATATGAATGGAATTCCTGACAGCTTAGAGGAATCAGCGCAGCTTGACGGTGCAGGATATACCACGATTTTTCTGAAGATTTATTCACCTCTCTGCAAACCGGTATATGCGACAGTAGCTTTATTCGTAGCAGTAGGACAGTGGAACTCATGGTTTGATGCAATGCTTTATAACCGTATGAATACAAAGCTTACTACATTACAGTATGAGCTTATGAAGCTTCTTTCAGCTGTAACAAATCAGGGAGGATCAGCAGAAACATTGAAAAATGCTGTAGGTGCAGTTACACCTACCTCAGTTCGTGCCGCAGCAACAATTATAACAATGCTTCCGATCATATGTATTTACCCGTTTTTACAGAAATACTTTGTTACAGGACTTACACTTGGTGGAGTTAAAGAATAAATATTTTTTTACAGGATGCCCGGCAGGATAACTGCCGGGTGTTTTTGTGTAAATGTTTATTTGAAAGGAGAATTTTCTTCAAATCAGGAGCAAAATGAGAAAAATGGTACGTTGGCACTAAATAGTAGTGGATTATTATAAAAAAATGTTGTATAATAAAGCTACTCTAAAAACTCAAACAAAAGAAGGGGGATTTTATGAATAGTCAACAGTATAACAGAGCCAACAAACGTGTATTCCTGGCGGTAATCATAGTATTTGCATATATAGCATTTACGTTATTTGCAGCAGTTGGGACAAAAGATGCTGATATTACCAGGATAAGTATACAGCTTGTTGCGGCAATAGCAGTAATAGTAATAGCTGTAATTGCATTTATTACAAAAAGAGACAGCAGAACAGGTGCGCTTATACTTGTAAGCGCCATGACAGCAGGATATTTTATTATCGCACTGATCAATTCAACAATCGGTACATGGACATATGCCCTGCCGCTTGTTATTGCAGCGATGATATATCTGGATATAAAGATGATGATGGTGATGAACGCAGTAATAATCATATCCAGCGTCATCAGGCTTGTAATGCAGCTTGGAATAGGGGGTACAGTTCTTCAGAATGATGTGATAGCAGTTTTTGTACTTGTACTTGTGGGATATGCGTCAGACAGCATCACGATTCTTCTTACCCATTTCTTCGATGAAAATATGGAAGAAATCAAAGAATCTGCTATGGCACAGGTGGACAGCAATAAGAAGATGGTAATGGTTGCGGAGAATATTTCAAAGCACTTTGACGAGGCTATGACCATGTTAAATGATCTCGATGAGTCTGTTGCGGTGAGCCATAGTTCAATCCAGGAGATAGCAGACAGCACAGAGAGCACTGCGGAGGCTATCCAGAAGCAGGCAGCTATGTGTGTTGATATTCAGGGAAATACAGACAATGCAGAAAGTGGAATCAAGGCTATGATAGATGCCTCACGCCAGACTGATGAGACCGTAAAGCAGGGAGCTGATGTTGTGGAAGAACTCAAGGAGCAGGCACACAACGTGGCAGAGGCAAGCAATGTTACAGTGTCAGTTATCCAGAGTCTTACAGCTAAGGTAGAGGAAGTAAAGAGCTTTGTTGAGTCGATTATCAATATTTCTAACCAGACAAATCTGCTTGCTCTCAATGCTTCAATTGAGGCGGCCAGGGCAGGTGAAGCAGGAAAGGGCTTTGCGGTAGTAGCAGATGAAATCAGACAGCTCTCAGAGCAGACAAAGGATGCATCAGCCAATATTACAGAGATTATAAACAAGCTCAATGAGGACACAAGGCGCGCCAACGAGAGTATCGAGAACTCAGTATCATCGGTAGAGAAGCAGAATGAGCTTATCGACGATACAAGAGACAAGTTTAATGCCATGGGAGAGGCCGTTGAGCTGTTGATGAAGGATATCAATGTGGCTGAGGAGAGTATCAAAAAGATTCTTGATTCAACAACAGTCATATCAGACAATATCACACACCTTTCAGCTACCGGAGAAGAGGTCGCAGCTTCTTCAACAGAGGGACTTCGCATGGCTGATACCACAGTCGAGAGCATGGCAAAGTGCAAGAAGGTACTGGAAAATATCTATATGCTTGCGGATGACCTCAAAAACTCTGTTGAGGAGAGTGAGGAAGAGCTTAGTCAGAAATTTGATTTCTAAGAGCAGTAATATGTTTTTTACGGCAGGAGCGCATTTGCTCCTGCCATTTTTATATATTTTTTATGATAAAAATATTTACATTATTGTAATATATGATAAAATATTTCTAACACAATAACACAATGGCTACATAAACAATAGGATATATGGAGGAAGTTATGGACGATAACAATTATATGAACAATGACAACCGGTCGTCAGGCACACCGGACAATACAGGTGTATTCGGTCAGCCTTCAGAAACAGCAAATGGCTCAGACACATACAGCCAGCCGCAGGACACATACAATCAGCCGACAGACACATATAATCAGTCTGTATCCCAGCAGGAAAGTGGGAATGCATATGGACAGTCATCAGACCAGACAGGCAGCACAGACGGATATGTCAATAATCCGGGCAGTGCATATGGTTATGCAAATCAGGGTACATACAATCAGAATCCAAATGCCCAGGGTACATACAACCAGAATCCAAATGCCCAGGACACATACAACCAGAACACATATGCTCAGGGCTCATTTAATCAGTCAGCATACGGACAGACGCAGTATGGCCAGCAGCCAAACGGACAGGGTGGCTACAATCAGACTGCATACGGACAGACAGCCTACAATCAGCCACAGTATGGAGCTAATCCATACAACCAGCCGCCAAAGAACAGCAATGGCTTTGGTATAGCTTCTCTGGTACTTGGAATCGCATCTATTGTACTGTTTTGTACATGCATCAATTATGTGACAGCTCTGCTTGCTATCATTTTTGGTATTATACATATCATAAAGGGCAACAACAAGGTGTTTGGTATAGTTGGTATAGCAACAGCAGCTATCTCAGTTATAGTCAGCATCATATTCTGGGTTGTGGCAGGCTCAAATGCAAGCACAGATTTTGAAAAGGAGTTCATGAAGGGCTTTGATGAGGGCTATGAGTATTATAATGATGACGATTCCTATGAGGATTACGATTATGATTATGATTCTTTTGATTATGACGATTTTGATTATCAGAATTTTGAGTATGATGGCATTTATTAGAGTTAATTATTATCAAATTATTACAGAATCAATTACATCTTGACAACAGTGGCTTTTCAGTTATATACTTAAACACAGTTAGTAAAAGGCAGTGACGAAGACAGTAGAGATGGCAGGAAAGTCAAAGAGAGCCGGGGCAGGTGAGAGCCGGTATGAGTAGAGCCGTTTTGAAAATCACTTCTGAGCCGCAGGCTAAAATCGCCATACAGCGTTGCGAGAGTAGGTTCTGACGTATTCCCTACGTTACAGGGGCGGGTATGCAAGGGTATTTCCCTTAAGTACATTGTAATAGGTGGTATAGACGTATCAGGCACGCGTTCCTAATTACAGGAATGTGTGCCTTTTTTTGTGAATATTCCATAAACCGAAAATTCTAGTGGAGTAAGCCACAAGGAAGCCTCGTAAGAGTCAAATTTGAGGTGCATGTTGGGATGTTCACGAACAATATAGAATAAGGAGAGATAGTCATGTACAACAAAGTTGACACCAATATGAACTTCGTTGAACGCGAGAAGAAGACAGAGCAGTTCTGGAGAGAGAACAATATCTTCAGAAAATCTATGGAAAACAGAAAAGAAGGAGAGACATACACATTCTATGATGGACCTCCTACAGCAAACGGAAAGCCTCACATCGGACATGTTGAGACACGTACCATAAAGGATATGATTCCAAGATTCCAGACCATGAAGGGCAAATATGTGCCACGTAAAGCAGGCTGGGATACACACGGACTTCCTGTTGAGATTGAGGTGGAGAAGCTTCTCGGCCTTGACGGCAAGGATCAGATTGAGAACTACGGACTTGAGCCATTCATCAAGAAGTGTAAAGAGTCTGTATGGAAATACAAGGGTATGTGGGAGGATTTCTCCAACACTGTAGGCTTCTGGGCTGATATGGACAATCCATATGTCACATATGACGACAATTTCATTGAGTCAGAGTGGTGGGCTCTCAAGGAAATCTGGAATAAGGGACTTCTTTACAAGGGCTTCAAGATTGTTCCTTACTGTCCTCGTTGTGGAACACCGCTTTCTGCACAGGAGGTGGCACAGGGCTACAAGACAGTTAAAGAAAAATCAGCAGTAGTACGTTTTAAGGTAGTAGGAGAGGATGCATATTTCCTCGCATGGACCACAACTCCATGGACACTTCCAAGCAACGTGGCACTCTGTGTGAACCCTAATGACACATATGTAAAGGTAAAGGCTGTTGATGGCTACGCATATTATATGGCAGAGGCACTTGCAGACAAGGTGCTCTCACAGCTTCTTTCAAAAGAGGACGCAGAAGCAGGCAAGAAGGCATATGAGGTGCTTGAGACATACAAAGGAAAGGATCTTGAGTACAAGGAGTATGAGCCGCTTTATGACTGCGCTAAGCAGGTTGCCGATAAGCAGGGCAAGAAGGGCTTTTTCGTGACATGTGACACATATGTTACTATGTCAGACGGTACAGGAATCGTTCATATCGCTCCTGCATTTGGTGAGGATGATGCCAATGTCGGAAGAAATTATGACCTTCCATTTGTACAGTTTGTAAACGACAAGGGAGAGCTTACAGCAGAGACTCCGTTTGCCGGTATGTGGGTAAAGGATGCAGATCCTGAGGTATTAAAGGACTTAAGCGGCAGAAAGCAGCTTTTCGATGCTCCGAAATTTGAGCATGAGTATCCACACTGCTGGAGATGTGACAAGCCTCTTATCTACTATGCAAGAGAGTCATGGTACATCAAGGAGACAGCAGTAAAGGATGATCTTATCAGAAACAACAATACAGTAAACTGGATTCCTGAGTCTATCGGTTCAGGACGTTTCGGAAACTGGCTTGAGAATATACAGGATTGGGCTATCTCACGTAACCGTTACTGGGGCACACCACTCAATATCTGGGAGTGTGAATGCGGACACAGAGAGTGTATCGGAAGCCGTGCAGAGCTCGCCGAAAAAGCAGGAGATCCAAAGGCAGCAGAGGTAGAGCTTCACAGACCATACATCGACGCTGTGACAATCAAGTGTCCTGAGTGTGGCAAGGATATGCACCGTGTACCAGAGGTACTTGACTGCTGGTTTGATTCAGGAGCCATGCCATTTGCACAGCACCACTATCCATTCGAGAACAAGGAAGTATTTGAGAAGCAGTTCCCGGCCAAGTTTATCTCAGAGGCAGTTGACCAGACACGTGGATGGTTCCATTCACTCATGGCTGAGTCTACACTCCTTTTCAACAAGGCTCCTTATGAGAATGTCATCGTGCTTGGACACGTACAGGATGAGAACGGACAGAAGATGTCCAAGTCAAAGGGCAACGCGGTAGATCCGTTTGATGCACTTGAGACATACGGTGCGGATGCCATCAGATGGTATTTCTACACAGCATCAGCTCCATGGATTCCAAAGAAGTTTTCAGGAAAGCTCGTGCTTGAGGGACAGCGTAAGTTTATGGGAACACTCTGGAACACATACGCATTCTTCGTTCTTTATGCAAATATCGACAATTTTGATGCTACAAAATACAGCCTTGAGTATGATAAGCTTGCAGTAATGGACAAGTGGATTCTTTCAAAGCTCAACTCAGCAGTGGCAGGAGTGGATGAGTGCCTGTCAAACTACAAGATTCCGGAGGCGGCAAAGTACCTTCAGGAGTTCGTAGACGACTTAAGTAACTGGTATGTACGCCGCAGCCGTGAGCGTTTCTGGGCAAAGGGCATGGAGCAGGACAAGATAAACGCATACATGACACTTTATACAGCACTTGTCACCATATCAAAGGCGGCAGCACCTATGATTCCTTTCATGACAGAGGATATCTACAGAAATCTTGTCTGCTCTATCGACAAGAGCGCACCGGAGTCAATTCATCTGTGCGACTATCCTGTAGTTGATGAGAAGCTGATTGACAAAAAGCTCGAAGCTGATATGGATGAGGTACTAAAGGTTGTAGTACTCGGACGTGCATGTCGTAACGAGGCAAATATCAAAAACCGTCAGCCAATCGGAAAAATGTTTGTAAAGGCTCCGGAAAAACTGGATGAATTTTATGTGGATATCATCGCAGACGAGCTCAACGTAAAAGAGGTTGAGTTCACTGATGATGTATCACACTACACCACCTACAAATTCAAGCCACAGCTTAGAACAGTGGGTCCTAAGTATGGTAAATACCTTGGCCAGATTAAGGCAGTTTTAGCTGAGCTTGATGGTCATAAGGCCATGGAGGAGCTTAACAGCACCGGCTCTCTCAAGCTTGACAGCATTAGCGATGAAGTTGTATTATCTAAAGAGGATTTACTTATCGAGATGACTCAGATGGAGGGCTATGTGACACAGTCTGACAACAATATAACCGTTGTTCTTGACACCAACCTCACTCCTGAGCTTATCGAGGAAGGTTTCGTAAGAGAAATCATCAGTAAGATCCAGACAATGCGTAAGGACGCAGGCTTTGAGGTTATGGACCACATCGCTGTGACATACGAGGCAGATGAGAAGCTTTCAAATGTATTTGAAAAGTTTGGTGATGAAATCAAGACCGAGGTTCTTGCCGTATCAATTAAATCAGGCGAACTTAAGGGCTATGAAAAGGATTGGAAGATTAATGGTGAGGCTGTTAAGCTTGCAGTTGAAAAACAATAATCTCTGCACGAGAGGGAGCATTAATTTGCTCCCTTTTAGTGCCATAAGGAGGAATATGATGAGAGATAATGCGTTTAGCAAAAAGGTGTTTATTAAGACTGTATCAGACAATTTAAAAAATAAATATCGTAAGACTATAGATGATGCCACACAGCAGGAACTTTATCAGGCTGTATCAGAGGCCGTAAAGGATGTCATCATGGATGAGTGGATTGCCACACAGAGAGTGATGGACAAGGACGATCCAAAGGTTGTTTACTATATGTCCATGGAGTTTTTGATGGGAAGAGCTCTCGGCAACAACCTTATAAACCTCTCAGCATACAAGGAGGTCAAGGAGGCTCTCAATGAGATTGGTGTGGATATCAATGCTATTGAGGACCAGGAGCCTGATCCGGCACTTGGAAACGGTGGACTCGGAAGACTGGCAGCGTGTTTCATGGATTCACTTGCCACACTTGGATATCCTGCATACGGCTGTGGAATCAGATACAGATATGGTATGTTCAAGCAGCAGATTTCAGACGGCTTCCAGATTGAGGTGCCTGACAACTGGCTCAAGGACGGATATCCATTCGAGCTTCGTCGTCCGGAGTACTGCTATGAGGTCAAGTTTGGAGGATATGTGCAGGAGAGCACAGATGAAAACGGAGAGCTTCATTTCGAGCAGAAGGACTATCAGTCGGTGCTTGCAGTGCCTTATGATATGCCTATAGTCGGGTATGACAACAATGTGGTCAATTCTCTCATGATATGGGATGCAGAGCCAAAAAACGGCTTCTCGCTCGAGTCCTTTGACCAGGGTGACTACGACAAGGCAGTGGAGCAGGAAAATCTTGCAAGAAATCTTGTTGAGGTACTCTATCCAAACGACAACCATGTAAAGGGAAAGGAGCTTCGCTTAAAGCAGCAGTATTTCTTTGTCTCAGCGAGCATCCAGCGTGCACTCGCAAGGTTTAAAAAGCATCACAGCGATTTAAAGGATCTTCCGAATAAGGTTGTTTTCCAAATGAACGATACCCACCCTACGGTTGCAGTTGCAGAGCTTATGCGAATCCTTGTGGATGAGGAGCATCTGCCATGGGATGATGCATGGGATATCACTACAAGATGTGTAGCCTACACCAACCATACAATCATGGCTGAGGCGCTTGAGAAGTGGCCAATTGAGATATTCCAGAGACTGCTTCCGCGTGTATACCAGATTGTTGACGAGATAAACAGAAGATTTGTAATTCAGATTAACGAGAAATATCCGAGTAATGAGGACAAGGTAAGAAAGATGGCTATCCTCTATGACGGACAGGTCAAGATGGCAAATATGGCTATCGTAGCAGGCTATTCTGTAAACGGTGTTGCAAAGCTTCACACAGAGATACTTAAGAATCAGGAGCTTCATGATTTCTATGAGATGTTCCCTGAGAAGTTCAATAACAAGACAAACGGAATCACACAGCGTAGATTCTTAGCACATGCAAACCCGCTACTTGCTGACTGGGCGACAAAAAAGGTAGGAGCAGGCTGGATTACAGACCTTTCACTGCTTTCAAAGCTCAAGGCTTATGCGGACAGCCCTGTTGCACAGCAGGAGTTTGCTGAGATTAAGAGAGCAAACAAGGTGCGTTTAGCAAAGTATATCAAGGAGCACAATGGTATTGATGTAAATCCGGATTCTATCTTTGATGTGCAGGTTAAGAGACTTCACGAGTACAAGAGACAGCTCATGAATATCCTTCATGTGATGTATCTGTACAATAAGATTAAGGAAAATCCGTCTATGGATTTCTATCCTAGAACATTTATTTTTGGAGCAAAGGCAGCAGCTGGCTACAGAAATGCAAAGAAAACAATCAAGCTCATCAACAGTGTGGCTGATGTCATAAATAACGATGCTTCTATCGGCGGCAAGCTCAAGGTCGTATTTATTGAGGATTACAAGGTATCCAATGCCGAGATTATTTTTGCGGCAGCAGATGTCAGCGAGCAGATTTCCACAGCGAGCAAGGAGGCATCCGGAACAGGAAACATGAAGTTCATGCTCAATGGAGCGCTCACTATCGGAACTATGGATGGGGCCAATGTCGAGATGTTCGATGAGGTAGGAGCTGACAACATGTTTATCTTTGGAATGAGCTCTGATGAGGTCATCTCACATGAGAACAGACATGACTACAATCCTGTTGATGTATATAATAGCGATGCAGAGCTCAGAAAGGTAGTAAACCAGCTCGTAGACGGCACATATTCGCCAAATGACCATGAGCTTTTCAGGGAGCTTTACAACTCACTGCTCAATCCACAGCAGGGACAGGTGGCTGACCGCTACTTTATCCTCGCAGACTTCCGCTCATATGCAAATGCACAGCAGAAGATTAATGATTATTACAAGAATAAGAGCGCATGGAGAAAGAGTGCACTGCTCAATATCGCACATGTAGGAAAGTTCTCTTCAGACAGAACAATCCAGGAATATGTGGACGATATCTGGCATCTTGACAGGATTACCGTAAATATGGCAGGAGTATAGGATTTTGGAAAAAGTTATCGCAAAGACAGGTATCAGTGGCAGCACGCTTAAGCTCATAGCCATTTTTACCATGCTCATAGACCATACTGCGGCAACGGTTATTCTTCAGATGATAAATAACGGGATAGGTGGACAAACGCTTATTGATATCTACTGGGTCATGCGTTCTATAGGGCGCATGGCCTTTCCTGTTTTCTGCTTCCTGCTTGTGGAGGGCTTCAAATATACACACAGCAGGGAAAAATATGCTGCTAGGCTGTTTATATTTGCACTTATCTCTGAGATACCGTTTGATCTTGCAATAAACAATACAGTGCTCGAATTTAAGAGCAACAATGTGTTTTTTACACTGCTTTTAGGCTTGCTTGCCATCATGGTGCTTGACTGGCTAAAGTCGGTCGATAAAATAGAAAAGTCATCCTCTGCAGTTAAGTGGTTTTTTATAACACTGATCAGGTGTATAGTAATGGTATCAGTGGTACTTGTTATTATGATTATTGCAGAGTTTGTGTTTTGCTGCGATTATGGAGCAGCGGGGGTGGGCTGTATTGTCATGATGTACCTGCTTTCTTTAAACCGTGAGATTGCATTTGCGGTGGCAGTCATACTGCTTGGACTTTTCTCAGGTACCATAGAGTTTTTTGCACTGTTTATGCTTATACCTCTTCGCTATTACAATGGAAAAAGAGGTATTTCTCTTAAATATGTGTTTTACGCCTTTTATCCGGTGCATCTTTTTGTACTGTACCTGATATGCAGGCTTACTATGGCTGTTACCGGTAACACCTAACAGTGTGACCGGCAACGATTACAGTTCATTTAAATGGGGGAATAGATGAAAAAGCTTTTAAAAACAATACTGGCACTTGTGTTTGCCGCCTGTTGCTTTATGTTCGCTGCAAAATGCTTAAAGGCAGGAGGGTTTACAGGTGCTATAGCTGATTTTCCTACAGCTATACACAGGGCAGTAAAGGGGCAGATGCAGACCACAACAGACTATTTAAACGGCGAACAGACAGAGTACGATGAGTCAGTATTTACAGGGGAATATCACTACTACTACGAGAAGCTGTCAGATGATGACAAGCTTATTTACAGGCAGATTTATGCGATGATGCAAAAGCGCATGGATGGAATTTCGTTAAATACTACAGACACTGACAACGTTAGCCGTATACAGCAGTTTGTGCTGCTGGACAATCCACAGTTTTTCTACATAGAAAAGAGTCAGTATATTGTGAGAAACAGCATCATTTTTTCACCTGTATACAATATGTCTGAGTCTGATATCGACAACGCAATAAGTACGATTTCAGGCTATGTGTCAGCCTGTATGGCAGGTATCGATGAAGGTGCATCGGATTATGACAAGGCAGTGCATTTCTATGAATATGTGATAGAGCATGCCGAGTATGAGGAGAATTCTCCTCACAACCAGGATATGTACTCAGCAGTGCTTGGAAGGACGGTCTGTCAGGGCTATGCGATGATGTTTAAGTATCTGTGTGACCGGGCCGGTATCAGCTCACTTATTGTGACAGGCACCACATCTGATGCAAACCACGCCTGGAATATGGTATATCTGGACGGTGCGTGGTGTGCGGTGGACTGTACCTACGGTGATGGTGATTATCTGGGAAATGGCATATCATACAGCTGGTTCGGAGTGCCGCTTGATGTGGTAAAGCTTACACGTACATTGGACAATGAGGATATGCTGCCGCAGGAAGCGACTGTGGAGGATGATTATTATTACAGGAATGGGCTGTATTTTACATCCTACGACCTTAAAACATTACAGGGCATGACAACGTCATCTAACTATATCACGTTCAAGTTTTCGGACAGAGAAACCTATGATACTGCATGTCACAGTCTTTTTGAGAAGGGTGACTACAAATATCTCATACCGACGGCAAGAGGCGGCACTATCACATATATGCAGGAGCCTAATTCGCTTGCGGTGTTTATACACATAGAGCTTGGGTGCTGATACAAAAATAAAAGAAAGAGGAATCCAAATGTCATTTTGTCATCTTCACACCCATACCGAGTACAGTCTGCTCGATGGGTCAAACAAGATAAAAGAATATGTAAAGCGCGTTAAGGAGCTTGGCATGAACTCGGCCGCAATCACAGACCATGGTAATATGTACGGTGTGGTGGAGTTTTACAAGACGGCAAAGGCAAATGATATCAATCCGGTCATAGGCTGCGAGGTATATGTGGCACCAAATTCACGCTTTGACAGGGAGACAAGTCACGGTGATGACAGGTATTATCATCTGATTCTGCTTGCTGAAAATAATACAGGCTATGCCAATCTCATGAAGATAGTGTCAATAGGCTTCACAGAAGGCTATTATTACAGGCCGAGAGTGGATTTTGAGACACTTGAGAGGTACCACGAGGGGCTTATATGCCTGTCTGCCTGTCTGGCAGGAGAAATTCCGAGATATATCGTCAGAGGCTTTTATGACGAAGCGAAGGAGATTGCAAGGAAGTATCAGGAATGCTTTGGAAAAGACAGCTTTTTCCTTGAGCTGCAGGATCATGGCATTGATGACCAGAAGCTTGTGAATCAGCAGCTTCTTAGGATGAGTAAGGAGCTTGGAATAGGGTTAGTATGTACTAATGACGTGCACTATACCTACGAATCCGATGCGGAGGCGCATGATGTGCTTTTGTGCATCCAGACCGGTAAAAAGGTGTCGGACGAGGATAGGATGCGTTATGATGGCGGGCAGTTTTTCGTGAAGAGCGAGGAGCAGATGAGAGCGCTTTTCCCATATGCCACAGAGGCCATTGAGAATACACAGAAAATTGCCGACAGATGCAATGTAACGCTTGAGTTTGGCAATTACAAGATTCCAAAGTATGAGGTGCCAGAGGGCTATGATAGTGCCGAAGCCTTCCTTACAGAGCTTTGCGAGAAGGGCTTTAGGGAGAAGTATATAGGCTGTGGCGAGTATAGTGATGAGGAGCTTAAAAAGATACATGCAGATATGGACTATGAGCTTGGTATCATAAAGACCATGGGCTTTATAGAGTATATCCTTATCGTGTGGGATTATATCAACTGGTGCCGCACGCACGACTGCTGGGTAGGCCCGGGACGAGGCTCAGCGGCGGGAAGCAGGGTGTGCTATTGTACCGGAATCACGGATATTGACCCGGTTAAATACAATCTGCTCTTTGAAAGATTTCTTAACCCTGAGCGAGTTTCCATGCCTGATATAGATGTGGATTTCGAGTATGCGGAGAGATATCGCGCCATAGAGTATGTTCAGGAGAAGTACGGACATGATTCGGTAACGCAGATAGTCACCTTTGGTACGATGGCGGCAAGAGGTGTCATAAAATCAGTCGGAAAAGCGCTGGATTTCCCATATGCAGAGACTGACAGGCTTGCAAAGATGGTGCCTCAGGAGCTGAATATCACAATTGACAAGGCACTTCAGATGAACCCTGAATTCAAGGGCATTTACGAGAGTGATGCAAGAGTGCATGAAATGATAGATATGGCAAAAAGGCTCGAGGGACTGCCAAACCATACTTCAGTGCATGCCGCAGGAGTGGTAATTTATCCGGGTGTGGCGAGCGATTATGTGCCTCTTGGAAGGGCAAATGACGGAAGCCCTACCGCAGAGTACAATATGGTACAGCTTGAGGAGCTTGGCCTTTTAAAGATGGATTTTCTAGGGCTTCGTACACTTACGGTGCTAAAGGATTCCGTGAAGAATATCAAGGCATCAAGGGGCATTGATGTGGATATCGACCATATTGATTTCAACGATAAGGGCACACTTGACTTTATCGGAACAGGAAAGACGGAAGGGGTATTCCAGCTCGAGTCTGCCGGTATGCAAAGCTTCATGAAGGAGCTCAGTCCACAGAGCTTTGAGGACATCGTGGCAGGTATTTCGCTCTACCGTCCGGGTCCTATGGATTTCATCCCAAACTATATAAAGGGCAAGAACAATCCAAATGAGATAAGCTATGTGACGCCGGAGCTTGAGAGTATTTTAGAGCCGACCTACGGCTGTATAGTATACCAGGAGCAGGTTATGCAGATAGTGCAGAAGCTCGCGGGCTATACAATGGGACAGGCGGACAACATCCGCCGTGCCATGAGCAAGAAGAAGCAGTATGTCATCGACGCAGAGCGCCAGAGCTTTGTGTACGGAGACAAGGAGCGTGGCATAAAGGGCTGTGTGGCAAACGGCATAGATGAAAAAGCCGCAAACAGCATATACGATTCGATGGTTGATTTCGCTAAGTATGCGTTCAACAAATCGCATGCTGCCGCATATGCGAAAATCAGTGTTCAGACTGCATGGCTCAAAAATTACTATCCGGTCGAATTTATGGCAGCGCTCATGACATCTGTTATAGACAATTCAGCCAAGGCGGCGCAGTATCTTTACAGCTGTCGTGATATGGGTATTAAGGTGCTTCCGCCGGATATTAACTGTGGACAGGGCGAGTTTACCGCAGAGGGCGACCATGTCAGATATGGTATGTATGCCATCAAATCACTCGGCAGGCCGGTCATAGACCAGATAATCGAGGAGAGAGAAAGTGGCGGCTCTGATTTTATTGAGAGAACCTGCCAGAAGGAGCTTATCAACAAGCGTGCGATTGAGAATCTGATAAAGGCTGGTGCCTGTGATTCACTCGACGGCACGAGAAAGCAGATGGCAATGGTGTATGCATCGATTGTGGACAGGGTGCAGCATGACAAAAAGTCAACTATGGCAGGGCAGATGAGTCTGTTTGATCTGGTCTCAGACGAGGACAGGCAGTCGTTTGAGCTTAAGTACCCAAATGTTGGTGAATATGATGCAGAGGAGGCTCTTGCATATGAAAAAGAGGTGCTTGGCATCTATTTAAGCGGACATCCTCTGGAAAAATATGCAGCTGCTCTAAAGAAAAACATCACAGCAAATGCGATAGATTTTGAGCTCGAAGAGGAGAGCGGTGCCGTTAAGATAAAGGACAATGCGCACGTGGTAATCGGAGGCATGATAGCAACAAAGACTATTAAGTTTACCAGGTACAATCAGGCTATGGCTTTTATCACGATAGAGGATCTGACAGGAACAGTCGAGGTTATTATTTTTCCAAGAGATTACGAGCGTTATCAGAGATATTTACAGGATGATGCTAAAATATTTGTTATCGGACATGCGACGGTCGAGGATGAGCAGAACGGCAAGATAATATGCGAGAGAATCATACCGTTTGATGAGCTTCCGAAACAACTCTGGCTTAAGTTTGATACGATGGATGACTATAAGAAAAATGAGAGCAGGCTTCTTGAGACAATCCGTGAATCAGACGGAGCAGATGAGGTCATAATTTACATCGCAGATACAAAGCAGATGAAGAAACTTGGCAGAAATTATTCCGTAAATGCAAATAATGAACTCATGGAGCAGCTTTTGGAATTTTTAGACAAAGAAAATGCGAAAATTGTTGAAAAGAATATTGAAAAATTATGCTAAAACAAGTACAATAGATTGGGATTAGAATAAATGATAATTTTTTAACATATGGAGGTTATACCAATGGCAAAAGAGATTAACACAATAGGTGTACTTACAAGTGGTGGTGACGCACCGGGAATGAACGCAGCAATTCGTGCCGTTGTTCGTCAGGCTCTCTCAAAGGGCAAGAAGGTTAAAGGAATCAAGAGAGGATACGCAGGTCTGTTAAATGAAGAGATCGTGGATATGGATTCAAAGAGCGTTTCAGACACAATCTCACGCGGTGGTACAATCTTACAGACAGCCAGATGTAAGGAGTTCGTTACAGCAGAGGGACAGCAGAAGGGTGCTGAGATCTGCAAGAAGCATGGTATCGATGCTATCGTAGTTATCGGTGGTGACGGATCTTTTCAGGGTGCGCAGAAGCTTGCTGCACTTGGCATCAATACAATCGGTCTTCCGGGCACAATCGACCTTGATATCGCATGTACAGATTACACAATCGGTTTTGATACAGCCTGCAACACAGCTATGGAGGCTATTGACAAGGTACGTGATACATCTACATCACATGAGAGATGCTCAATTATTGAGGTTATGGGACGTGGAGCAGGATACATTGCATTATGGTGTGGTCTTGCAAACGGCGCTGAGGAAGTATTACTTCCTGAGAAGTATGACAACAACCTTGAGGCACTCATCGAGAGAGTAGCTCACGCAAGAGAGCTCGGCAAACAGCATTACATCATCATCAATGCTGAGGGTGTAGGACATTCACAGGAGATGGCTAAGGAAATCGAGGCTGCAACAGGCATCGAGACTCGAGCAACTATCCTTGGACATATGCAAAGAGGTGGAAGCCCTTCATGTAAGGACCGTGTATACGCTACAATCATGGGCGCTATGGCAGTTGATTTACTCTGCGAGGGCAAGTCAAACAGAGTTATTGCCCACAAGGATGGCAATTTCGTAGATTTCGATATCGACGAGGCACTTGCTATGAAGAAGAGTGTAGACGAGTACATGTACGATATCTCTAAATCTCTGGTTTAGTATCTAAGTATAGTTACGATAATTATGAATGCCCTTGTATCCGGCACATCAAATGCAGGTAATTGCGTGCATGTGCCGGTGCAGGGGCATTTTGGCTGTCAGTAGCAATTTGCTGCGGAGACGCAGGAAATTAGCGGATTTCGAGGTGTAGTCAGATTACGGGAATGCGTAGC
>ERZ860388.1251-NODE-1251-length-17226-cov-4.186710_pt1 | contig 17226 bp, 12 predicted proteins | sample MGYA00509978_ERZ860388 | MGnify/ENA primary metagenome ERZ860388 (study PRJEB30046, sample SAMN00715225) | human gut metagenome | study: EMG produced TPA metagenomics assembly of the A metagenome-wide association study of gut microbiota in type 2...
GATCAGAAAGGTTATAAACCAGTTGAAGGAAATGAATGCGGATCATGAGTTCCAGAGGATAAGGCTGAGCGCCGCGTTTGCCTTCACTGTAATAAGGGCCAATCAAAGATTTCAAGTCCTGCCAAGGAATGATGCGGTCTAAAGTCTCCAGGAACTTTGTTCTTCTGGCACCGCCCAGCTGCGGTGAGGTTTCTGCAAATAAATCAGCGAATGTGGGGGCTTTAATCTTCATAGTCACACTTTTCGGTAGTGTGCTAATTATAGCATATCACCCACCTTTTGTGCAGAGGTTCCTTAATTATTGCAATTTGCTCAGCAATGGGATTTGCTGCTGTCATTTCTCTTACTGGTTGTGATAAGCATTTGGTTGTTTTACTAACTAAGCCTTTGAAAAAACTTGGAATGATGCTGCTACCTGCGAGTATGTGTGTCACAAGTGCACTAGCCGCAGCTATTCCAACGATGGGTGGGTTAGCTGCAGCAGTAGGTCCAACGTTGGTTCCCATCCTCGTACGAGCTGGTTTCCGCCCGGCTGCTGCAGCCGCTGCGGTGGCTGCCTGTATGGGCCCAGCTTATTTAAACCCTGGACTTTCCCATAATCCATTTATTGCAAAAATTGCAAAACTTGATGTTATGCAATTTATTGCCGTTCATTTCAATACAACTTTGCTTATCTCAGGCTGTTGTATTTTATTTGTAAGCTTAACTTGTTTTTTTATGCATGATTACGATAAAAAAAGGTTCGGTGTCACTGCTGTGTTAGGAGTGGATGAAGAAACGCCAGAAGAGCTTAAACCTAATTTGTTATATGCAATTGCCCCTCTCCTTCCAATTGCTATTTTGGTGATTTGTGCGATTTGGTATCCCCAATTGAAGGTTTCTGTGGCAAATGCAATGTTGATTGGCTCTGTATATGCTTTTGCCATTACAAAAACCAATCCAAGGGAGGCAATAATCCGATTCTTTAATGGAATGGGTAAAGGATATGCCACCATCTTAGGCATCATTATTGCGGCAGGCGTATTTGCTGCTGGTCTTCGCGCGGCAGGAGTAGTCAACCTTTTAGTCCAATACTTAACGCACTCAAACGAAGTTGCAAAGCTGGGCGGTGCTCTCGGTCCTTTTGCTCTGGCGCTGATTATTGGATCAGGAGATGCTGCAACATTTGCCTTTAATGAGGCTGTAACTCCTTTTGCCGAGCGATTTGGAATGACTGTCGATGGATTGGGGTATCTTGCAATGATGGCAGGATGCTTGGGTCGTATGGCTAGCCCTTTGGCTGGAGGAGTTATTTTGATATCAGGTATTGCGATGGTATCCCCTTTAGAAACTGTAAAACGGACACTCCCAGCAGCTTTTATTGTTCTTCTAATTTTGTACTTCGTTTCTTAACGTTTAAAAGGTGAAAAATGATTGACTACAGCAAATATTTATTAACTCATAGACGAACCCTTCATAAAAAGCCAGAATTGGGTTGGTGCGAATTCTGGACCACTGCCTACATTGTAGAAGAACTTGAAAAACTAGGATGGAAATTAAATCTAGGGACTTCTCAAATTAACAAAGACGCTGTTATGGGCAGGTCTGACAAATTGGTTGAGCAGGAAATTGAAAGGGCTAAGAAGGAAGGGGTAAGCGAAGAGACGTTAAGGAGAATGCGCGGTTATACTGGATGTATTGCAGTTTGGGATACAGACCTCCCGGGGCCAACAACAGCGTTGCGCTTTGATATTGATTGCGTTGGAGTTGAAGAGTCTTATGATCCGTGCCACAAACTCAACATTGAAGGTTTTAGGTCCGAACATAGTGGTTGTATGCATTCTTGTGGTCATGATGGACATACGGCGGTAGGTTTAACCGTAGCTAAGTGGGTTGAGCAACATTCCAAGGAGTTGAAGGGGAAAATTTTATTGGTTTTCCAGCCCGCAGAAGAAGGTGTCAGAGGAGCTGCTGCACAGGCGGCATCTGGATTACTGGATGATGTGGATTATTTATTAGGCAGTCATCTTTCCTTAATTTGTAAGTCTGGTGAAATCTGCACTTGTCCAACAAATGTGTTAGCCACGACTAAGTTAGACGTCAAATTAAAAGGTATGGCAGCTCATCCTACGATGAGTCCTGAATTAGGGCGAGATGCATTAACCTGCCTTTGTTCAATGGTGTTGAGCTTAAAGGGGATGGGATCTCATGGAAAAGGAATGACGAGTATCAATATAGGGAAAATTGAAGCTGGGGAATTTAGAAATGTCGTTGCAGCTCATGGTGTTATGCAAATGGAGGTTAGAGGTGCAACCACAGAAATCAATAACTATCAGGTCAAAAAGTCTCTTCAAATTATTAAAGGTATCGCAGAAGCGTATGGAGTTAGTTACGAAGTAGAAAAGGCTGGAGAAGCCTCATCTCTTTCTAATGATAGAGAGCTTATTGACTTAGTAAGTAAAGTTGCTAGCACCGTTCCTGGAGTTGAGCAAGTTATAGAGGAGAAGAAGATGGGTGCTTCAGAAGACTTCACAATGCTGGCTCAACGTGTGCAAGCAATGGGAGGAAAATCAGAATTTTTCATTGTTGGTGCTGATAGAGAAGGAGCACATCATCAAAGTAATTTTGATTTTGATGAAAACGCTCTTAATGTTGCCTTTCTAATTTTTAAAGGTTGTCTAGAACAATTGAATATATAAAGGTAATCTGTCATTAGTGTGGTTTGTAAAGCCGTCAAACCTTTTAGGGATGACGGCTTCCGACCTTATGCAGTATCTTAATTCGTTATACCGTCAAAATATACTTATTTAAGTTAAGGTAAAACCCTTATAAAATTGTTGATCAACAACTTTCAAGAAAAAAAGATTTTTTATAGTCAGTAAAAGCCACAAAATTAGGCGAGATGCGCGCAGAGGAAAGCAGGGGAGGGATTTATAAAAAGAAGAGATACTTAACCTCTTCTACTAGAACATGAAAACCTCAAAAATCAAACTTCTTGCTGCAATCCTCGTATTTGGTTTTTCTTCTCTAGCCCTCTCTCAAACAACTCCGTCTCCGACATTGGGAATGGAGATACTCAAGGATTTGGGCAATGTCAAAGACATGGTGGAAGTTCCTGACGGCCCTTTCCACGCCGTCGAAAATCAAGGCGGCGGAATTTTGTTTATCAGTTCGTCCGGACGATTTGTTTTGGGCGGTGTGGCATTTGATATCTGGAACAAAAAGCAGTTGCGCACCGTCAATGATATGCGCTATGCCTTCAATCACATTGACTTTAAGACGCTTGGAGTCAATTTCGACGAGATTAAAGCCATTGAATTCGGAAACGGCAACAAAGAAGTAGTGATCTTTGCGGATCCGAACTGTATGTGGTGTCACCGTCTGGTTGAAGAGACCTTAAATGATCAGGCTCTAACCAAGGAATACAAATTCAAAGTTGTGGCGGTTCCGGCTCTTGGAAACGATTCATTTATCAAAACCAAACGCATTTATTGTGCCAAGGAAACCAAACCTGAGTTTTTATTGGATGCCATGATGCACGATAAAACGTTGTCTCTGGAGCAAGTGCCAAACTGCGACACCTCCGGGCTGGACAAGCGGCTTGTAATTTCAGAGGCAGTCGGCGTTAAAAGCGTTCCTTTCATTGTTGCTCCGGATGGGCGCTTTACAACCGGGAAACCAAGAGACTTAAAGGCTTGGTTAGAGTTGGGTGAAAAAGAAAATGAGCGTCAAGCCCAAATCTATCGCCAGGCAATTAAAGAAGCGGCTGCAAAGCTTACCAAGCAAACAGGATCTTCAATTCATCAACCCGAAACGTCTGAAATCAAAAAATAAAGGAGGGTAGTTTCGTGGGCCTCTTTGACTTCTTTAAATCGAAGGATGATGACGAATCTAAGATCGGGATACCGACTGATGAACGTACATCCTCTTTTATGCGTCCTTTGGCTTACGATAAAGAAAACAATCTCTTTATCTTGGAAGACAAGGCGCTTGCCTTTGCATTTCAGTGTTTGCCGTTAAACGGCACAAGCGACGGCTTGCAGGAGCGAATCAAAGAACTTCTGCAAATGGAGTTCCCGCACGACACGATCATGCAGTTTTGCCTGTTTCGGTCACCGGACATTGAAATGGAACTTAAGGATTACCGCGAGCTGAGGCCCACAGTAATTCAGGATCCGATTTTGCGAGACAGTGTTAAAAGCCGGGAAAAATATCTTCGGACGCATACGAGAGAGATGATCGAAACAACTCTTTCGAACGGAGCCTTTTACCGCAACGGGATCATTGTTGATTTGAAATTGATGGTGAGTGTGATTATTCCCATCAAAAACGAGTTACCGACTTCTGAAGGCATAGAGCGTGCGAAAAATATTAGCGTGGCTGTGAAATCATCCCTTACAACGATCTGCCTGTGTCCGGTGGAAGTAGATGCGAACCGTTACCTGAGATTCATTTCCCCGATGATTAATTGGAGTCGGAATGCTGCATGGACTAACAATTTCGTCGGTTTATGGGAACCGAGCACTCCGCTGTCCAAACAAGTGTTTGATTGGGATACTAACTTGGAAGTTACGTCAGAGGATTTGAAACTCGGTGACTACGCTTATTGCCGCGTCTGTTCCGCAAAGCAATTTCCTGAGATGTATTACTTCGGAGAAGCGGCGAAATACACAGGGAATATTGACGGCTCGACAGATTCTCTGATGTTTCCTTATGCGGTCTGCATCAATTGTTATTTTCCGGATCGAGACGCATTAAAAACTTCGGTTCGAACAAAGCGTCAATTTACGGTGAATCAGGCGTTCGGACCGATTGCTAAATATTCTCCCGAACTATTGGACAAGAAACAAAGTTTCGACATTTTGGACGCCAGTATGCGAGACGGCGCAAAGGCCATGAAGATCTCAGGTTCCGTTTTGGTATTCGGCAAAACCAAGGTTGAGTGTGAATCAAATGCCAGAGCTTTGATGGGATCCTGGCGAGAAAAGTGGTTCACATTGATGTTGGATAAGTACGTTCAGCTGCCCGTTTTTACCCAATGTTTGCCTATGAACGCAAACAACGGAATGTCAAGGTTCCTGTTCAGGACAAAGACCGTTACTACCGATCAGGCAGCAGTATTACTTCCGATTTTCGGAGAATGGAAGGGTACAGGCACCGGGCATCTTCTGATGAGTTCGAGAAACGGCCAAATTATGAGTTTCTCTCTGCACGATACAGGATCGAACAAGAACTGCGTGGTTGCGGCTCAGTCAGGCTCGGGTAAATCTTTCTTTATTAACGAGTTGATTGTTTCGTACCTATCTGAAGGCGCACAAATTTGGGTAATTGACGCGGGTAAGTCTTATAAAAAGCTTTGCGCAGACTTTGAGGGAGACTTTTTACAGTTTGACGAAGAGACTGACATCCGAATGAATCCCTTTGAGTTGATCGAGGATTATGAAGATGAAGAGGATACTTTGGTTTCTTTGCTGCTGAATATGGCGAGCCAAAGCGGAAACATCTCAGACATTCAGACCACGGGGCTAAAGAAAGCTCTTCACGATCTCTGGAAAGAGAAAGGTAAGGAGGCAACTATTGATGATGTGGCTTCCAGGCTATTGAATTTTGAAGACGGAAGATTAAAAGACATCGGGACTCAGCTTTATCCCTTCACGAGTGAAGGGGGCTATGGCCGCTACTTCAAAAAAGGGAATAACGTTAGTTTCAAGAACAAGTTCACAGTGTTGGAATTGGACGAACTTCAAGGTAAGAAACACCTTCGTCAGGTAATCCTTCTTCAGTTAATTCTGCAAATTCAGCACGACGTTTATTTGGGCGACCGTTCGCGCAAAAAGATCGTTGTAGTGGACGAAGCGTGGGACCTTTTGAAAGAAGGTGAGGTGGCAAGTTTCATGGAAGCTGCTTACCGTAAGTTCCGTAAATACAACGGTGCCGTTCTGATTGCCACCCAGTCTGTCAGTGACCTCTATGAAAACCCGGTTGGCCGAGCGATTGCTGAAAACTCAGCTACGATGTGTCTTCTTGGTCAGAAACCGGAAGCCATTGAGTCGGTGACAAAGAAAGGTCAACTCGAACTTTCTCCAGCATACGTAAATCTTTTGAAATCGGTTCATACGGAAGCAGGTGTCTTCTCTGAGATTTTCGTCAAGAGCGAAAGAGGCTACGGAATTTACCGTCTCATTGTGGACGACTATTCAAAACTTTTGTATTCCACTTCTCCTGATGAGCTATCAGCAATCCAACGTTGGATTGATAAGGGTTACTCGAATACAGAAGCCATTCATAAAGTTCTGGAAGAGCGTAAGGCTCGTAATTCTTAATTACTCACTTGGAAAAAATATGCCTGAAAACGTTAATTACTATCACATCACTCCATTGGTAAACGACCTTGAGCGCTTCTTTAACAAATATCGGTTGTTAGCTGTTGAATCAAAGGAGTTGGGGATAAAACTTGAAACTAAAGATCTTGCTACATTTAAACCGTTTCCTAACAAAATCTATGTCATGGGTAGCCTGAAACTGCCTCGTAATAGAAAAGCAAAAGGAATATTGATAAGAAAAGAAGGTAAACCCGTTTTAAATTATTCGGTAGCTTCTTTATGGGAGTTTGAACGTTCTCCGGACCGGATCGAAAGAAGTAAGGTGATCGTTGATTACACGATTTCTCCGAAAGAAGCTATCCCGAAGGAGTATGGAAATCTATTTACCGATGACTTTATGCTTTGGGAAGGCTTTTCGGGTATGGGAAAAGGAGGAGGACGACCTGCTGTCTTCGAGGGTAAGCCCCTTGTCCTCCCAAGCCTGATAAGGATTACTCCTGACGAACTAGAAAAAGAATTTCTTTGCCGAAATTTGGGTGGGATTTGGACACCAAAACACAAAGCGTCAGCCGAAAATCGTATTACCAGACTTCAAACGTTCGGAAACACATTTTTCCCGATGATGTCGCGACAATACTTTCCTATTAGTTGGGGCAGTTGGAAATCATTTCGCCTTGAAGGGGAAAAGTATCCTGTACTTGAAGATGCTGTTGAACCGAATTGAGAACTTTTTCAACGAAAAAGATGAAAGACGGCTATGTGAGTTTTGGAGTAAAGGCGCTGATCCTCTTAGCCCTTCTTTCGTCTCTTTTCACATTTCTAACAGCCCGTTTCAGAATAGGTATAGACGATCAGAAGGTCCCGTGCCTGGGACATCACGTGTACTTCATTGATCTTAAGAGAGTTGAAGCAAAGCCTGTAAAAGGTGAGGCTTATTCGTTTGTGATTCGATTAAGACCTTTGGCTCAGAACGATAAAGAACCGCGTGAATTTACGTGGGCCAAGAGACTGGCGGCAGCAGAGGGAGACACGATTGAAATTACCAAAGACGGAAAGTTTCTTGTGAACGGAACAGTTGTTAGAGATTCTCTCCCGTTAGCTGCGAAATTAGGAAAGGGACCTGAGTTCTTTAGTCGCAAGCAAGTTTTAAAGAAGGGCGAACTTTATTTCCTCGGTGATACAGAAACCTCTTACGACTCCCGTTATTGGGGCCCTGTGAAGGTTACACAGCTCAGAGGAAAAGTGATCGGCGGAGTTTTCTAAAAATAGTGTGAACGTTATGCGATTGTTTTTTCAAATTTCACCTCCTGTAATGATGCTGGCACTTCTCGCTGCTTCAACGGCCTATGCAAACGCCGAAGGTTTGAAGGTTACGGAAGAGGACTCTGCGCGTATTGAAGCCTTAAAAATGGACCCTGCGAAAGAAGCTCTGGTGCGCGGCTTTGTGCATGAAATCCGTTCAAAAGCCGAAGCTGCAGGGTTGGAGCCGACAGACTTTTTGCCTCCGATGCCTTCCGGAGAAAATGATCAAGACTACTCAGCCTATCGCCTCAAGCAAATGCAGATTAAGCGCGAAGCTGCCAATGCTCGTGTAAGGGCGTGGGCTGCTAAAAACGGCGTTAAACCTGAGGCAGGTGCAGTTAGTTCACGCAAAATCAGCCGCAACGAAGCAATGGCCCGTGCTTCTGCCGTTTTTGAGCCGGATCCTTATAAACAGGGAGAACTTTATTCAAAGCTAATCCGAACACCTGCTGTTCAGGGAAAAGCGGTCAAAGTTGATATGATGAACGGCGGTTCTCCGGTTATTCTAGGAGAAAACGGTCGTAGGATTCTGGCTCAAGTAGAAAATCTAAATTCCTCCCAGGCGGTCGAAGATTATGAACTTACGACAGTCGGAGAGATATTCGGAGTCAAAAAGAAAGTAGTAAAAAAGAAAAAAAGTAAGCAGAAAATAATGGCTCAAAGAAGAGCTGAGGCAGAACTTGAACGCAAAAATCAGAGAGAACAGGAACGTCTGCTCAAGCGTCAAAAGCAGATTGCAGCAAGGGAAGCCGCCAGACAAAAACGTGAAGCTTTGATTGCAGAACGTGAAGCGAAAAAAGCCAAGCTCAGAGAGAAGAAGTACGCTACCCCTTACAGTGACGGAACCTTTGAGGAAAATGACAAAACATCTGCCCCGGAGAAGCAGGTTAAAGACTCAAGAAGCGATGGAAACTCAAGGACAGGTACGTCACGTCCCGTTACTGACGCAACAGCCAGTTCTAAGGTTAATCCCGAAAATAAACTTTACGTATCCCCGGAAGAATTGGTCTCAAAGGACGAAGACGCGACCTTAAAGGTCAAAGAAGTATTCCGGAAAACCGAGACTAAAGAGATCAAACGCGGAGAGATTTGGGATCCGGGCGTTATTTACGAAAGCAAAGATAAATCCGCAGGAAAACCTTTAACTGTTGAGGATCCCGCACCCGGGAAGAAAACAAGCCGGAGAGATTGGAGAAAAAGCCGTCGCTTGGCATCTTTGGCAACTGATTCTGACTCACCTATTGTTCTTTTCGGAAGAAACGATAAACCTAAGGCGTACCGTTCTGTTTTGCTTTCCTTTTTCGGCAGTATCGTAAATTCAGCCCATGCAGCAACTGGGGAATTGTCGATTCAGGAAAACCGGGCCAAATTTTCTCCGGAAGATCTGGCTATTTTTAAGGAACAAGCGAAAAAACTGGAATTAAAAGAAAAGCCTGAAAATCAAGACTCGGATGCTTTAGAAAAATTAGGAATAGAGCTTAACGCTCAGAAAGATGCGATTCTTTCCAGCCCGGAAACAATGCAAAAAGCCGGTTCTGCTGTAAAGGAATCTCTAACTCTTTTTAAAGATTTGGAAAATGAGCACTCTCTTGCTCGGGGATCAAAAGGGCAATCGGAAGCTTATCCTGAAACAGAAACGAAGTGGCTGACAACTTTCTTCATCTCAGAGTCTATGGGAAAAGAAAAGGTTAAAGCTCTGATAGAAGCCTATGCGAGGGACAATACAGTACGCTACGTTTTAAAGGGTTTTAACGGTAAAGGCACCATTAACGACGGACTAAAGTGGCTTCTGGATCTGATTCTTGGAATGAATCCTCAGCCGAACATTCTTTTGGATCCGGAACTGTTCCAGCGCTATGACGTAACAGTGGCTCCGACAATGTTGCTTGAGCGAGTTGACGGCGCCCCGGCAGAGAAACAAAGCGCAGACGAGCAAAAGATTTCCAGAACGTTCAAGAATCTTGGTACGGCCTTAGGGTTGGCAGAAGATCAATCTAAGACGGCTGCGGATCAAATTACACAGGAGGTTGTCGCTAAAAAGGCTTTAATAAGGCGTCCTGCGCTCATCGTTTCCGGTGTGACCTCTCGTGAATGGGCTATTGAAAAGGCTAAAGAAGGAGCCGAATTTAATCAAAAAACTCAAGGCGAAGTTTTTGAAATTTCGGAACGAGACATTCAGGAAATTGCTAAAGAGAGGGTTGCAAAAATCGACTGGGAAAGAAAAAAGGAAGAGGCATTAAATCGCTTCTGGGAACGTCAGCAGGATCATTACGTGAGTCTGCCTTTGGCTCAGGAATCGACAGAACGGATCGTTGATCCGAGCATAGTGCTGAATCGTGATGTTTACGGAGCGGACGGTTCAGTTGTATTCAAGGCCGGGCAAAAATTCAATCCTTTTGATCGGATGCCGTTTACCAAAACAGTCATTGTTTTCAATGCGTCAATGCCTAAAGAAGTTGAGGCTGTAGCCAAACTTGTCAAAGAAGAACAATCTCAAAACCGCAATGTTCTTTTGTTAGTGACGGAATTTAAATCCTCAGGTGCTTTCGAACAGATAAAATCCATGAATGAAAGTTGGCGGGAACCCGTTTACCTGTTGACACCGGAGCTCAAGGAACGGTTTCAGATCAGAGCAACCCCTACAGTGGTTAGAGCCGATAACAAAAAGAAGATCTTCAATGTTAAGGAGATCTCGTTACTTGCAGAAGAAGATAAATGATGCAGACCTCAGGAACTTCAGCGAGCTTTTCTAATGCTTTGAACATTCTTTTGGAAGAATGTTCCATTGGCCCCTCTTGAGTTTCATCAGAAAGCCTTCATTCCCGGTTTACGTAGGCTGACATGAAATCTCCCCGCTTGGCTGTTAACCTCTCCTCAAGTAGGTGATTTTTCCAGCAGACCGCCAACCAACCAATAAAACGGTGCTTAAGCGGTTTTTACCGAGGTTTCCGATGCAGAGGTAGGCATAATGACAGAAAGAAAGATTGCAAAAACGGTAGCTTCCGAAGCTGTAACCGCCATCACAGGCGTCCAGGGTCTGTTGAAAACTTATGACGGTCAAGCTATGGCGCATCTGTGTGAAGCCGACGAATTAGTCCCGTTTCACATGATTATCGGAGGCCAGCCGCTGACACCTCCGACTCATGAAGGACGGATGGCCCTAAGTAAACAAGACGAAAAAGGTCTTGAAAAGTTTTATGCAGAATCTGTATTGGTAGGCTGGTGGTACACAAGAACGGTGGCTGTTTTTTACGATGATGTTTTACCCGGGCTTTTGGGGTCTGACCTTAAAGATTTATACGTTTCATACGAGCAATTATTAAGGTTTTTGGGTAGCCCCGTGCTAATCCCGTTTGAGGAACCTTATGAAATCTGCGAAGCAGATGTCCTCGGTTGCGTTTTCGGCTTTTATAGCATTGAGGAATTCTTCTTTGAGGATAAGAAGTTAAGGTATTCAGAAATAATGCTGTTGCCGCTTCTCAGAGATCGCTCTTCGGGGAAATCGTACTTCTCTCCCATTACTCTGGATTACCAGATGAATATCCAGCCTGATTCTCCGATGAAGTTTTCGAAGTTGATTGAAGATACCGTCAAAAATTGGAAAAGCACTCCCGGGATTGAACTCTATCAACATGAACTCTTCTCAAAGATTGCCTATTTGCTGACTGAAACACCGGACGTTAATCGTTGTCTCTCAGCGCGCCCTCCAAAAATGTCTTATACCCGTAAAGATCGTGCTGTAATGGTTCCTCCTGATACCCCGACATTCCGGCACTTGGGAGAAGAGATCAGAAAATGCAGATTGGATACTGTATCTTGTCTTTCAACCGTCAATTAAACAAAAAGACTCTTTTCGCGTGAAGAAATGACTGATAAAGACACTGCAGCAACCGTTGCGTCAGAGGCGGTTCGAGCCATCAGGGGAATGAATGCACTCCTGAAGGACTACTCGGGAACAGCGTTGGCGCATCTCTACGAACTTCAGGAGACTGAAACTATTCGGCTGATTGTCGGCGCACAGCCTTTAATTCCTCCCACACCCGCCGGCTTATTGAAATTTAAAACCTCAAGCATTAAAGAGTACAAGAAATTTTTCTTCGCCTCCGTCTTGGTAGCCTGGTGGTTCACGCGAACTATTGCCGTGTTTGATAAGGAGATGGTGGAAGAACTTCTTGCAACGGAGCAGGTGGATTTGCAAATCAGCATTTCACAGTTTGCGAGATTTTTGGGAAATCCTGTACTTATACCCTTTGAAAAACCATACGAATCCGGAGAGTTTGAAATTCTCGGCTGCATGATCGGTTTTTTTGAATGGGGAATGGATTATCAATTTGCTGACGGGAAGAAAGTAAAACAATCGCAAATAATGTTTTTGCCTTTGCTTCGAAAGAAAGCAACCGGTGAAGTGTATTTCTCAGTCGGAGCACCTACGCTTCAAAGAGAATCATCAGTCGATCCGACTTACAACCTTTCAAAAATTTTTGAAGTGTTGAGAACCAGATCAAACTTCATCGGATTCGATTTGTACGAACATGAACTTTTTTCCAAACTCGCCTATCTGATGACGAAAACGCCGGACGTGAACCGTTGTATGTCCGTCTCGGCTCCGGAAATCGTTCGACGCCGCAGAAAACCTTCAACGATATTTGCTCCCGAAAAGCCCAGGATGGTGGCGTTGGGGGAAGATTTCGGCAACGGTATCAGAAAGTACAAAGAAGCCGTCGCTTCATCTTCTTCGGCCTTCAAAGGGACAGTGAGACCGCACATCCGACGTGCGCATTGGCATACGTTCCTGACGGGAAAAGGATGCACAGAGTCGGAAGTTAAATGGGTTCCGCCGATCTTCGTGAAGTCGGCTGACTTGTCCGGAAACTGATTTTCTACCGTCCGCGTTACCGAAGCAGAAATTGCTTCGGATCGGCTGCCAAGGAAGAGGTTTTCCTTCCGCTGTTCCCACTTGAAAAAAGCCACTTTGCTTTGATCTAACCTCTTTTTGGGTCAAAGCGTGTCTATCTTGCGGGAAACCCGGGGTTACGAGTGGAAAACCCTTATCCAACAGTCTTTATCTCCTTATTTTGTATGTGGTTTTTTGCGTGCCGGTCTGATATAGTCAGAAAACTATTACATCAAAAACAGTAGGGGTCATAACCCTTACAAAATATACGCAAATTAAGGAGTAATTTCTATGCGTTTCCCGAGGTTGAACTCTGACTTCGTTTCTTCGAAGTCCGAAGCTTTTGCTATTGCTTATCCTAAAAAAACACTTTCAGCATTGGTCTCCGCCGCTCTTTTGGCGGTGTGCTGTACTTCGGCGTCTGCCGGCTCTGTGGCAATTTCCACTGCGTCCGGGTACTTATATGACAAATCAGGACTCTCTGGTAACGTCAGTTTGCCCGTTGACGGACCGCAAAATATTTCGGAAATCAGACTTGAAGGAAATGAAGGCGAAAACTTTAACTTCAGTTTTGAGCCTAAAGGAGACATCAACCTCGTTTTCATACCCAACAGAAATTACGCCAACGAATCTTCGATAGTAATCGCCGGGGACGGAGAACTTAATATTTTCGAGAAAGGAAGCGGGAATACACTTTTTATTAAGCAGGGAACTAAAGACAGCCGAGGCGAAGCTGCTGTGATCGTTAACGAAGACAACGGAGCAACCCATGCTTTGCTTCACGTTAATGGAAATCTCAATATTGAGCATTATGCGAATTCTTACTTAGACTCGGCCGGCGTAATACAGCTCTGGGACAACACTGCACACGCTGGAGGAAATAACCGAGATCAAAACAATTTCTACGTAGAAGGAGATTTAATCGGTTTTACCGATGCTCTGAGGACGACTTCCATAGTCAACCACGGGTTTGCTTTCATGTCTTTGGAAGGGGCCAAGGCAAAGATTGACGGCAAAACGGACATCAGTATGAATGTTCATGTCCATAGCGGCGGCATTTATGGTTTGCGCTTAGATCCGGGCAACAGCAATTACGAACCGCAAGTTACCTTTGGAGGTAAAACTGAGTTTCATGACATTCGTCTTTTAGCCGAAGGATCTGAAGCGGAGGCATACGGTATTCATGCTGACAGTATGGATGTCTTTTCTAACCATTTCCTAACGCAGGTCACAGTCAACAGTGATGCCGTCATCAGAGACATCTCTGCACAGGCTTTAACAAAAGGAGATGATTCTTACGCTTATGTCAGCGGGGCTGAGGCCCACGGAGGCAACGCCGAAATTTATTTCGACAAAGGTTTGCAAATCCGGAATGTGAGTGCAACGGTCGGTGATAAGAACGCTGATTCAGGAGCTTCCGGAGAAGGCGCAGAAGCCTATGCAATTTCTGCTTTGCACGGAGGTAAGGTCATCGTTAACGGATCAGGAAGTTCCGCTTCCGTTGTGCAGTTGGAAAATGACATTTTGTCTTACGGGGGGGGGCATGAAGGAAACCTGTCCTTGGTGGAAGTGCAATTTCTTAACTCAAACTCTCACTTTATTGGACTGACACCGGAGACGCCTCTTGGAACAACTGCAACGGTCTTCGGCGTGACCAACCTTACCTTCTCCGATAAGGCTTTTTGGCAGGTTCCTAAGAACAATACTCTCCACGGAACGCTCACGTTAAATGACGGTGTTATTTATTTGGGAGAAGCACCTAAAATCCGCAGCGGAGATACCAATCCCGACTTTGTGACCCTGAAGGTGGACACATTGAACGGTTCCGGCGGTCTCATCCACATGAGAACGGACATTGACCTCGATAAAACCGACCAACTGATCGTGAAGCAAGGCACGGGTGCCCACTCCTTGATGGTAAAGAGCCTGGGTACGGAGCCGTCCAAGCAGGCAATGGATTCGTTCCTGGTTCAGCAGCTTGACGGAGAAGGCTCTTACGCTCTTGCCAATGACGGCGGAAAAGTGGATGTCGGTACTTATCTGTACACGTTGGAAAAACGTGATTCCGCAACGGAAGCAGGAGCCACGGAATGGTATCTGGTTCGTACAGGCAAAGATCCCGTAACACCTCCGTCCCCTGAAGATCCCGGCACACCGGGCGAAGATCCGATTCTGTCTCCGACAGCCGAGGCAGTGGTTGCAATGGCCGGAATGGGAGCACAGAACGCCTTGTATTTGAGTCAGCTTTCCGACCTGCGCAAGCGACTCGGTGAAATCCGAGGCAATGTGAAAGACGGTTTGTGGGCCTCCGTTGCAGGACAAAAAGACCGCATTTCGGGCTTCTCCGGTAAGGGATTCAAGCAGGATGCCTACCGCTTTAACTTGGGCTTTGACAAAGCTGTTGACGGCTGGATTCTCGGCGGCAACTTCAAGTACGTTACCGCCAACCAGAAGACCCATGACACGAATTTCAGAGCCAAGGGCGACGCTCACTCCGAAGGCTTTAACCTCTATGCCGCTTGGCAGAACGGTGTTGGCTGTTATGCCGATTTTGTCTTGAGTGCGGATCACTATCATCAACGTATCAAAACCAATATGCTGGACAGCACTCCGGTAAAAGGCTCTTACCATAATTGGGGCTTCGGCGTTTCTGCCGAGGGCGGTAAGAAAATGAGCTTTGGAGAGAAAGAGTCTCCGTGGTTTGTCGAACCTCAGGTACAGCTCTCTTACTATCACCTCAAAGGTGACAATTTTGCGATGAGCAACGAAATGAGAGTGAAGCAGAAAAACTTCAACTCTCTGACGGGTCGTCTGGGCGTCAATGTCGGTAAGGACTTTACAAATGCTCAGGGTTTACAGAAAGGGCAGGTGTATGCGAAAGCCGGTGTGAAACACGAGTTCTTGGGCAATGGAACTCTTCACGTGAACAACGTGAAATTCAAGGAAGACCTGCTTAAGACACGCTTCTACTACGGTGCGGGAACCGATTGGACGGTCAGCAAGAATCTGAAGGTTTTCGGTCATGTTGAACGCGAACACGGATCCCGCTACACGAAGGAAATCGAAGTTCTGGCAGGAGTGAAGTACAGCTTCTGATCGGAGCGGTTTTAGTGATTAAAACGCCGGCGAAATGAGCATCTCCGTTTCGCCAGGCGAATAGACGAAAGGGACCTAAGCGGGTCCCTTTTCAATCCCGCTTACGCGGGGAACGTTGCATATGTCAGCGCTTCGATTCTATCCAACAAGGCACGGATCCGCAAAAAAGATAAATCAAATCCTTCGACTTATACATATACATATGTATAATTATGGGTAGGGATGATTAATCTTCAACTGAGGCGTTAAATGGCAAAGCTCGATAAAATTCTTGAAATCGTCAGGGACCTCGAAACTCCGAGAATTTGTTTTTCTCCTAGATCCGGTTTTTCAATGGAATCAATGGCGGACCGCTACAACATGACGATTCGGGACACCGAATCCGAAATTGAAATTCAGGATTTTGCCGACAATAACAAGCCCGTGACCTGGGCCTGGGACGATGATGATCTCGATTACTTCCAGCTTCGTCTTGATTCCTTTATCGAGAAGACTGACGGAGTGGCCGATTTCTTCTTTTTCAACAGCAAAGACCAAGCGATTGAGTTTTTAACCGAATCGGAATACGACGAAGAAGAGAAAAAGGATTGGCTCGAAGAGCTTGAACAGCTCGTAATCGACGACCCGACCAAAGAATACAGTCCCTACCACAGTTATGAAAATTTCGATACTTATGTTCCCGCAAACATGAAGTACCTGGAAAAGGCGGAAGGCTACAAGTTTTTCACGATTAAGGACAAACTTGTCAGCAGGCTTCTCAATAAAGATTTGATAGAAGAGTCAGAATTCCCTCAATACGCTGAATTGCTTAAAAATTACGAAGCGGAATTCACGTATGATGCCGAAGATCCAATCGAGGGTTATGACGACATTACGGGTGAATGGACTTGGGTATGCCGGACGGGATTCACGAAAAGACAGTAAGCAAATCGGGTAAGCCGATGGGAAGGCCCCGCAAAACGCCTGAAGGCGGGAAAAATGTGCTTTTCTACCTTCCCAAAGCCGTGGTCGAGTACATCAAAAGCCGGGGCGGATCCACTTGGATTCGCCGAAAAGCTCTGGAAGAAATGAAAACCCTGGGAAAAGAAAAAGGCGGGAATAAAAATGCTGATTGATCAAACGACAAGAGACGCTACATCAGCAGCCCTTCAGGGGATAAAGCGAATTTCCGGTCTTTTGGATGTTTACAGCGGTCAGAATCTCGCCAAAATGTACAGCGATCAGGAGAAAACGGGGGAGCTGCTGATCGTTGGCGCCCAACCGCTCGTACTTCCTCCGATTCCAGGTTTTAAAGAAGCGATGGAGCACCTGCCGGAGGAAGACAGGTATTTTCAGGTTTCAAGCGGCGTGGTGCTTGTCGGCTGGTGGTACACGAAAACCGTGGCGCAGTTTGATTTGGATATGCTCGGGGAACTCTTCGACACCGATGATTCGGGGCTGATGATTTCGCTTGAGCAGTGCTGCAAGTTTTTAGGCTCTCCCGTCCTGATACCGTTAGAAAAGCCTTGCCGCGATGACGGAGCGGACATTCTTGGCTGCATTGTCGGATTTGCCACCGACGATCCGATAGGCTTTAACCAGGTTCGACGCACGATATTAATAAAAAATCTGAATAATATCTGCGAAAATTTC
>ERZ860388.1253-NODE-1253-length-17215-cov-6.273660_pt1 | contig 17215 bp, 13 predicted proteins | sample MGYA00509978_ERZ860388 | MGnify/ENA primary metagenome ERZ860388 (study PRJEB30046, sample SAMN00715225) | human gut metagenome | study: EMG produced TPA metagenomics assembly of the A metagenome-wide association study of gut microbiota in type 2...
CCCCTGCCACTTTCCGGTCTCTGTGCAAATACCTCCCAAGCATCAGGCATATGGGTCGTAAGCACCGAGCATACGGATGGTAAGCACCGGGCATACGGACGGCGGGCACTATACCCAGAAATCCGGGGTGCGTCTTCACCCTGTATCACCGATGAATAGGAGACTTGATTAAAAAAGGTGAAGTCGGTGAAGGGGGTAAAATTTATGTGAATAATGTACCCCGATGGATCAAATCATCCTTAATGATTCCTTTGGAAAGGATATTTTCTGATTTTATACCGGAGAACGTTTAGTACTTTTGGCTTTTTCCAAGTCTCTGACAATAGTCATATCCATAACATTCGTATATGCTTGTGTTGTTTTTACGCTCTTATGCCCCAATAGTTTTTGTACAGTAGTAATATTCACTCCATTGTATATTAATAAGGTGGCATTAGTATGCCTTGCTGTGTGAAAAGATATTTTTTTATGTATTCCTGCGAGCCTTGATATAATAATCAATTCTTTATTCACATTCGAATTATCCCTGAGATTAAAAAAATCCGAAAGATTATTCTGGTATTTATTCAATATTTCAAGACCTTTTCCTTTGAATAATAGATAGAGAGGGAGTCTTACTTCTATTCTGGTTTTTATTGTTTTATATATCAACCAAGTGTCTTTTTGAATTTTGACGATATTTTCGGAAGACAGATTCACAAAATCTGAATAACGTAGCCCCGCATAACAGCAAAACAAAAAAGCATCTTTAGTCTTTTCCAGCCTGGTATATCTATCTCCCAAATCAAGTTTCTCTATTTTATTAAGTTCATCCGGCGAAAGGTGAGTATGGTTATTTTCTACACTTTTAATTTTATATTTCCTAAAAGCGTATTTTTGTATTTCCATATACTCCTTGTTTATTGCTGTATTTATATGACGTTTCAGGTGCTTCATGTGTTTGGCTATGGTATTCACATGATATCCTTTGGCTTGCAAGTATTGATCAAAAGAAGATATGAACTCAAAAGTCAGTTCGGTAAATGAAACATCTTTCTTATACTCCCTCAGTAATTCAAGCGTTGAAAGATGATTTTGCTTTGTACTCTCCTTCAATCTGGAATTGATGATTTCCTTACGGAAAAAAGCCAGAAAAGATTCCTCCTCCTCTTGCACGCTTACCAATGCCTCTTTTAAAGCATCCAATGTAACCGTTTTCCTTTGCTGCCATAACCCTAATTCTTTCTTTTCTATCTCAGCCATATACTCATAAATCATCCGATTTATTGCATCTGCATTCGGATGATTCCTTACTCTTCTTCTTTTTGCATCCCACTGTTCCGGTTTCAAATAAACCTTAGTCGAAAAGTACTTTTTCTTTCTATTCAAATAGGCTTCTATTTGAACTAAAGCCATACCTTTTTTATTCAGGCTTTTTTTTCTGTTGAATACTAAATTGTAGATAATTTTTTCCATTAGGTTAATTTTGAATTAATACTATAAACAAATAAGACGTATATATGGCCTATATAAGAACTGAATAAGTTTTAATATCTGCTAAAAGCGTAAAAACATATATTATAACCAATGAATTTCTTTTAAAAAAAATGCGGAATTTTTGTTTATAAAGCTTTTCCATTAGTCAAAATGGAGAGCTTTTTGCCAAAATCCGTAGTGAAAAACAGAAAATGAACGATAAAATCGTACTTTTCGTCAATACAACATGTTATCATTTGATACTCTGTTTAGGTTTTTTAAGCTATGATTATATGCTGTTGAGCATAAATAAGCTCATTTTGATAACAATTTGTTATTAACACAAGCTTTTTTCGCAAAAATAATTGCTCGTTTCATATTTATTAATATATTTGCATTTTGTTAGAGTAAAGAAACAATTAATGTAAAGTTAAACTTTAAGAGAGAATTTATGAAAAGAAAATTAATGCTGTTATTGACCTGCCTTTTTGTAAGTATAGGTCTAGTAACTGCCCAGACTCAGAAGGTTACAGGTGTTGTGATTTCTGAAGAAGATGGGCAACCAGTTGTTGGGGCCTCTGTATTAGTAAAAGGTACCAATTTAGGTACTATCACTGATGTAGATGGTAATTTTACTTTGTCGAGCGTACCAAGTTCTGCAAAGACTTTGCAGATTTCTTACATCGGAATGCAGACACAGGAGGTAACGATCAAACCGACTGTAAAGGTAATATTAAAGTCTGATTCACAAGTAATTGACGAAGTGATGGTAGTAGCTTACGGTACTGCCAAAAAATCTTCATTCACAGGTTCTGCCGGTACTGTGAAAAAAGACAAGATCGAAAAGATGCAAGTTTCCAACCTTTCTAAAGCATTAGAAGGCGCTGTAGCTGGCGTACAGACCACTTCATCTTCGGGTCAGCCCGGATCTTCATCTTCAATTTATGTACGTGGAGTAGGCTCCATATCAGCATCCAAGGCCCCGCTTATCGTAGTAGACGGTGTTCCTTATGAAGGCTCTCTAAACTCCATAAATAATCAGGATATCGAGTCCATGACTGTATTGAAAGATGCAGCAGCAAACTCTATGTATGGTGCTCGTGGTGCCAACGGAGTTATCATTGTCACAACAAAAAAAGGTAATTCTGGTAAAACAAAAATATCATTAGAAGCTAAATGGGGTATTAATTCAAGAGCCGTAAAACCATATAATACTATTAGGGATGAAGGTGAGTATTATGAGATGTTTTGGGAAGCTATCAAGCATGAAGCAATGTACGGAACCTTAGGATTAGAACCACTCCAAGCTGGTATCTACGCATCAAAGACTCTTATAGATCGCTTAGGATACAATAGTTATAATGTAGCCAATGACATGCTAATAGATCCGGTGACAGGACGTTTGAATCCAAGTGCTCAATTATTATATCATGACGACTGGCAGAAAGATCCATTCAAAAATGGCCTACGCCAAGAGTACAATCTATCACTTAGCGGAGGTAATGAGAAAACAACATTCTTTGCTTCATTAAACTATTTGGATGACGAATCATATCTTCGTAATTCCGATTTCAGACGTTATTCAGGACGTATCAACTTAGACCATCAGGCTAACGACTGGTTAAAAACAGGATTTAATGTGGCTTACGGCCAAACATCAACGAATGCAACTATTGCAAGCTCATACGCTTCAAGCATGTTTTCTTTTGCACAAGGTATTGCACCTATTTATCCGATCTGGGAACGTGATGCACAGGGAAATATCATGACCAACCCAACGACGGGAGAAAGCCTGTTAGACTGGGGTGACGGAGATCGTAAAAGACCGTACAATACAGGTACAAACCCGTATAATACGATGATTAACGATATTCGTGAAACAACTGTAGACAATTTAAGCGCACGTGTATATGGCGAGGTTAAATTCCTCAAAGATTTCAAATTTACAGCCAATTTAAGTATTGATAATTTCACTACTAATAAAATTGTATTCCAAACACCGATTGCAGGTGATGCAAAAGATGTAAACGGACGTTCCACAAAAGAATCTCAAAGATATTTTGTACTCAATACCAATCAATTATTATCTTGGATTCATAGATTTAACAGCCACAATGTAGACGTGTTACTGGGGCATGAAGTTAAAGCAGATAACGTAAATTATCTTGGAGCCAGAAAAGAACAATTTTATATGCCCGGAAATCCGGAGTTAAACAACGGTGCGGATATAAAATCAGCCTCTTCATATAAAAACGATTATCGTTTGGAAGGTTTCTTCGGTCGCGTTCAATATGACTATAATGATAGATATTATCTAAGTGGAAGTTACCGCCGTGATGGTTCTTCTAAATTTCATCCGGACAATCGTTGGGGAAACTTCTGGTCAGCCGGCGCCTCTTGGAGAATGAAAGAAGAAAGTTGGTTGGCAGATGTGGATTTCCTGACAGATCTGAAATTAAAAGCAAGTTATGGTACACAAGGAAATGATAATATCGGTAATAATACACCTTATATGGATCAATACGAAGTTGTTGCACAAGATGGAAAACCTGGTGGTGTAAAAGTATGGAGAGGAAATAAAGAAATCACTTGGGAAAAAAGCAACAACTTTAATATCGGTGCAGAATTCGGCTTTTTAGATCGCATTACAGGAAGCGTGGAATTTTTCATCAAAAAAACGACCGATTTGCTTTACGGTAAACCTCTTGCTCCATCAGAAGGTTCTCCTAATGTATTATGGGTGAATGATATGGACATGAAAAACACTGGTGTCGAAGTAGAATTGAATGCTAATATTATCAAGTCAAATAATATAAAATGGGATGTTAGCTTAAATCTTACTCATTATAAAAATGAAATTACTAAGTTAGCAACCGGCAAGGATCCCAATGGATATGCAACAGGAAATATCTGGAGAAAAAAAGGAGGTACAATCTATGACTGGTACATGTACAAATATGCAGGTGTGGATTCTAACACAGGTGAAGCATTGTATTATCGTGATGTAACAGACAAAGATGGGAATGTAAGCACTACAACAACAGCCAACCCTAATGATGCAACACGCTACGAGACCGGCAAATCGTCCCTACCCGATGTATATGGCGGTCTATCAACCTCTTTAACAGCCTATGGATTTGACTTGAATATCAACACAGCTTTCTCTATCGGAGGTTATGTATATGATAGCGGCTACTCTTCATTGATGGGTGGTGGACAAGAAGGTTCAAACTGGTCAACTGACATCTTTGGAAGATGGACTCCGGAAAATCCACAAGCAACTGTTCCAAGAGTACAATTGAGTACTCAGAATCTTTCGGCTATGTCCGACCGATTCTTGACAAGAGGTGATTATTTCAATATCAAAAATATATCATTAGGATATAGTTTCCCAAAAATGTATACACAAAAATTGGGAATCGAATCATTAAGACTTTTTGCTGTAGCTGATAACGTTTGGCTTTTATCAAAACGTACAGGACTTGATCCCAGACAGAATCTGGACGGTACTATTGATTACGGAGTTTATGCAGCAATCCGTACTGTATCTTTTGGCTTCAACATTAACTTTTAAATAAATGCAGGATATGAAGATTATAAAATCATTAATAATAGCCTTATTCGCTGCCACAGTTGTATCTTGTGGAGAGGACTACCTAACAACTAATCCGACAGATGTAGCAACCGGAGATGCAATGAATGAGTTGGCGAAAAACAATCCGGATAAATTAGTAACCATAGTAGAACCCTTGCTAAAAGGATTATATGCAGACTTTCAAACCAAATCGGGTACAGGAGGACAATATCAACATTGTGATTACGGTTTTCAAAGTTTCTTTTTGATGAGCGATATCATGAGCGACGATATGGCTCTGCACGTAAACGGATGGTTTAAATTCGATCACTTGTTCGATTATCGCGACGAACCTTATGTGCGTACATTCGGATATTGGAATTTCTTTTATACGATGGTTAATAATGCCAACGCGATAATTGAAAAAATTCCGGATGAAAGCCTTGATGCGGAATTACATGCGATTAAAGGACAAGCGTTGACATTCAGAGCCTTATCATACAGTTATTTGATTCAGATGTATCAACAGACTTACAAAGGTAATGAAAATCAACCGGGTGTACCTTTGATCATCACTACATCCGAAGGGGAAAGCCGTAGAGGTCGTGTCCCGGTGGCAGACGTGTACGATCAAATAGAGAAAGACTATCTGAAAGCCATCAATTTCTTGGATGGATGGGATAGAGGTACAGATAAAGGAAGGATTGATAAAAGTGTGGCACAAGGTCTACTTTCGCGTACATATTTAGTAATGAACGAATGGCAAAAAGCAATTGATATGGCAAAAGCTGCCAGAAGTGGATATTCTTTGATGAATACAACTGAAATTGCCACCGACGGTTTTAATGAAATTAATAACAAAGAATGGATGTGGGGAATGGATGTAACAACAGCAAATGACAATATCTTGGGATTTGCATCATTCTCTTCATGGATTTGCACTACTGGTATAGGCTACGGTGGCAAAAGTGGTTATTATATAAAGATGGATGCAAAACTGTATAGTAACTTCTCTTCGACAGATGCCCGTCTGGCTCAATTTGTGAGTCCCGAAGACGCAACGGCAGTATATCCTCCTTATACTAACTTGAAATTTAAATATGCTGCCAGTTGGATGGCCGATAATGTATTTATGCGCGTATCCGAAATGTATCTTACAGAAGCAGAAGCTCTCGCGCACTTGAATAAAGGAACAGAAGCCGCCATTGTATTGAAAGACTTAATGGTAAACCGCGACCCGTCATGGAATAAAGCATCTGTTACAGTAGACGATGTATATACCCAAAGACGCCTGGAGCTTTGGGGCGAAGGCTTTGCGCTATATGACCATTTACGCTTGAAAAAAGGAGTGGACCGTACTTATGCAGGATCTAACTATTTTGATGCAGCCAAGTTAAAAATAGAAGCCGGCGATTGGAAATTCTTATACCAAATTCCATTAAGAGAAATTCAAGAGAACGAATCTATCTCAGAGGCCGATCAAAATCCTTAAATAAGGAAAAATGAAAAAATTGTATAATGATAAAAACAAGATTATGAAAAATAAGATATATAATATATTCTTTTCCTTTGCTTGTGCCTCCATTTTGTTTGCTGCATGTAGCGAAGAAAAGAAAGAAGACTATAATCCAGTTTTCGACTCCAGTAAATTGGCAATAGTTGAAACGGGGGAAGCATTAGGCAACTATGGCACAGCACTAAAGCTGAGTATGAAAACAACGGGTAACAATGCACTGGATACCGTCATGCAGCAAGGTATAGTACTGGCCACCTCACAAGATCAGTTAGATTTAATTCACGGAGTAGTTTATCCATCGAATTCACGCAAAGTAGGAGAAACAAACGTGGTAACTATAAAAGAGCTGGAAGCACAAAAAGAATACTATTATTGTGCATATGCACAGAACCGTGAAGGGGTAGCTTTTGGAGAAGCTAAGAAACTGACAACAGATAAGGCTTGGGATAGAGCCCCGGTTGTATATGAAAACTTTAGTACTACCAGCTTCCTCCAAAATTTGGCATTTATCAATCTCGGTGCCGATGATGGCTTTCAAGCCGGAAACGTAAGTTCTTGGGAGTTGGGATTAGTTAATGACGCATCTTTTGCAATGCTTCTTTGGTCAATAGATGGTAATACTGGCGCCCTCTTAGCTGCTGATGACTTGATAGAATGTACTGCCGATTTCACAGACGGGGTATTTCCGGAATTTACGTTTTTACCCTATTCGTACGGAGCAATGCCGGTTCAAACGAGTGATATCTATTTTGACTCTTTTGAAATTATCGCATCCGAATCGCCTATCGAAACAAAAGAGCAGGCCGATGCAGCTAAAATTTATTATAAAGCTACTCTAAATAAAGATACTGTAAACAAAATGCACACTGTGGACTTATCTGATTTCGAGAATAAAGTATGTTATATCTATATCAGGCACAAAGCCGAAAAAACGGGTTATGCTCTTATGATTTCACATGTGGAAGCTAATGCATTATTCGCACCGATAGAATAACAATAGTAGAGCTATTCAAATTTAATAATAGGGCAGGCAAAGAGGCCTGCCTTATTTTATTTCCCTAAATCGCAAAATACACCTATTTATTATGAAGTATTTCCGCAATATACTAAATTGGGCTCTTACTTGTTTCCTCATCACACAGGTAGGAAATATCTGGGCAATACCTGCTGATCCGACGCCTTTTAAGCTACAACAACCGGACGGAAAAGAATTTCATGCAAAATTGCATGGAGATGAATTCCTACATTTTATAACGACAACAGATGGATATACAGTTATAAAATCTCCAGATGGTTTTTACAAATATGCAGTACAAGATCATGATGAAAATATCCTTCCCGGCAAATATACAGCGAAAGATCCGGCTGAACGTAGCAATGATGAAGTTCTCTTCTTAAATTCCGTCAAACGGTATTTACACTCCAGGCAATCAAAGCCTAAGCTCAGCCGCTCTCTGGCAAATTCTTTGATAAGAGAGAACAACTTAAAACGAATTTCTTCAACACAATTTAAAGGAATTATTATTCTGGCTCAATTTACCGACCGCTCATTTTTGCCCAATAATTCAAGAGAATTATTCGACGCGACCATCAATCAACCCAATTATCGAGAAGATGATTTTACCGGTAGCGTAAGAGATTACTTCTATGATACTTCAAGAGGAATATTCGAACCGCAGTTTGATATTGTGGGTCCTGTTACCTTAGACTATAAACAAACAGATGCATTGGGATCAGACAATGGACAGGCTTTAGTTCGTGATGCTTGCATAAAAGCAGACCAATTTGTAGATTTCTCTAATTATGATTTAAATGATGATGGAGAAGTGGATATGATATATGTAATTTTTGCAGGAGGAGGATCTCATGCAGGAAATAATGCTGATTTCATTTGGCCTCATGCTTATGCTTTAAATTACAGTCGTGTAAAATTGGACGGAGTTTATTGTAATCGCTATGCATGCTCTACGGAACTGGCCGGAAGAGAGAACAATAGGATCAGAGACGGTATAGGTACTATCTGTCATGAGTTTAGCCACGTATTGGGGTTACCGGATTTTTACGATACCGACTATGAAGAAAATGGTTCTGCACCGCATCCGGGCGATTGGTCTTTGATGGCAAGCGGAGGATATCTGAACAATGGAAGAACCCCCTGTAGCTACTCTGCCTTCGAACGTTATGCCATTGGTTGGGCATCGCCTGAATTAATAAAAGAATCGGGAAATTATACTTTGCCTCCATTGACTACCTCTAATGAAAGTTTCCGCATAAACTCAGCAGTACCCAAAGAGTTTTTTATTCTGGAAAACAGAATTCAGGAGGGATGGGACAAATACTTGCCAGGAAAAGGTATGTTGGTTTTTCGAGTAGATTCAACTAATCCGAATGTATGGATACAGAATACCATTAACAATAACCCCAACCATGTATATTATGAACTTATAAGAGCCAATAATTCACTGGCAAATGGAGGAGGAAACACCTTTCCCGGAACAACTCAGCGTGAATCATTGACAGATGATACAACCCCTTCCTTAAGAAGCTGGACCGGTACTCCTACGGAAACCTCCCTTTTGAACATTAAAGAAGAAAATAATATAATATCTTTTACTGTCAACAAAACCTCATACAATCGATTGGTAGAAACTTTTGAAAGTATCTCCAAACCTAATTGGAATCAAGAAAGCGTAAGCGGAATACTGGGCAGTTGGAACTTCTCAAATGCAATAACTTATGCCACTACAGAAACCAATATGGGAAACGGATTACGGGTAGCTTCTATCAAAAGAGGAAAAATAGAAATGGAATTCAATACTCTTGAAGATATAAAATCCGTTAGCCTTATTGCCGGTAAAAAGACAGCCGCTTCCCCCCCGCAAACAATTAAAATAGAGATATCCAAAGACAATGGCAGCAATTGGGTAACATACGGATCGACTATTACCCTGACAGAGAATAAAATGAATACCTATATCATAGATGAAGAAATCACGGCACCTGTCAGATTCAGAATTGTAAACATTGGTACTTCAGAAGCTTTGGTAGATGATTTTACAATTACCGAGAAACGAACATCTACAACGATCACTCACCCGCAAGAAGATTCCATAAATTTCTATACTTCAGAGGGGAACATCTACGTGCAGAGTGATAAAGACAGACAAATCGTTGAAATATTTAGCATTGACGGACGAAAAGTCTTAAGTGTACGCTGTGACAAAGGCTGGAATGAGATTCAAATAAAATCTCCCGGCATATATATAATAAAAACAGATAATCGCATTTCGAAACTGATATGTAATTAGATTTAAAACAAAGAAGGGGAGGTATCACATCAACCCTTCTTTCAATATTCCTACCAAAATCGGTTTCAGACCGCTGACAAAACACTCTACGGCAATTACCATCAATATCAACCCCATTAAACGCATCATCACATTATTACCTGTTTCACCCAGAATCTTAACCAGACGAGTAGAAGCACGAAGAATAAGAAAAGTAATGAAGTAAATTAATGCAATCATCCCAATCAAAACGCTCTTCATCTCAATTGTATGAGCATCCTGCATAAGCACAATAGCATTGGCAATCGCTCCCGGGCCGCATAACATAGGAATAGCCAAAGGGGTAATTGAAATATCATCGGCATAGGTTTTAATTTCTTCATCTTTCAACTTCATAGGTGTATATCGAGCTTGCAACATATCAAAGCCAATCTTAAAAATAATAACTCCGCCTGCTATACGAAACCCATTAGTGGATATTCCGAAGAACTTAAATAAGAATTGCCCGGCAAAGACAAAAACCATCAAAGTGATAAAAGAAACAATAGTAGCACGCTTAACCACGGATTGCCGCTCTTTGTCCGTCATTCCATGCGTCATCGTAAGAAACACAGGCATGGTACCCAATGGATTTGTCAATGTGAAAAAGGAAGTAAAACAAAGTAAAGCAAAAGGCAATATAGTATCCATAGCAGTGATAACTTTATACGTTATTTTTCACCGCAAAAGTACGACTTATTCACAAATACTACAATATTTGCATCAACTCTTTCAAGTCTTTCAAAAGATAAGTAGGTTTAAAAGGAAATTCGGTGCGACCGGACACATTATAAAAAGCATGATGCATCCCTACTCCATTGGCCCCTACCATATCAGCCTCCCAACTATCGCCTATCATCAATGAATCACGCAGTTCGGATTGAGTAGCCGAAAGAGCAAAATAAAACAATTGCGGAGCAGGTTTCAAAAGTCCGATATCATCCGAAAGAATTACTTTTTTAAAATAGTGATCTATTCCCGCAGAATGCATCTTACGAGACTGGAGTTCATGAAAACCGTTCGACAGAATAAAAAGATTATAACGGGAAACTAAATACTCAAGTACTTCTTTCGCGTGAGGCATCAGCCGGCTCTTGGTGGGAATAACGGAAAAGAAACCCTCCAAATATGCTTCCGCCAAAGCAGAATCGCCAGCGCCTACTGCCTCAAGAGGATACAGAAAGCGTTGGCGATTAAGTTCCTCTTTTGTGATCCGACCATTACCGTATTCTATCCAAAGTTCCGTATTTCGCTGTTGATAAAGCGAATAGAAATGTTCGAAAGAATCAAAGAAAGCACCCAGTCCGTACTTATCATACATTTCTTCAAATGTATCACGCGCATTCGCTGAAAATGCCCATAATGTATCGTCTAAATCAAAAAAGAGATTTTTATATTTCATTATTTAACCTGGATAACCAAATATTTCGACACACTCCAAAACTCTTTTGGATTTGTAATCTTCAAAGTAAGTTGTCCTTTGTCATCTTTCACTAATTCGTAAGAACCAGCCGGATGAGTAGTCAACAACTCTGCACGTTTTGAATACAATTTAATCTCTTTAGTTGTACGAATATCGATCTGAGTGAAATAGTCCTTATTGAAATCAGCATTCTTCAAGACATCTCCACTCTGAAGAATCTTTTGCGACTTCAGTTCTGACTTCGTGCCAAATACGAACCAAGCAGCATTAATAGCCTTATCCTGTTCAGCCACGGTTCTGGCTTTTGCTTCATTTTCTGCAGCAAGAGACTCTTTATCAGCAGACAATCCGCTGACAGCAGCATCCAATTCCTGAATACGAATATTCTTAGATGCAAGTTCGGCTTGCAACTCTTCAATACGTTGTTGCTTGGTAACCAGTTCCTGAGTCAGAGATTCCACCGCTTTTTTCAACTGAGCAGAATTGTTCTTACTACTCTTCAACATAGCCTGCAACTTTGCAATCTGAGCTTTGTTCTCTTCCATTTGTTTGGTAATAAACTCAATATCAGAAGCAATTTGCTGTTTGGCTGATGCCGAATTTTCGGTTATTGTGCCACGCTGTAAGTCTACACGACTCTCAGCATCATTAATTTGACGGAAACCTTCTTGAATTTCATTAAATGTTCCCATCATTTCGTCCAACTCAGCATTACGCTGTGTCAATTCTATCAATAAGGAGTCATTTTCAGCCTTAAGATCTTTGCTACCACCTTTAAAGCCATCACACGAAGCCAACATGGCTGCGCATACAATTAAAACTGCTAACTTTTTCATACGTTTACGTTTTACGTTTTTAAATGAAGTTATTTAATCGTCTATTCCTGCAATTACAATCACTATTTCTCCACGGGGTTCCGTTTCGGTAAAGTGTTCTATCAATTCACTTAAACTACCACGAATGGTTTCTTCATGAAGTTTAGATATCTCTCTGGATACGCTTGCCAAACGTTCTGCCCCAAAATATTCGGCAAACTGTGTCAAGGTTTTCAGCAAACGATGGGGAGATTCGTAAAACACCATCGTACGCCGTTCTTCTATCAAAGACTTGAGTTTCGTCATGCGCCCCTTCTTTTGAGGAAGAAATCCTTCGAAACAAAATTTCTCATTAGGCAATCCTGAAGCTACCAATGCAGGAACAAAAGCCGTTGCTCCCGGTAAGCATTGCACTTCAATACCATTGCGCACACACTCGCGTACCACCAAAAAGCCCGGATCCGAAATACCCGGCGTACCGGCATCCGAGATCAAAGCAACCGTTTCACCGGCCTTTATTCTATTAACAACGCTCTCCACCGTTTTATGTTCATTAAATTTATGGTGAGATTGCATTGCATTCTTTATTTCAAAGTGTTTAAGCAAAATTCCGGAAGTACGGGTATCTTCTGCCAAGATAAGATCAACCTCTTTCAAAATTCGGATAGCCCGAAAGGTCATATCTTCCAAATTCCCTACCGGTGTGGGCACTACATATAATTTTCCCATACGACTAATGGTATCAGATTAATTAAAATACTTTTTCAGAATCTCCATAAAGTCTGCCATAGCTTCATTTTCTTCATTGACATCTACTTTGGAGCCAAGAAAAGCAACAGCAGTTTCCAAGGAACTCATCTCCGACATCTGCTCTATCACCCGATTCATCTGTTCATTATCACCATTAAACAATTCGCGTGAGAAACGAAAAGAATCATTCAAGCTAATCGAACGCCGTAAATCCGCTGCAGGCCTAATACGTTCACCCAAGATCGGAGTAGAAGGCATCTGCACCTTTTCATCTATCTGGATATTCACCGGGGATACAGGGTCTATTTCTGGCAAAACTTCCTCTTCAATATCTATCGGCACCTGCTTCTCCAGAATCTGTTCTTCCAACCGAACCGATTCTATTTTTTCTTCAAAAGGCTTCTGCTCCGCATCCAGATCTAACAACAATTGATCCAGCCGGGCACGCATTTGCAAGATACTCCGTTTCAATACCTCACGCAAGGCAGCATTCGGCTCACGCGAAAAAGCATCCATCAAATACTTCAACTCTTGAATATCCAGTTCTATATTGGTCAATAGTGCTTGCATACTATTCTTATTTACCTTTTTGTAGATGCCACAAATGTAGAAATAAATAATGAAAAAACATCAGAAAGCGAACAAAAGTGTTATTTTTGCAACCAAATATAACACACTAAATCATGGTATTATTTTCAGAAGATCACATACAGGAAACCAGAAGAAGAGGAAGAATTGAAGTTATTTGCGGTTCTATGTTTTCAGGAAAAACAGAAGAACTGATCCGTCGTTTGAAACGTGCCAAATTCGCCCGTCAACGTGTAGAAATATTCAAGCCGGCTATCGATGTCCGTTACTCCGAAGCAGATGTAGTATCGCATGACAGTAACACAATATCCTCCACTCCTATTGATTCATCAGCCAGCATCTTATTATTCACTTCCGAAATAGATGTAGTGGGTATTGATGAAGCACAATTTTTCGACAGTAGTTTAATCGAAGTATGTAACCAACTGGCAAATAATGGTATAAGAGTGATTATAGCCGGCTTAGACATGGATTTCAAAGGTAATCCGTTTGGTCCGATGCCGGGTTTATGTGCTATAGCCGATGAAGTATCAAAAGTGCATGCGATTTGTGTGAAGTGCGGGCAACTGGCCTCTTTTTCTCATCGAACAGTAAAAAATGACAAACAAGTTCTGTTGGGAGAAACTGCAGAATACGAACCACTATGCCGGGAATGCTATTTACGGGCATTGGAAGAAGATAAAGAAAAAGGATAAAAACATCTATAAATATGGAAAGAAAGAAAATAACATTCGACAGTTTTATACGTGGTACTATTTGTTGTGTCCTTATAATCGGACTATTAATGCTGGTCGAAAGGCTCAGCGGAGTGTTATTACCTTTCTTTTTGGCATGGCTTATCGCCTATATGATTTATCCGTTAGTTAAATTGTTCCAATATAAACTACGTTTCAAAAGTCGGGTACTTTCCATTTTTTGCGCATTAATATCCATTACTATAATAGGAGTCACTGCCTTTTATTTCTTAGTACCACCAATGTTAGAAGAGTTCGGAAAAGTAAAAGACCTCTTGGTTCTGTACTTCACTAATGGCATATCCGACAATTCCAATGTGCCCCAAAGTCTTTCAGATTTTATTCATGAAAACATAGACATGAATACACTGAACCGCATCTTAAGTGAAGAGAATATAATTAACACGATAAAAAACACAGTACCTAAACTATGGATGTTATTATCCGAATCTATAAACTTCCTATTCAGTATTTTAGCATCTTTCATCATTTTATTATATGTCTTTTTCATATTACTGGATTACGAAGCAATAGCAGAAGGATGGATTCATTTATTACCCGCCAAATATCGCACTTTCACAACCAATCTCGTTAAAGATGTGCAAAACGGCATGAATACTTATTTTCGCGGACAAGCACTTGTAGCCCTTTGTGTCGGTATATTATTCAGCATCGGCTTTCTCATTATAGACTTCCCAATGGCCATCGGCTTAGGGCTTTTCATCGGTGCTTTGAATATGGTTCCCTATCTTCAGATCATCGGTTTTCTTCCTACTATCTTGTTGGCTATCCTCAAAGCTGCCGATACGGGACAAAACTTCTGGATTATCATTGCTTCTGCTTTAGCCGTCTTTGCCGTCGTCCAAATCATCCAAGATACGATAATCGTTCCTAAAATCATGGGAAAAATAACCGGTTTGAATCCTGCTATCATCCTCCTATCTCTTTCGGTCTGGGGTTCACTTATGGGAGTATTAGGTATGATTATAGCACTTCCCTTAACAACACTGATGTTGTCATACTATCAACGTTTCATTATTAATAGAGAAAAGATAAGTGATTCTGATACCAAATCCGCTGATGATCAATACGATTAGAAAGAAAGCATAAAATAATACGATTTTTTTTACTCACTTTACTTGCAAATAAAAAAAAAGTCACTACCTTTGCACCCGCAATCAGGAAATAACTGATTTGCAATAAGGATTGATTCGCTAGCTCAGCAGGTAGAGCACAACACTTTTAATGTTGGGGTCCTGGGTTCGAGCCCCAGGCGGATCACTAGAAAATCAGAGAGTTACATCAAAGTAGCTCTCTTTTTTTATGCCTTAAATGCGCTGGTTTACATGGTTCAGTTAAACCGAGAGTTAAACCAAGAATGGAAGCAACAGTTAATGTAACCTGTTACAAATCAAAGGTTTTAAAGAATGGTGAATCACCACTTATGGTGAGAATCTGTAAGAATGGAAAGAAGAAGTACAAGAGCTTAGGAATCTCTGTCAATCCTGTACATTGGGACTTCAAGAAGAACCTACCCAAGCCCAAGTGTCCAAACTATGAAGCATTGCTCATTCTCATAAACGAGAAGATTAACGAGTTTCAAAGAATCATCTTGGATAAAAAAGTCAATAACGCAGAGTTTACTGCTACAACCCTACTCCAATCCACAGACACCTTCCAATCCAAGCACCTCGTATCTGTTGGAGAAGGATTTCTAAACTATATTCAAGCACTTAAAAATGAGAACAGGCTCAGATATGCAGGAATGTTTGAAGTGTCCTACTCATCTTTTATCAAGTTCAACAAGCATCTTGACATACCATTCTCTGATATAGATGTTGCTTGGTTAAAGAAATATGAGCAGTGGATGAAATCAAACCATTACGCCATAAATACGATAGGCACACGCCTTAGACATCTTCGTGCTGTGTTCAACAAAGCTGTTGAATCCAAGCAGGCCACTGCCTATCCTTTCAATTCCTACAAGTTGTCAAAGGTGAATCAGCAGACAGCCAAGAGAGCAATATCCAAACAGGAAATTAAAAGAGTTATCAATTATAAAGGTAAATCAGATATGGAACGTTTGGCGATAGACCTGTTCACATTCTCCTACTTCACAGCTGGAATCAATTTCATTGATATGGCTATGCTGGAACGGAGCAACATAGTGGACGGTCAGCTTGTCTATTACAGGAAGAAGACCAAGAAGCAAATCATCATCCCTTTGCAGGATAAGGCTGTTGAGATTATAAAGAAGTACAGCAACGAACATTCTCCTTATCTGTTTCCTGTTCTCTCGACATTCCACAAGACAGAAGTACAGGTAGCAAACAGGTTGCATAAAGTGTTAGCAAAGGTAAACAAGCACCTCAAAGATATTGGTGATAAATTGAAGTTGCCACTACCCTTGACCACATACGTTGCCCGACACTCGTATGCGACAGTTCTCAAACGGGCAGGAGTTTCAACAGCTATTATCAGTGAATCTTTAGGGCATAGCTCGGAGAAGATAACTCAGACTTACCTTGACAGTTTCGATAATGAACAGATAGGCAATGCCATGAAGAATTTACTTTGAAACCATTGCAATGTGAATGAAAAGTTATATATTTGCATCAATTCTACAACAGTGGTAGAAGATACGGGCTAAGACTTAAATAAGCCCTGTTTTTACTAATGGTTCACGTGACAGTGCAGTTATCAAGTGAGATAATCAAGAAAGGTAACCATAAAAGAAGCTTGTCAGCAATTAAATTCTACTGCATAAGTAGCGGCTTCTGTAACTAAGTTCTCGGAGCAATGACTTCCGAAATTTATTATTGGATGAGCATTCATTCTACCTTGTAAGGGTGAATTGTGTCCAATCGTAAGAAGAACTTGGTTGCAGGAGCTTTTTATTTATTCCCCTTAGTCCAATTGTTAAATTTTTAAATTCATCTAATTATGGTAATGAATTTGAAATTCCGAGCAATTGGATTGAGCCACCAATCGGTACTTGTCACTCCGACAGGTCTTAATCGGCTCACGAGTTTTA